>VOFF01000642.1_pt1 | contig 22001 bp, 28 predicted proteins | sample 5384061 | NCBI WGS metagenome assembly VOFF01 (sample SAMN12384725, study PRJNA508395) | human gut metagenome | isolation source: healthy gut E | host: Homo sapiens
AACTCCAGTTCCATCTGCTCAAACTCGCGGGTACGGAAGGTGAAGTTGCCCGGAGTAATCTCGTTGCGGAAGGACTTGCCTACCTGACCAACGCCGAACGGAATCTTCTTACGGGTGGTGCGCTGGATATTCTGGAAGTTTACGAAGATGCCCTGTGCGGTCTCCGGACGCAGATACAGCTCGTTCTTCGCGTTCTCGGTAACGCCCTGGAAGGTCTTGAACATCAGATTGAACTGACGGACGTCGGTCCAGTTGTGCGTGCCGCAGGTCGGGCATGCGATCTCATGTTCGTCGATGAATGCCTTCATCTCAGCCTGGCTGAGTGCGTCAACACTCTTGCCGAGATCGTAGTTGTTCTCAGCACACCAGTCCTCAATTACCTTGTCGGCACGGAAACGCTCCTTGCACTCCTTGCAGTCCATCAGTGGGTCAGAGAAGCCGCCAACATGGCCGGTAGCAACCCAGGTCATCGGGTTCATCAGGATCGCGGAGTCAAGACCTACATTGTACTGGCTCTCCTGCACAAATTTCTTGCGCCATGCTGCCTTGACGTTGTTCTTGAACTCAACGCCGAGCGGACCGTAGTCCCAGGTGTTTGCAAGACCGCCGTAAATCTCCGAGCCGGAGTATACAAAGCCGCGGCCCTTGCAGAGCGCTACGATCTTTTCCATTGTTTTTTCGCTGTTTTTCATGTTAAATTCTCCTTTTGGCACAGCTGGCTGCTGCACGCTGTTTTTGCTTTGCACCGGAAAAAAGTGCTTGACATGAAATTATTCTACCGTTATAATTAATAATTGTCAAGAGTAGTTTAACGAGTTAAACGAATAGAAACTTGCACTTTAAGAACAAGCTGTATCAGGTACTCGCTATCGCCACGCACACGGAAACCGGCGAACCGCTGGTGATCTATCAGGCGCTCTACGGCGACTTCAAAATCTACGCGCGGCCGTATGATATGTTCGCCTCCGAGGTGGATCACAAGAAGTACCCTGATGTTACGCAGCGTTTCCGCTTTGCTCATGTAATCTTTTTGACGGAGATACGCCGAAGGCAACTGAATAAAAACAGCCCCTCCCGGAGCCGGCATAAAAACCAGTTCTCGGAGGGGTTCGCTTTTACTCCTGCATAGCCTCGGCAGGCTTCTTCACGAGGTCCTCACCGTACTGATACCGCGCCCAGACCGAAGCCTACGCCGCGGTTGCCGGAAGCGTCATACGGGAAGAAGCTGACGGTCACGCGGGCATACATACCGGAGTAAACGTCGGTCGGCAGCAGGTCGGCATGGACGTTGGAAATATGCACGCACTGCGGCTTCTGCTTGTGACCCAGTGCCCTTGCACCCCAGAACGAACGGCTCACCGGACGGACGGGTTCCATCGCCGCCGTAGATGACCGGATAGCGTATCTGCAGACGGTTGCCCTTTCACAGCTTCTTGACGTCGTATCCCACAGAGCGGTCAGCTGCTCGAGCTGCTCCTCCGTCCAGCAGAAGTAAAGACGCTTGCTCGGCTTGATGCCGCAGCTGTGCTTCTCGACTGCAGCCAGATTGGCTGCGAAGTTGTTGTTTTACATTGAATCTTCTTTCTTGTGCATTTTATCGTACAATGCCAATACGCCGCTTGACGATGTCGGTCGCAACGTCGCCAAGATAGTACATCACGCGATGCTCGCCGGACACTCTCGGTGCGCCGATTATGCGCTTGGCTTTGTGCTTGTCGGTAAAAACCGTAGAGTTTTGCGACTTGCTCCAGTGTCAGCAATACCATGTTCGAATACATCCGCATCAGGTTGTTCTTGCCCCCCTGACGGAGTTCCTGCTAGGTTCAGGCGTTTATGTTTTACACCTCCTTGCGTGATTTATAATCACGCAGGTGGTACACTAATCACAACCAATCGAATGTTTGATGTAAAGTAAGGGTGTTTGTTCTGACATTAGGAGAAAGTATCAAAAGAGAAAATGGCCGAAGTTCCCGACACCTATCTCAAGCGCCGCAAACCGGAGGGTTTCTGCGCTATGCATGTCCGCGGCGACAGTATGTATCCTGATTTCCGTGATGGTGATATCGTGCTGGTGCTCAAGCAGAACACCATGAACCACAGCGGCGAGATCGGAGTCATCAGCTATGGCGATGACGAAATGACCATCAAACGCATCAACTATGTTCAGAGCGAGAATTGGCTGGAGCTTGTGCCCCTGAAACCCGTCTCACCCGCCCAGACGGATCGAAGGCACCGACCCGGAAAGATGCCGTATTATCGGTATCCCGCGCGTACTGATACGCGAGTTCTAAATATAAAAATTACGCCCACCGGCTGCTAGCGAGTGCATTCTACCCTCTTATTTTACAGCCAAAGATGTTTTTACAATAAAAAACAAACACATCAGACGGATGTTTCCGCAAAACGTTTAGCTATAATGGCAAGCGGTACTCCGTCCGGGTAAAGACCGCGCGTGATCTCTGGCACAAGGTCGAGGAAAAGAGTAGCGGCTATCTTTTTACGCAGCCGACCACCGGCAGACCGCACACCGAAACGTCCATGAAGCAGATGTGGCGCTCGTTCAAGCAGGCGCTTAATCTCGACATGGGCGCGCAGATGGTACACGGCGCGATCGACCCGGAAACGTCCGCCGCGGCTGACGATCTCACGCCGTACTGCCTGCGGCATACATACGCGACTGATTTGCAGTCCGCCGACGTGCCGATCAACGTTGCAAAGGACTTTCTGGGGCACAAGTCGATTGCCATGACGTCGCAGATCTACACTCACCTGTCCGTCGATGCCTTTGCTGAGGCGTCGCTCAAGGTTATCAACTTAGCACGCACAGCAGCGTAAGGAAAAAAGAAGAAATCCGTCGGAAACAGGTGACACATCAGGTGACACATCAAACAGCCGAAAATAGCCTGATGCAGCGCATTTTACAAAAAGTACACTCTACCCATTAACCGTAGAGTGCATAAAAAGTTAATTTAATAAGAAAAAAGCTCCCAAACCGCACGGTTTAGGAGCTTTTTCTGTTGGTGGAAGTTACAGGGCTCGAACCTGTGGAACCCTCTGCTTGTAAGGCAGATGCTCTCCCAGCTGAGCTAAACTTCCATCGGGTCGTTGTCGTCGTTGTCTCATCCCTGACGACTTGTTTAGTATATAACAGAAGTACGAATCTGTCAACACATTTTCTGAAAAAATTCCAAAAATTTTTAGACCCGAAAATTTACGCCGCGCACAGCGTTCTCCGGCATGCGCGGCGTAATGTATTATCGTTCCATCTTTTCACAGAACCGCATCAGCATTGCCGCGACCTGTGCGCGGGTGGCATTCCCCTGTGGATTCAGCCTGCCGCGCGAGCCGTTGACGATTCCGTTCGCTGCCGCCCATCGCATAGCATCGACCGCGTAGGCGCTGACGGTATCTGCGTCTGCAAAGGCATCCAGTGTGCCGCCGGCTTTCGGGGTCATCCGCATAGCGGTACAGCATGGTGACGAGCTGCTCTCGTGTAATGCCAGCCTCCGGCGCGCGGCCATCCGAAATGCCTGCCGACTGCGCCCACGCCATGCCCTTCTCGTACCAGTTTGCCCCGCCAGTCGTATCCGCACCTGCGTACCGTGCGAGAATCGTCATCAGCATACCGCGCGTGGTCGTGCCATCCGGCGAGAACGCATCCGTACCTGTGCCGCTCATCAGACCCTTTTCCACAACACAGCGCACTGCATCGGCGTACCACTCGGTTGGCTTGACGTCATCGAAGCTCACATTTTGAGCAGGCTGTCTCTCGAAAATAGGCGTAAGCGTGACATTGTACGCAGGCATGACGAATGTAAACCGACCGTCCTTCTCCGTCACTACGACCTGCTTGCCGCTCTGGTCAGTAACCGCGATTGTTTTGAGCGCATAGCCTTCCTTTGGCACAGCTTCAATCATCACTGTGCTGCCTTTGGCTGCGTTTTTCGGCGTGATTGAGACCTCGCCGTGCTCGCTCTTAGCCACAGTCACCGCACCGGTCGGCGTGCGGACCGGACCGCCGCCACCACTGCCGCTCGTTCCGCCACTCTGCTGAGCGGTGAACACCGGTGCTGCAGTCTGCGTGCCGTTCAGTTTAGTAAGTGCTTCCTCTGTCAGCGTCGTGTACGTTTTATCACCGATTTTCCACCCGTCAAACGTGTATCCGCGCTTGCTGTCGGTCGGAAACGCCGTTCCGATATCTCCCGCACCGTAAACGCTGGTCTGCGCACTGCTGTCCGCAAACACAAACGCGATCTCCGCGCGGCGCATATCCACTGCGGAACGGTCGATCGTGTACGTCACGCCATGGATGGTCAGCGTATCGCCCGCGGCCACGGCATCCGGCGCAGAAACCGTGATCGGCTCGGTCGCAAAGCCGGTCAGTCGAATCGTCAGACCGTCGATTACGGCAGTAACTGTACTCGGCGTGACAGTTGCCGTCTCGAGCGCCTTCTTGATCTGAAACGAGAAGGTTTGTGCCTCGGGCAGCACATAGTTGCCCGCCTTTCCGCCTGCCAGAGCGACCGCGCGTGCGGTGTACGACCCGATTTCGGTCCGGCTGCCGTCCTCGATTATGACAGTAAGCGCATCTCCGTTCACCGCGCCAATCGCTTCAGCCGTGACCAACTTCGGCGTACCATCATAATAGAAAAGACTCTCGCTGTTCCATTTTATCTCAACAGGCTTCGGCTGTACGGTCAACACGCCGTTTTCGTATGTAATTTTGTAATTTTCAGCTTGTGCATCCATCGGAATAATCGTGTAAGTTCCAATATTGCTAAACTGCGCATAGCCAAACGCATAGTTCAGACCCGAAAGCGCAGTTTCGTTCTCATTATTCACGAATCCATTGATTTCCGCACCATTATCACTTAACGTTTCTCCATAGGTTATGGTTTTATCCTTAGCACGAATACACAGCGGCGCTTTTTCAATATGAAACCGAACCGCTTGCGAGGTTGCGGAAGCCGTACTGCTCGTTTCCGGTGCATACGCTTCCACCCAGTAAGTTCCAGCGTTGATCGGCGCACCGTCCAGCTGATTGCTCTGTGTACCGTTGCTGTCGGCGTAGTAGCGATACGTCGGCGCGGACGTGCCCGAGCAGGTCAGATTGCTCTCGCTGTACGGCAGACCGGTATAGACTGCATCCTTCGCGCTTACAATAAGTTCGACCGCTTCCGGCAGGATTTTACCCTTTACAGTGCAGTTTTCATCCTCTAACGTGTAATTTTTATTCGTAAGTGTAACTGTAACCGTCACGTCCCACTCGCCGGCTTTGGCAGATGCGTACCGTGTCGAGAGCGTGTAATCCGTGCCCTCGCTCAGTGCCGCGCCTTCCGGAAGATTGCTGAACGCCAGACCGCTAATCCGTGCATCATCATCGCGTCCGTTGCATGTCTTGTCCTCAATTTTAAGCGCTGTTGTATTCAAGGAGATCGTGCGCTTATTGATAGTAAAACTACCGATATTCATCCGTTGAACTGCAGAAAAGTTTTCACTTGATGCAATCTCGACCGCCACGTTGTAAGTTCCGGCACGAACCGGCAAAGCTGTGCTGTCGTTGTACCAAACTGTGACCTCGCCAACGCCTGTTCTCGTCCACACCGATGCCTTACGCGGCTTGCCGTCGTAGGTCGAATCAACAGGCAATGCAATCTTGTAATCGGTGTCCTTTTCGGGTGTTTTCGGTGAGATTTGGAATGTTTTCTCAACTTTTCCGGTATAATTTCCCTTGCCGGTAATTGTCACCGTTCCTGCACCGCAGTCTCTGTTATTGGTGTAAGAAAGTTCGTAATCTACGTTGATTTTCAACGTTTTATTGTCTATTGCGATGATTGGCTTGGGATTATGCTCGACTCCGTCATACACATACTCGGTCTGCTTCATATCAATCTGCGCGTCTGCAATATCCCGCGGAGTAACTTTCAGCGTACCATTGGCATAGCTGATTGCGTAATTTTTCGTCTTATCTGTACCGTTTCCGCATATTTTTTGCATTATGTGGTACATTTTCTGCATTTCCTGCATTCGTCTGCGTGCCGGAAACCTTCACCTCGATAATTTTGTCGCCGGACACCAGTTTGCCTGCTGTGTAGCCATCTTTCACCAGAGGTTCGCCATCGTACACTTTCTCTGCACTTTCCGCCGTAATTGTCAGCGGTTTCGGCTGAATTTCTGCAGAAAACTCCTCGCTTTCCACGGTGTACTTGCTGTCTTCCGACATAAATTTGAGCCGATATTTGTCCCCGACATTCGGGACAGTATCACCGTTTACGACCTCGAATGTGCCGGAAAGTTCGGTGCCGTTCAGCGTTGCACTGCAACCGGAAATATCAACCATTTCATTCCAGGTCTGTCCGTATGTGCCGGTGGCCACTGCAGACCAGTTAATAACCGGGGTTTTCTCTGTATTTTCTTCGGCTGAGCACAAAACGATGTCAAGTTTCTCAGGTGTAATCTTCATACATGAAGCCGTCAAGTGATAGACAGCTCCTGATTTTGCAAATCTTGTGACGTACATGAACCATTGACCGCCTTCTGTCCTGAAAGAAACTCCATCCAGTCCGTCAGACGGAACCGGAGTTCCATCCGCAGTATTCAGTTCAATATCACAAGACGCCTCTGAATTGACCGTTTTATCCTCAAAAAGCGCATCTGCCGTATAAGTATCCCGACATGGCTCATCATTAGTTGGAATCGAAACAGTAATCGACTTTTCAACTACAGGTGTACCATTTCGATTGATTCGGATTGATGTAGTTGGTTGAGCCTTTCTACATATCCGTTCCGGATAAACCGCATTCTGATAAGTACCGTCGGCCGCTCCCGCAGGAACGACTACCATGCCGAGCGCCATCGAGAGCGCCAAGACCGCCGAAAATGCCGTTTTAAGACGTTTCACGTTTTCCTCCTGACCCGCAAGCTGGTATTTGACGATTGCGTGCGCTTCGTTCACTGCACTCTGCACAATTTTTCGCAGAGAACACACATATTTTTATTCAGCTTACCATGAGGTTTCATATGCGTCAATATTTTAATCGACAAAATTCGACACATAATATTCAGCATCTTCCATAAAGGCACAGTCAGTCGTTAGTCTGTTTCTTCGTGTCTACTCCGCTTATACCGTGAGCCTTTCATCGGCAGAATATTCATATTTGCATATTTATGTTATTATCTTAAAAACGACTACTAATTCTCTATTATGACATTTCCATATATATTGTCTGATGTTTTCCGTTTAATGACTATACGTTCATTTATCTATGTTTCGCATAAATATTCTATAAGTGCAAAAAACCATCGTGAAGCTTTCCACAGCTGCGCCGTTGAGGAGCAATAATAATAAGACGAAAAACACGAGCGCTGTATATTAATTTTACCCGACAGTTTAGTTTCTCCATAAATCCATGCTATTCTTCCTGATTCATATGGTAAGGTACAATAAGTTGCGCAAATTGGAAAATACATAAAAAGAAGACATAGCTTGCAGGCTCTGGCAGAATGAAGTTGCCACACAAACATTCGAAAGGAGACAGCAAACTATGTCCGAAAAAATTGTACAGCTAAACGAGGAAGTAATCAAGGGCCAAATCAAGGAATTGGTCCGCGGCAGCGTGGAGGAAACCCTGAACGAGCTGCTGGGAGAAGGAGGCGGAGTCCCGTTGACACAAGCCGCCCGCTATGAGCGCAGCGAGGCCCGCCAGGGGGCTACCGCAGCGGTCACTATGACCGCTGCCTCACCACGACCTCCGGCGACGTCACGCTCCACATGCTCCGGCTCAAGGGCGTATCCTTCGAGACGGCCATCATCGAGCGGTATCGCCGCCGGGAGAGCAGCGTGGAGGAGGCCCTCATTGAGATGTACCTGGCGGGTGTTTCCGTGCGCCGTGTGGAGGACATCACGGAGGCACTGTGGGACTGGAGCAACCGCCCTGCAGGGCGGGCGGTTTCGCCCGCCACCATCAGCGAGCTGAACAATGAAATCCTATGTCCACATCGAGGACTGGCGGAACCGCCAGTGGCTTGCACGCGGCGGACGGTATCCGTATGTCTCATTGTCGGCGACAAGTGCATGGGGATGCTGGAGGCCGTTGGCGAGGTGTTCCCGGACGCCAAATACCAGCGCTGCACGGTGCATTTCTACCGCAATGTTTTCTCTGTTGTGCCCAAATCCAAGGTCAAAATTGTGGCGAAAATGCTCAAGGCGATCCACGCGCAGGAGAGCAAAAAAGCGTCCCGCGAGAAGGCGAAGGCTGTCGTTGCCGAGCTGCGCGCCATGAAGCTGAAGGAGGCCGCCAAGAAGGTCGAGGACGGCATCGAGGAAACGCTGACCTACTGCGATTTTCCCAGCGAGCATTGGACGCGCATCCGTACCAACAATGTGATCGAGCGGCTGAACCGGGAGATCCGCCGAAGACGCGGGTGGTAGGGACATTTCCTGACGGAAATTCCGCCCTGATGCTGGTCTGCGCGAGGCTGCGCCACGTGGCGGGCACGCAGTGGGGCAGCAAAAAAAATATATGAACATGAAGCACTTGGAGACGGCGCTGGACGACGCCGCTATTGCCGGCTGACTTCAGGTCTGCCGGAGCCTGCAAACAATTTTGCGCATAAATCTTGACGGGACCGAATCTATTAGATGCACGCATGTGATATAATCTTGGCCACGCATTTTGTCAATTCATATACAGATCTTTGTCGAAATCATAGATGCTACCGCACTGTTTCCGATTATTGAACAAAAAAAGTGCTCTCCGTTTGATGGAGAGCCTCAGCTTCTTGTAGGCGAGCATGGTAATCGCAGTCAGGATTGCGCCTTTGATGAGATTGAACGGCAGAACGCCAAGCAGCAGATAGCCCTGCATGCCGGTCACATACGGGTTGATAGCATTGCACGCATCAAAGATAGCCTGCAACGGCATAACCTGCGAATAAAACGGAATGATAAGGAAATAGTTGGTCAGCATGCCGACACAGGCCATAGCGACCGATCCGGCTGCACAGCCGAGGACAGCCATCTTGCGGCTCTTGTGTCCGCGGTACAGCAACACGGCGATAACAACGAGCGTGGAAAGCATCAGGAAATCTGCGACCTCACCGGAGCCGCCGGTCTGGGTCTGGGTCAGATGAATAATGTCCTTGATGCCGATCATTGTAATCGCCGGAGCGATGCCGAAGATAAACGCGCCGATGAGCACGACCGCGCCGGACAGATCCACCTTGAGAAACGGCGGCATGAACGGAATCGGAAACTCAAAGTACATCAGTACGGTTGCGATAGCCGCAAAAATTGCGGTGTAGGTGATTTTTGCTGGTTTTTGTCATTGCTGTTTTTTCTCCCTTTCAGGAGTCCTGTTCCATAAATAAAACAAGCCCCCGGATTGCTCCAGAGGCATACAGACGTAGCGATAGGTACATCTGTTTCTCTCATCCGGACTATAACCGTCGGTTGGGATTCTAACCCATCATGCCTTGCGGCTCGCAGACTATCAGACTCGAAGCCTGTATACTGCCGGTGGAGACTTTCACTCCGCCCTGAAACAGAACTGATTTATTTATACTGCTATTATAGTCGCCGGTAAGGGATTTTGTCAACACTTCAGCAAAAAAACATAAAGCCGCCTTTCCTTGCGAAAAGCGGCTTTTTTATCAGAAATCAGTCTTCCTTGCTGCCCATCAGAGTAACCATAACGGCCTTCTGTGCGTGCAGGCGGTTTTCTGCTTCCTCGAAAATTTCGTTTGCGTGCTCCTCGAACACCTTGGTGGTGATCTCCTGCTCGCGATATGCCGGCAGGCAGTGCTGCACCATGCAGCCCGGCTTTGCAGCAGCCAGCAGCTCATCATTGACCTGATAGCCCTGGAATGCCTTCATGCGGACTTCCTTCTCGGCTTCCTGACCCATGGACGCCCATGTATCAGTGATAACAACGTCTGCGTTCTCAGCAGCCTTCATCGGGTCATCGGTGATGAAGAAGTTCGGGGTTCGGCTCTGCGAATGCCATAACCTCAGCGTCCGGACGGTAGTCCACCGGCGTTGCGATGGAAACCTTCATGCCGGTCTTGAGGCCGCCGACGATCAGCGAGTTTGCCATGTTGTTGCCGTCACCAATGTAGCACATCTTGAGGCCCTCAAGAACGGCAAACTTCTCGCGGATGGTCATCAAATCGGCCAGCACCTGGCACGGATGGCAGAAATCAGTCAGACCGTTGATGATCGGAATAGAGCCGTAGTTTGCCAGATCCTCTACTTCCTTCTGCTCGTAGGTGCGGATCATAATGCCGTCCAGATAGCGGCTCAGCACACGGGCCGTGTCTGTACCGGCTCGCCGCGGCCGATCTGAAGGTCGCGATTGGACAGGAACAGTGCCTGACCGCCCAGCTGATACATGCCGGTCTCGAAAGAAACACGGGTACGGGTGGAGGACTTCTGGGAAGATCATGCCAAGGCTCTTACCTTCCAGATGACGATGGGAAATGTTGTGCTTTTTCTCATACTTGAGCTGATCCGCCAGATCGAGCAGACCGATAATCTCCTCGGTGGAGCAGTCAAGCAGCTTCAGTAAATGCTTCATTGTAATAAACCCTTTCTGCAAATTAGCAATGAGTAATTAGTAGTCAGTAATTATTGGTGCTGCAATAAGGCTTACCGTAGGGCGGCATGAGGTCATGCCGCCGTGTAAACCATCTGCACACCGTTATAAACGGCGGGGTGAGGTCAGGAGGTGAATTGCAGCAAAGCCGCAAAAGAGTCACTCTGGAGTGCCCCGCCCTACGGTGATGGCAAACCACTGTATAAACTACTATTTTATTACTAATTATCAAAAACTTTGATTAAAATCCTTTTGCCATAATAGCGAGTGCTTCATCCATCTCTTTCTTGGAAATGGTGAGCGGCGGAAGCAGACGAACGGCATTTTTGCCGGCGGTGATCGCCAGAACGCCGTTTTCGATCAGCGAGCAATGACGTTTTATTGGCAAACACGGAGTGTTTTCCTTCCTCAACGATGATACCGAGCATGAGACCCATGCCGCGCCGCCAAGACCCTTTGCCATAGTGACAACGTTCGGCGAGCCAACTGGGAGGCAGGATGCCGTTGCGCAGGTACCGTCTGCACCTCGTCGTCATGATGAGCAGCATATCCCGGCAGAGCTTCTCACCTCCCTTGACGAACTCGCGGTCAAGCGGCAGGCACCGCCCTCACCCTGGATCGCTCCGCCTTTGCGCGTACCGACTTGATGTCGTTGGCAACCGCGTAATCAAAGCCCTCGGTAAACGGGAAGAAATAGTTGTGAAAACGCTCCTGACCGGTGGCCTTCAGCGTGGTTACGGTTCGAACGAGTACTTACGAGCCAGCTTGATGGCACCCTCGTTTGCCTCGGCGCCCGAGTTAGCAAAAGAATACCTTGCCGCCCAGATGCGTCTTTTCTACCAGCTTCTTGGCAACCTGAACCATCGGCTCGGTGGTGAACAGGTTGGAAACATGCATCAGCTTGTGCGCCTGCTTGTCGATTGCGTCAATGATCGCCGGATTGGCATAACCCAGACAGTTTACACCGATGCCGGAAGCAAGATCGATGTACTTCTTGCCCCTCAACGTCCCACAGAGTCGCACCCTCGCCGTGGTCCAGCGCAATCGGGAACCGGCCGTAGGTATTCATTACATATTTGTTTTCTTCGCTTTTTAATTCATTGTAAGTCATAGGGTATCACCTTTTACCGGAGATACGGAGCGAATCATTCTCCATTCTCCATTTTCAATTCTCAATTACTGAAACATAGTGCCTGCGCCGATCTTAGAGAGCAGCTCGATCAGGATCGAATGCTTAACACGGCCGTCCAGAATAGTAGCACGCTCAACGCCCTTTCGGACTGCCTCAACGCAGCAGTCTACCTTCGGGATCATGCCGCCCCTTGATCACGCCGTCACGCACCAGCTTGGGCACCTCGGACACCTTCAGGCGGTGAATGACACTGTCCGGGTCGTTGACATCCATCATCAGGCCGCGCACGTCGGTCAGCAGGATCAGCTTCTTTGCGCCGAGTGCGACTGCCAGCTTGCTGGCTGCGGTGTCGGCGTTGATATTGTAGTTGGTTTCATCGTCGATGCCCTGTGCAACGGTCGAAACGACCGGGATGTATCCCCTGCTGCAGCACATCGATGACCGGAGCCGGGTCAACGTCCATGATATCACCGACGTAGCCGTAATCCGTGCCGGCACGGTCGGTCAGGCGCTTTGCCTGAAACAGACCGCCGTCCATGCCGCCAAGGCCGACGCGTCCGCCTGCCTTCTCGAGCAGGGTTACAAGATCCTTGTTGACCTTGCCGCACAGCACCATCTGGACAATATCCATGGTTTCACGGTCGGTGTAGCGCAGACCGTTGACGAACTTGCTCTCCCTTGCCGATCTTTTCCCAGCATTTTCGTTGATCTCCGGGCCGCCGCCGTGTACGATAACGACCTTGACACCGACCAGATTGAGCAGCACCAGATCGTGGATAACGGCATCCTTGAGTTCTTCGTTGATCATCGCGTTGCCGCCGTATTTTACGACAACAGTCTGACCGTAATATTCCCTGAATGTACGGAAGCGCTTCGACCAGAATATTGGCGCGCAGCTCCGCATCAAGTTGAGTATCCATACTAATTCGTTCCTTTATCGGGAGTTTTCTTCGTTTTTAAGAATCAAGTTCTGTAATCACCGTTGATTTTAACGTAGTCGTAAGTAAGATCGCAGCCCCATGCAGTAGCGCTGTCCTCGCCCTCATTTACGTCAACTGCAATGGTAACCCGCTCTCGGAGAGCACCTTCTTCGCCAGTTCTTCATCAAAATCCAGAGCAGCACCCTTCTCGCAGACTGCTACGCTGCCCGCTGCGGACTCGAACGCCACAGAAACGTACTCCGGACGGAACGGTGCCTTGGAGTAGCCCATTGCACACAGTACACGACCCCAGTTTGCATCTGCGCCGAACATCGCCGCCTTGACGAGATTGGAGCCGACAACGGCCTTGGCCAGTCGCTCAGCTACCTCCTCGGAGCGGGAGTTCTTAACGGTGCAGGTAACCAGCTTGGTTGCGCCTTCGCCGTCTGCAGCAATCTGGCGTGCCAGACGGTGTTCACCTCTGTTCAGCGCCTTGCAGAACGCCTGATATTCCTCGTCCTGCCACTCGATGAGCGTGTTGCCGGCCATGCCGTTTGCGAGCACGATGCACATATCGTTGGTGGAGGTATCGCCGTCAACCGTTACGCGGTTGTAGGTCTTCTTTGACGTTCTCCTGCAGGGCGTCGGTCAGCATTTCGTGCGTGATAGCGCAGTCGGTCGTGATGAAGGACAGCATGGTGCCCATGTTCGGATGAATCATGCCGCTGCCCCTTGCAGATGCCGCCGATGCGGCAGGTCTTGCCGCCGATGGTGAACTCGACAGCCGCCGTCTTGGGCTTGGTGTCGGTGGTCATGATGGCACGGTTGGCCTTTTCGGAGGCATTGTCCTCCAGTTTAAGCTCCGGAAGGTGCTCCTCGATGCACTCGATGTTCAGGCGCTGGCCGATAACACCGGTGGATGCAACGGCAACGTCGGTTTCCCGCAACACCGAGCAGTTGAGCAGCTGCCTTTGCCATGCGGCGGGCGTTCTCCATGCCGTCCGGTGCACAGGCGTTCGCGTTGCCTGCATTAGCAACGATAGCGCGTGCTACGCCATCCTCGAGGTGCTCCATGGTAACGTACAGCGGAGCCGCCTTAACGCGATTCATCGTGTAAGTGGCAGCCGCGGTGCATTCGCATTCGCTGAAAATGATCGCGGTATCATCATTGGTTCGACTTTCCTTGACGCCGCAGCGCACGCTGCCCGCCTTGAAGCCCTTTGCGGCACAAACGCCGCCTTCGATAATCTTCATAACTGTTTCCTCCTGCTGAAATCAGAGGTTTAAGCCGGTCGTTTCATCCAGACCGAGCATGATATTCATATTCTGCACGGCAGCGCCCGAAGCACCCCTTGCCGAGATTGTCAAACAGCGCGGTGACGATCGTCTGCTCCTCGTGGCCGCAGACAATGAGCTTTAAGCTGTCGTGACCGGCCAGCGTGTTGGCGTAGATCATCGGCTCTTCCCCGCCGAACGGCGCCACGGTGACAAGCTGCTGACCCTCGTAGTGCTTGGCAAGCGTTCCATGCACAAGGTGTGCGTCTACGCCCGGGAGCATAACGGTAGTCGCCATGCCCCTTGTAGAAGTCGCCAACGATCGGAACGAACACCGGCGCCTGCGTCAGACCGCAGATGTAGCCCATCTCCGGCAGGTGCTTATGATGCAGGTTCAGGCCGTAAATGCGCTCAGAATCGTGCCGCGGATCGCGGTTCTCGTCCTGATACTCCGCGATCATCTTCTTGCCGCCGCCGGGTAACCAGTCAGTGAAGCACAGGTAAGCGCGGTGTCCTCGGCAATGATGCCGTTTGCTACCAGTGGGTAAACCGAGGAAATAAATCCGCTCGCGTGGCAGCCCGGATTAGCCACACGCTTAGAGTTCTTGATGGCTTCGCGGTGCGCCTTGGAAAGCTCGGCAAAGCCGTAGTCCCAATCCGGGTCGGTGCGGTGCGCGGTCGATGCGTCAATAACGCGGGTCGTGTTGTTCTCGATGAGCGAAACGGCCTCGCGTGCCGCCGCATCCGGCAGGCACAGGAATGCAATGTCGGCTGCATTGAGGAACTTGCGGCGCTCCTCGATGTCCCTTGCGCTTGTCCTCGTCGATGAGCAGCAGCTCGATATCGTCGCGGCCGCCGAGACGCTCATAAATCTGCAGACCGGTCGTGCCTTCCTTGCCGTCGATGTAAAATTTTAGGCTTCATCGTCCTCAACCTCCGCGATGAACTTATCGATCTTGTCGATCTGGCGGGTTACCTCCTGCGGAGCCGGACCGCCGATGACCTTACGCTCGGCAACACAGGTACGCAGGTCGAGTGCGTCGTATACGTCGTCCCCGAACTTGTTGGAAATTGCTGCAAAATCACGCATGGTCATGGTCTCAAGCGTCTCATCCGCCTTGATGCACTGGTTGACCAGCCGGCCGACCGTTTTATACGCATCGCGGAACGGAACGCCCTTCTTGGTCAGGTAATCGGCGCAGTCGGTCGCGTTGATGAAGCCGCGGGAAGCTGCCTTGCGCATATTGTCGCGGCGCAGCGTCATGGTGGAGAACATGGGGGTGAACACCTCCAGGCACTGCTTTACCGTGTCGATCGCGCCGAACACAGCCTCCTTGTCCTCCTGCATATCCTTATTGTATGCCAGCGGCAGACCCTTGAGTACGGTCAGCATGGTCGTCAGCGCGCCGTAAACGCGGCCGGTCTTGCCGCGGATGAGCTCGCAGACATCCGGGTTCTTCTTCTGCGGCATGATGGACGAGCCGGTTGCGTAAGCATCGTCCAGCTCTATGAACTTGAACTCCCAGGAGCACCACGAAATAATTTCCTCGGACAGGCGGGACAGGTGCATCATCAGGATGGACAGCGCGGAGAGCAGCTCCACGCAGTAGTCACGGTCGGATACGCCGTCGAGCGAGTTGTCGGTCAGGCGGGCAAAGCCAAGCTGCTCACGAACGAAGTCACGGTCGATCGGATAAGTGGTCGAAGCCAGTGCGCCCGAGCCGAGCGGCATTTCGTCCATGCGCTCGTAGCAGTCCTGCAGGCGGGATACGTCGCGCTTGAGCATGTTGGCATACGCCATCATATAATGTGCAAAAGGTCGTCGGCTGTGCGCGCTGCAGATGGGTGTAGCCCGGCATAACCGCATCGAGATTCTCACGGCTCTTTACAGTCAGCGCCTTCATAAAGCCAAGGATCAGCTTGATGATCTCCTTGATCTCCTTCTTGACGTACAGACGCATATCGAGTGCAACCTGATCGTTTCTCGAACGGCCGGTGTGCAGACGCTTGCCGGTATCACCGATGCGCTCGGTCAGGAGCTTTTCCACGTTCATGTGGATGTCCTCGTAATCGAGCGAAAACTCAACCTTGCCGTCCTCGATATCCTTGAGGATGCCCTTCAGACCTTCGACGATCTTTTTCGGCCTCATGCTCCTCGATGATGCCCTGCTTGCCCAGCATGGTAGCGTGCGCGATAGATCCGGTGATATCTTCCTTATATAAACGGCAGTCAAACAGGATGGAAGAGTTGAAATCGTTTACCACCAGATCGGTTTCCTTCTGGAAACGTCCTGCCCATAATTTTTGCCATATTTATGTTACCTCACAAAACACTCATAGGGCGGCACACAACGGCGTGCCGCCCTACGATTTCTTTTACTTACTTTTCAACAGACGGGAAATGCTCACCGGTCTTCTTGTACAGGATCTGATCGTTCAGGGCACGAACCTTGAGCGGCAGGCCGAACAGGTTGATGAAGCCTGCGGAATCTGCCTGATCGTAGCAGTCATCCTCGTTAAAGGTTGCCATATCCTCAGAGTACAGGCTGTACGGAGAGGTTACGGAAGCCGGGATGATGTTGCCCTTGTACAGCTTCAGCTTAACGTCGCCAGTAACGGTTTCCTGCGTGGAATCGACGAATGCAGAGAGCGCCTTGCGCAGCGGCGTGTACCACTGGCCGTTGTAAACCAGCTCGCCGAACTTGAGAGCAACCTGATTCTTGTAGTGCTGGGTCTCCTTGTCGAGGGTGATCTCCTCCAGCTTTGCATGTGCTGCATACAGGACCGCACCGCCCGGAGTCTCATAAACGCCGCGGCTCTTCATGCCGACAAGTCTGTTCTCTACGATATCGATGATGCCGATGCCGTTCGCGCCGCCCAGCTTGTTCAGCTTCTCGATCAGGGGCAACGGACTCGAGCTTCTCGCCGTCAACTGCGGTCGGAACGCCCTTTTCGAAGTGGATGGTAACGTAAGTCGGCTTGTCCGGAGCCATTTCCGGAGAAACACCCAGCTCGAGGAAACCCGGCTTGTTGATCGGTGCTTCGTTGGACGGCAGCTCGAGGTCCAGACCCCTCATGGCTCAGGTGCCACAGGTTCTTATCCTTGGAGTAGTTGGTCTCCTTGTTGATCTTCAGCGGAATGTTGTGTGCTTCCGCATACTCGATCTCCTTCTCACGGCTGTTCAGCTCCCAGAAACGCCACGGAGCGATAATATCCATCTGCGGTGCAAATGCGTGAATAGCCAGCTCGAAACGAACCTGATCGTTGCCCTTGCCGGTACAGCCGTGGCAGATTGCGTCAGCACCTTCCTTCAGTGCGATATCAACAATACGCTTTGCGATGATCGGACGAGCGAACGAGGTACCCAGCAGGTACTGCTCGTAGGTTGCGCCCGCCTTCATGGTCGGGATGATGTAGTCATCAACGAAGTCCTTGGTCAGATCCTCGATGTACAGTTTGGACGCGCCGGTCTTAAGCGCCTTCTCCTCCAGACCGTCCAGCTCGGTGCCCTGACCGACATTGCCGGAAACCGCGATGACTTCGCAGCCATAATGCTCCTTCAGCCACGGGATGAGTACCGAAGTATCCAGACCGCCGGAATATGCCAGAACAACTTTGTTATATTTCTTTTCCATGTTTTTCGACCTCGCATTCTGCGTTTTTTCGATGGTCTTATTATACTACCGCCATACTCATTTGGCAAGTAAAACTTATAATTATTTTCTTGATTGTATATTTATGCATACTATGAATTTAGATTTGATAAATAATGCTTGCACTTTCTGTAAAAAAACGTACTATTATATTATAAATGCACTGTGTCAAGACAGATTGCACGGAATGAATAAAAGCGCACAAAAAATGGTGCGCAAAGGGGCGTTTTTCGCAATGACCGAAAGAAATTTAACCATGCTCACTGACTTTTACGAGTTTACGATGGCGAACGGATACTTTGAAAAGGGTATCGGCAACCGCCGCGCATACTTCGATATGTTCTTCCGCCGTGTACCGGACGGCGGCGGATATGCCATCATGGCAGGCGTGGAACAGCTGATTGAATACTGCAACAACCTGCATTTTTCCGAGGAGGATATTGCATATCTTCGCAGCCGCAAGTGTTTCTCGGAGTCCTTCCTCAATTATCTGCGCGATTTTGAGTTTGAATGCGACGTATGGGCCGTACCCGAGGGTACGCCGGTATTTCCTGGCGAGCCTCTCGTAACGGTGGCCGGTCCGATGATCCAGGCACAGTTTGTTGAAACCATGATCCTGCTGACCATCAACCACCAGACCCTGATCGCCACCAAGGCGAACCGCATCACGCGTGCGGCAGAAGGCCGTACTGTACTCGAGTTCGGTTCCCGCCGCGCACAGGGCTCCGACGGGGCCATCCTCGGCGCGCGCGCGGCCTACATCGGCGGCTGTCAGGGTACCGCCTGCGTTCTGTCCGACCGTGACTACAAGATTCCGGCCGGCGGCACGATGGCGCACTCCTGGGTGCAGATGTTCGACAGCGAGTACGAAGCCTTCAAGGCTTATGCGGATATTTATCCGGATAACTGCGTATTCCTGGTTGACACTTATAATGTACTCAAGTCCGGTGTGCCGAATGCAATCCGCGTTGCCAAGGAACTGGAAGCGGAGAAGGGCATCCGCGCACGCGGCATCCGTCTGGATTCCGGCGATATCGCTTACCTTTCTATCGAGGCCCGCAAAATGCTCGATGCCGCCGGCTTTGAGGATATGCAGATCATGGCGTCCAATTCGCTCGATGAGTATCTGGTACGCGACCTGCTCGTGCAGGGTGCCCGCGTAGACTCGTTCGGCATCGGCGAGCGGCTCATCACCTCAAGTCCGAGCCGGTATTCGGCGGCGTATACAAGCTGGCTGCCGTTGAGGACGAAAAACGGCGAGATCATCCCGAAGATCAAGGTTTCCGAGAACGTTGAGAAGATCACCACGCCGCACTTCAAGCAGGTGTACCGCCTGTTCGACAACAAGACCGGCAAGGCACTTGGCGATGTGCTCACCGTGCACGACGAGCAGATCGATGCTTCCCTGCCGTATGTGCTGTTCCATCCTGTCTACACCTGGAAGCAGCGTATCGTTACCGATTATACGGTTCGTCCGCTGCGTGTACAGCTGTTCAAGCACGGCAAATGCGTTTACAACAGCCCGGATGTTGAGGACATCCGCAAGTACTGCATCCGTGAGGTTGATACTCTGTGGGATCAGATCAAGCGTTTCGAGAATCCGCAGACCTACTTCGTGGATCTCTCAAAAAGCTGTGGAGCTGCAAGAACGAGCTTCTTGAAGCCTGCCGCATCTAACAAGCAAATTTGCAGACAGCGAACCGCAACGGTTCGCTGTTTCTTTGCGCCATCATCGCAAGATTGTATAAAAAGCTGTGCAGCACCCCTGCACAGGATTTCACTACTATAGCCTGTTTCAGCAGTTTTTCGCAGAAACACGCTATCTTTTCGCAGATGTAAATCGCAAGAATTTAGTAGCACATCGCACCGCAGGAGATTATACTAATAATCGCGGTCAAAAAAAAGAAAACCGCATATTCCACGCAAATTGAAGGGACACATCAATGAAAGCATTTTTATCTTCCCTGAGCCGCAGCAAACGCTATGTTGTCGCGGAACTGTTTCTTGTTTATTTCGCACAGGGACTGAGCTCCATCATGCTCGGCTCCGTGCTGCCGGATTTACGCGCGGCCTACGCGCTGGATTACCAGATCGGCGGTACGCTGCTGTCCGCGCAGTCGATCGGCTATCTCGGCATCGGCCTGCTGTCCGGTCTGGCTGCCATCAAATGGGGACTCAAACGCGCGTACCTCATCCTGTATTATGTATTCGCGGTCGGCTTTGTCATGCTGCTGACCAACGGCTCGCCGGTCTGGCTGCTGGCGGCCATGTTCCTGACCGGCATTTCCAAAGGGCGCTATCACGGATTACAACAACCGCGTAATGAGCGAATACGCGAACGGCAGCGCGACCCCACTCAACATGATGCACGCGGCATATGCGTTCGGCGCGTGTGTGGCGCCGCTGGCCGTACTCGCCTGCCATAAGCTGGGCGGTGACAACGGCTGGCGTCTTGCGCTCAAGATTTCCATTGTGCTGCTGACGGCTTCGTTTATCTTCGGTCTGTTTATGAAGATGGATGACGATCAATCCACGAAAACCGAGCAGAAATCCGCAACCGATTACGGCTTTTTCCGCGAAAAGCTGTTCTGGCTGTGCACAGCGCTCTGCTTTTTCTACGAGGCTGTTGAGGCTTCCATGATGGGCTGGCTGACCAGCTTTTACATTGATTCCGGCGTGCTCGCCGCAGACGCTGCGCAGATCATCACTTCCCTGCTGTGGGTTTCGCTGTTGATCGGCCGCTTCTCGTGCAGCGTGATCGCTGCGAAGTTCCGTCCGTGGCAGATGATCACGGTCATGTGCTTCGGCGTGGCGGCGTTCCTCGTGCTGCTCGTCACCGGAACCACGCTGCCGATTCTCACCGTTGCGACGATTGGTCTGGGTCTGTGCATGTCCGGCATGTACGGCACAACGGTGGCCAATGCCGGAGATTTGTTCTCGCGCTATCCGGCATCCATGGGCATTTATGTTACACTTAACGGCTTCGGCGCAGCTATGGCTCCGGCTGCAATCGGCATCGCTGCCAACCACGCGGGTATCCGCTGGGGTTTTGCTACCCTGCTGATCGCAGGCGTGCTGCTTGTTGTCTCGGCAGTGCTCAATGCACGGTATTTCAAGGGCAGACAGCATAGAAAGGCGGTTTCCCGCGCCTAAAAAGCACAAAAAACCCTCTCACGCGTTTTGAGAGAGGTTTTATTTTTATTCCGCTGCCGTTTCCGGCTCCTGCTCGACAGCCTGCCTCGCAGCTCTTGCGGCAAGGTGTGTCTCCAGCCAACGGGAAATATCTCCGAAGGTTTCAAGTCTGTCAAGTTCGTTGAGCACCTCGTGGCGCGCATCCTTATAAAAAGATGACCTCGATATTCTTCACACCGTTGCCGCGATACAGATTGACCGTACGGCGCACACCCTCACCGTACCGCCCGACCGGGTCCTTATCACCCGAGATGAACAGCAGCGGCAGGTCCTTCGGCGTTTTTCGGAAGGTCACCGGATTGTTCGCCTTGGTGATGAGCGTAAACAGGTCGCGGAATCCGGTCGCGGTGAACACAAAATTGCACTTTTCATCCGACTGATAGAGTGACACGACCGCCTCATCACGGCTGAGCCAGTCAAACACGGTTTTCGGCTGCTTGATTTTCCTGTTGAAGCCCTTGAACACCAGATTGGACAGCAGTCCGCTGCGATAGGTGATGCCGCGCGAGCGCTACCGAATCCGCAAGATGTACGATGCTGCCGGAGGCAGCGATCGGGCCGACTGTTCCGATAAGAATGCAGCCGGACAGCTTCTCTCCGTAATCGAGCAGGTACAGCCGTGCGATCAGCGAACCCATCGAGTGCCCGAGCAGGAAATACGGCAGGTCGGGATAGCGGCGCTGCATCAGGTCGGTCAGGTGCTTGACATCCTCAACAAGATACTTCCAACCGTCGCGGGCGGCAAAAAAACCGAGATCCGCCGTGCGTGAGACTGATGCTCCGTGTCCGATATGATCGTTTCCGCAGACAATGAAGCCCAGTCCGCAGAGATACTTCGCAAACGCGGTATAGCGCGAAAAAATACTCGCACATGCCGTGGGACAGCTGCACGATACCGCGCACCTCTACTCCTTCGGGAACAAGAATATAATAGGTGACATTGGAAACACCATTGGCACTTTTGTAAATATTTTGCGTACACTTGATATTCATATGCAACACCCGATCTGGACTGTACTTCTTCACTGTTAATACTATACCACAAATCCACTTATTGTGCACCTGTTTCTGATAAAGTTCACAGTTCATTTAAAAATACACTGTCAAAAACTGCTGATTTTAAAATGCCTTTCCCAACTGCAAATTATGCAGGATTACGATATTGCAAACAGCGGTCGATGTGCTACAATAAAATAAACCACGGGCAATCAGTACTGCCCAATCCCAAAGAAAAAA
>VOFF01000807.1_pt1 | contig 22001 bp, 37 predicted proteins | sample 5384061 | NCBI WGS metagenome assembly VOFF01 (sample SAMN12384725, study PRJNA508395) | human gut metagenome | isolation source: healthy gut E | host: Homo sapiens
TGTGGGTCATGTCCTTTTTGAGGTGCGCCTTAGAACCTGTTTGAAAAATCATTCCTACAATCTGCACGTCCCACGTTGAGGGAGATTTTGCAGAAAGTTTTGAATTGATTTACAATAATAATATTATGTGAATTAAATGCGGTGATTACAACAATTGTACGTGTGAAGCAGATGTTAATCTTCACGCAGCTTTTACAGCAGTGGCTGCCTGACGCCGTCTGGCATCGTCTAAGGCTGCATAATGCTTCTTGGTAGTATTCACATCCTTATGGCCTAGAACGTCCGCTACAAGGTAAATATCGCCCGTTTCCTGGTAGAGGGCGGTGCCGTAGGTACTGCGGAGTTTATGAGGGGTGATTTTCTTGGTGGTGGTAACCTGGCGGGCGTATTTTTTAACCAGGTTTTCAACGGCCTGGACCCCAATTCGTTTGCGCTGGGTAGAGTAGAAGAGAGCGTGTTCGTGGCCTTCTACAGGAATAATGTTCTTGCGTACTTCCAGGTAGTTTTTCAGAGCTTTTTTTCTACCTCGGGCCCAAAATAAACAACCATTTCATTTCCACCTTTTCGGGTGACTTTGATTCCATTATTCTTAAAATCTACATCTTCTATGTCAAGACCTACACATTCAGAAACACGAACACCTGTTCCGAGCAGAAGAGTAACGAGAGCGAGGTCACGGTCTTTGTGTTTTTTCATAATATACCTTTTTCTGACCGGTAAGGTCGTCCCCGCCGTGCTCAATATAATCCAGCAGCATGGCAACTTCATCAGCTTCCAAGCGAATGATACTTTTCTGATGAATCTTTGGAACGTCCACAAGGACGGTAGGATTTGTGTGAATCATTTCACGTTTAAAATAATATGCATAAAAACTTCGCAATGAGGACATTTTTCGCTTCAGACCACGTTCGCCATTGGTTTCCGTTTTATCCCCGGCCTGGTAAACTTTCAGATATTCTTCATATTCTTCAAGATCAACAGCTGTGATCTGATCCAGGACATCCACTGTAAAGGCATCTATAGACCAGTCCCTGAAGGCTGGATTTTGTTCCAGAAGAAACTGGAAGAAAATGCGGATGTCATATGCATAGGAAATTCTGGTTTTAGTTGTGGTACGCGGTTCAATGGCACGAAAGAAATCCCTTGCAAAATGGCGGCAAGGTTTTCAGAACATCACGAGGCCGCAAGGTATTTTCAACGTCAGTCTGTTCGTGTAGGTGACTTTTTTATCCATGAAAGATTCTCCTTTAGAAGTAATAATGATACCAATCTATATGAAAAACTCGGGTTTGTCGTATAGAGCTAGATGGTATAACGCCGAATCAGCCACTTCTTCTGGCTGTTTTCGGCGTTTTTCAATGTTAAAATATAATTGGTTTCATTAAATGTTAAAATATAATTGATGGTTCGACTGCATTCATTATGCAGTCACAGACGATTCTGAACATCTGGCGCACCGGTTTCAATAAAGCTTGGCCGGTTTCGTTACAATTGCTGTTAATTTTACATGATCGATTCGTCCAACATCACTGTAAACGGTCCATCGTTTTCCAGTGAAATTTTCATATCAGCGCCAAAAATACCATGCTGAACAACTGGAACAACTTTTGCAGCCTTCCTTTAGCATGTATTCATAAAGTTCATTTGCCTGTTCTGGCGCACCGGCTTCAATAAAGCTTGGCCGGTTTCCTTTTTTGCAGTTGGCATATAACGTGAATTGCGAAACCATCAAAAAGCTCCCCATTTACATCTTCCAGGGAAAGGTTTGTTTTGCCATTTTCATCTTCAAAAATTCGAAGTCCTAGCATTTTTTTCATATATTTGTCTGCAATTTCCCTGGTATCATTCTGACCTATGCCGACCAGTACAAGAAAGCCCTTCCCAATATTTCCGATAACTTCACCATCTACTTTTACGCTTGCATGATTTACACGTTGTATTAAAAGCCGCATGTTAATTTCCGTCCTTTTTTACTGTTTTGATTCTGTCTGTACTCTTCTATCAATTGTCTGACTTTTTTGATAAATTATCACAGAATATTTTTTTATAAGGGTCCAGATTGTAGTCAGAATTTTCTGGATCGTTTTTAACAAAGTAAGGGTAAATTTCAACATTGCAGTGCGTCTGGGCGTCTCCCTTTTCTTCGGCTCTTCTTCCGGGAAAAGAACGGGTTCATGTGTTTCCGGATCCAGACAGTCAATGTTGGTGTATTTTGCTCCTCATTTGGAACCTGCTTATAAATCAGGCTGATATGGACTAGTCTGCCAAGTGCTGCGTAAAGTACTGCAAAAACAGGAACGCCAATAATCATACCTGGGATTCCAAAGATTCCACCGCCAATAAGGATGGCGACAATGACCAGAAAACTGGAAAGTCCTGTGGAATCACCAAGAATCTTCGGTCCAAGAATATTGCCGTCAAACTGCTGGAGAACAAGAATAAAAATTGCAAAATAAATAGCCTGCAGCGGATCCACCAATAAGATGAGAAAAATACTTGGGATTGCTCCGAGGTAAGGTCCAAAAATGGAATTACGTTGGTTACACCAATGATCACACTGATCAAAAGTATATATGGCATATTCAAAAAGTTCATACCAATATAGCACAATACGCCAATGATGGCAGAATCCAAAATCTTACCACTGAAAAATCCGATAAAGGTTCTATTGGTAAAACGCATGGAATGGATGATAAAATTCGCATGCTGGGTATTAAAAATTGCGTAGGTGAGCATTTTTGCCTTGGCAATGAATCCCTCTTTATCTGCCATCGGTACAGGGAAACGATAGCTCCGATGAGGAAATTCTTCAGAAAATTAATTAATTCAAACACACCTGCGGAAATATTTTTTAGCATTTCCTGCATCTGCGGAAGGATATTCGTGGTCAGGTAGTCCTGCGCTGTGGTGATGGACTGATTCAAAGTGTCCAGTGCATCACTGTTCAGATTCCATTTCTCAATGAAAGACTGCAGCCATTTCTGAATAACCTTCACATAGGCTGGAAAACTGTAGATCAGACCCATAATACTTCGGATCAGTTCCGGCAGAATCATCATAATAAGGGCATAAATAAGAGCAAGGAAGAGAAACATACATAAAATTACGCATGCCCACCGAATTGCCTTGCGCCCCTTCTTTCCTACTGATACTTCTTTCCTGGCAAGAAGCGGATAAATAATTTTTTCTCCAGGAAATTTAATACAGGGCAGTAAAAAGGCGATCACGACACCATAAACAATAGGTGTGAGAATCCCCAGAAATGTCTGGATTCCTGTAATCAGTGTCTTCATATGGAAAACACCATAATAAAAGAGCATACTGGCTGCGATTACAAGGAAAGAAGTTACTCCCCAGCGAACATGTTGATTGTCCCAGCGTAATTTCATATTCTAATATCGTCCTCCTGAAACATGAATGCAAAATATGTGTTACTGCCTGCTGTTTGTACAGTAACCAATAAGTGTCTGCACTGTTATTTATTTAACAGCGATTTCCATCTATTATAACACAGTTTTGTCTCAATGTCTTATTAAAAAAAATATAAAGTGGCGATGGCGTTTGAAAACAGGAAGGAATTGAGATGCAACAAATTACAAAAGGAGCTCTCTTTCGAGAACTCCTTATTTTCACATGATTCTGTATATTATTTCTTAAGGTCATCAAAAATATGTATGGTATTGATAATCGCCTGGGCAGCACCTTCGATACCAAGCACACTGCTGTCAACGCTTAAGCTGTAGCCCGCTGCTGCACCCCATTTCTTATTGGTGTAATAATTATAGTAACTTGCACGGCTCTTATCTGTTTTGGTGATCATATCTTTGGCTTCTTTAGGTGTCTTATTGTATTTGCCTGCAATACGCTTGATCCTCCAGTCCAGATCAGCATGAACAAAAACACTGAAGCAGTCTTTATTATCTGCAAGAGCATAATCTGCACAGCGCCCTACCATAACACAGGGGCCTTCTGCAGCTAATTTCTTGATGGCTTCGAACTGTGCCAGGAAAACCTTGTGGTTCATAGGCATATCTGTAAATCCAGCAGAAGAATATCCAAAAGAATATGTATCCATTACAAGAGAATACAGAAAGCTGTTAGTTGGCCTCTCATCATGATTCTCAAATAATTCCTTGCAAATACCGCTGTCGTTTGCAGCATGCTCCAGAAGCTCTTTGTCGTAACACTTGATTCCAAAATATCTGGCTACTTCCTGACCAATCTGCCTGCCGGCGCTTCCATATTCACGTCCGATTGTAATAATTGAGCTTGTTGTATTGTTCATATCTGCCACTCCCTTCTGCAATTCCTTTGTTACTGTTCACTTCGTGACTGGCAATTCATAGGAATTTTGTAAGATTATTATACACTACATCAGGGTAAACTGACAACTATTTTCTTAATTTTTCTAACAAATCGAGAAAATATTCTGGCAAAAAGGTGCGGAAAATTCCATATACTCTCCTGTTCTTGGGTGAACAAAGCCAAGAATCATTGCATGAAGTGCCTGTCCCTGAAGATGATAGGGATTTTTGCCTGAGCCATAGATCTCGTCGCCAAGAAGAGGATGTCCAAGGCTGGTCATATGTACACGGATCTGATGGGTACGACCGGTTTCAAGGCGGCACTCGATATAAGTCGCATTCCCGAAACGTTCCAGGACTTTATAATGGGTGACAGCGTCTTTTCCATTTTTGTAGTTGATCGCCATTTTTTCCGGTCAATTGGGTGACGGCCGATCGGGCCTTCTACAGTACCTTCATCTTCCTTAAGATTACCTGCCACAATAGCCCGGTAACGCCGCTTGATGGTATGCGCTTTCAGTTGCTGGGCCAGATCACGGTGAGCCGTGTCATTCTTACATACAAGAAGAGCTCCTGTAGTGTCCTTATCAATACTGTGGACAATTCCAGGGCGCATAACGCCGTTAATACCGGACAGATTGCCCTGACAGTGGTACATAATAGCATTTACCAAAGTTCCGCTGGTGTGGCCGTTTGCAGGATGGACTACCATTCCTTTGGGCTTATTTATCACCAGTACATCATCATCTTCGTACAAAATGTCCAAAGGGATATTTTCCGGAAGAATATCCGGTTCAGTCAGATCAGGCAGGGTTGTCTGAACCAGATCCCCTGCCTGTATTTTGTAGTTTGCTTTTACTGCTTTCCCATTGACGGTAACACCTTGTTCTTTCAGAAGCTTCTGAAGATAAGAACGGGAAAGTTCCTCATATTTATCGGAAAGACAGCGGTCTATGCGCACTCCTGCTTCATCTTCGGTTGCTGTAAATTCAATTGCTCCATGTATCAGTAAAACTCCTCTCTCAATTACGCGGTATATGAAAAATCAGACAAATCAATTTACCTGGCAGATCTGTTCCCCGGTTTCAGAAAGTCAAAATCATTTTCTTCTTTATAACGGAAAAACATAAGAAATACCATCACTGTGATCCCACAGGTCACGTAAATATCTGCCACATTAAACGTGGGAAAATCAATCAGGGAAAAATAAATAAAATCTACCACATATCCACGGAAAACACGGTCTATAAAATTCCCCATTGCTCCAGCGAACACAATTGCCGCTGTATAAAGCAGTGGTCTGTAATAAACAGTTGCAGGTGTTTTTATAAAAAGATATATAATAGCCATAAAAACACAATACAGATAAGCACCAGAAAAAAAGGATCTTATTCTGGAGAAGGCCAAATGCCATGCCTCTGTTTTCAAGGTAACGAAGGTTTAACACACTATCAATAAGAGAAATCCCGGAGGTTCCTTTCAGATATCTAATTGCAAGATACTTTGTTCCCTGATCCAGAAGAACCAGAAAAAGGATAAGCAGAATTCCTTTTTAATTTAGGTGCTTTTTAGTGGAAGATCATTGTAGTCTGAAGCTGTTTTATTTTCCATGATAGATTACCTGCAGATGGCGTGAATTCCCACAAGAAGCTCCCCTGATCCGAAACTGTCTTGTCTATAAAACTCTTTCCAAGACCATCTATAAGAATAAATTTAATCTGTCCCTGTTCCATTTTTTTTTTTTGTCCTTTTTGGTAGCTGCAAGAATGTCCATGGGAGAAAGTCCTTCCACATACAAAGGCAGGTTGTAAAGCTTAAGGCTATGGCAGATCTGCTCGTATTCACCATTTGTGAGGAGGCCTCTTTCCCTGGAAATGGCAGCTGCGGCAACTAGTCCGATTCCCACACACTGACCATGGAGAAGGTTAAAGTTCATCAGCTTCTCGACTGCATGTCCTATGGTGTGGCCAAGATTAAGAAGAGCACGCTCTCCCTGTTCTTTGGGATCTCGCTCTACAACCCCGGCTTTGATGGCACAGCATTTTCGGATCATAACGGCAAGCATTTCTGGATCCATAGTGCGGATGATCTTGTAATTTGCGCATACAAAGTCGAAAAAGCCTTTATCGCAAATTAGTCCGGTCTTTAGGATTTCACCCATTCCACAGCCAAATTCGCGCTTCGGGGAGGGATTGCAAGGTGGCCATATTCATATAAACCAGTCGGGGCTGATGAAAAGCGCCTACCATATTTTTAAACTGTCTGAAATCAACGCCAGTCTTACCGCCTACGCTGCTGTCCACCTGTGCCAGAAGCGTGGTAGGAACCTGGATAAAATCAATTCCACGAAGATAGGCTGCAGCACCGAAGCCGGATAAGTCTCCTGTTACTCCGCCTCCAAGAGCAACCACCAGACTTTTGCGGTCAAGCCCATTCTCAATAAGGCACTGGAAAAGATCCTGTACGGTATCAAGATTCTTGTATGCTTCTCCGGCGGGGAAAGTGAACTGGCATACATGATCGGATACTTTCAAAAAGCTCTGCTTTCACCTGGTCTGCATAGAGAGGTGCTACTGTGGAATCTGAAACAATACACATGCTTTTCCCTGCAAGACCTTCGTCTGTTAGGGCCTGTGAAAGAAAAGAAAAAGTCATTTTCAAAATAAATGGGATAACAGAACTCCCCGTCACGTTTTACAAGTAATTTTTCTTCTGCCATAGTTAAATCCTCTCCAAATGTATTATTGTTTATACGTATTTTCGAATGCGGACACCAAGGCGTCCTTTCTTTGTCTGTCTGGATACACCATCATAGATAAAGCGTCCTTTGCTGCGAACGGAAATAATATCGCCTTCTTTTTGGCTCATATCCATTGGAGGTGATCAGTTTGCCGTTTACAAACACAAGACCGCTTTCAATAAAAAGAAACCATGCTGCTTCTGGACGTCTGAAAAGCCAGCCCGATGAGAGCATCCAGCCTTACAGAAGCGCAGGTACCATTTATCATTTCAAATTCGGGTTCCGGAATCTCTTCTGCCTGCTCTACTCTGGAAACCAGAACGGTAGTATGTTTTACCCGAATAAGATTTTCAATAAAAAAGTCAGACATTTTATGAAGGCAGAAAAACCAGGCTTCTTTATCCTTGATGAGGATATCACCAACTACACTGCGGTCAACTCCAAGATTCAGGAGCGCTCCAAGATAATCTCTATGTCCAAGCTCCTCAGAAAAACGAAGAGCCTTGGGCTCTATTTTCAGCAGTCAATAGGATAATCCCAGGAAAAACCAAGGCCTCCGGGGAAAAAAGCTGCCATCTGCCGTTCTGCATGCTCATAGCCACCGAAAAGCTTTACCTCTACGCCTATCTGATGAAGCTTAAGGGAAGCAAGCATATTTTGTTCGTTTAAGTTAAGAAAATCCGTAAAGGTGACAATATCTCTCTGGTAAGAGAGATTTGCCAGCTCCCGGATTCTCTTAAGTAAAAATTCATCCTTATCCATAAAAATCAATAACCGGCTCTTACAGAAGGTGTAGCGCCGCCAAGAATATTCTGAAGATCACCAGTGATATCTACAGAAGAGGGACCAAGTACGAAGATGTAGCTGGAAATCTTCTGAAGGGAACCATTCAGGGAATAACATGCGCCAGATGCAAAATCAATAATACGCTGTGCAAGTTCTACATCAATACCCTCCAGATTCAGAATTACAGTTGCATTGTCAAGAAGTGTGTCTGCAATTTCCCGGGTGTCCTCCATGGAAGCAGGTTTGATCACACAAACCTCCATAGAAGAAGCCTGATTCGCACGACGGCTGCTTCTCATCGGAGTGATTTTGGAAGAAGCTACAGGGCGTTGCTTCTCAGCTGGCTGTTTCATTGCAGGAGCCTTGGCAGCAGTCTTTGGTGCTGCTGTATGTACAGGTTCTTCGTCAAAGGAAGTATCTTCGTCAGCCAAATCATCCTCTTTCTTACGACCGAATTTCTCGAAGAATTTCTTCTTAGGCTTGTCATCCATGGAATCGTCATCCAAGAAATCCCCCTCTTCGTCATCCATCAGATCCTCGTCTAAATAATTATCTTCATCATAATCGTCATCATTCAGTTTAATAGAATCTAATAATTTATCAAAAACGCTCATTTTCAATCTCCAATCTTAATCTTCTTGCCGTGTGGCATAATTTCGTTCACCAAAAATACCGGTTCCCACACGTACCATGGTTGAGCCTTCCTGGACAGCAACCTGATAATCTCCGGTCATACCCATGCTCAGAACACTCATATTAACATTATTAATGTTTTTGCACTAATGTCAACACTTAATTTCTTCAATGTGCGAAAAAAACTTCACGATTTTCTTCTGGATTTTTTCACAAATGGGGCAATGGTCATAAGTCCCATCACTTTTATATGGGAAAATATGCTGATTTTCTCAAGAAGAGGAAGCACCTCATTCGTCGCTAATCCGAATTTGCTTTCTTCCTCTGCTACATTAACTTCCAGCAGAATTGGCATAACAAGATCTTTTTCTTTGCAGCTTCCTGCTCAATGGTTTGGGCAAGGCGAAGGGAATCTACCGAGTGAATCATGGCAACCTTGTCAATAATATATTTTACTTTATTCCGCTGCAGATGACCGATCATGTGCCAGTGGATATCTGATGGCAGCCTGGTCATATTTATCCATGATCTCCTGAACTTTATTTTCTCCAAAAACACGCGCACCGGCATCATACGCCTCCTGAAGCATGGAGACCGGTTTGGTCTTACTTACTGCCACCAATGTGACTTCACCTGGGTCACGGGAAACAGCAGCACAGGCTTTTTTTCAATATTTGCATTTACCTGCTGTAAATTTTCAGCTAACATTTATAAGCCTCCTTAAAAATAGTATATGTTAAACTTAGTAGAGAATATCCTGTTCTTTTACCTGGGAGGAGTCTCTGGCAATACGGTCATAACGGGAAAGTCCGTAGGATGTATTACTGGAAATAATGGCATATTCTTCATTCTGATCCAGTATATCTACGACGGAATACCGCATACCCTTGATTGATGCAGTAAACGCCTTCCAGAGAATCTGTTTCGCATACAATAAAGCGCTGGTTGGAGTCATCTTTTACAATAGCATCTCCTTCCCTTAAAAGCGCTTCTATCCACGTAATAATTGTAAGCTTCATCGGCAGAATCATCATCTGACTCAATTTTAACTTTACCGTAGATTGTAGCATTGATAAAGGTTCTTACGTTATTTCCGCTGGAATCTTTGGAAATCTTGTTAAAGCCTACACTTCCACTGTCAGGATCAGTCGTGGCATATTCTGCCGGAATTACGTAAAAATCCTTGGATTCAATAGCGGAAAGGGGAATCTTAAGACCGGTTACTGTATTGGTAACCAGCTCAATATCCAGAAAACGGTCAGATGCATAGCGGATCAGACCGCGGCTGAAGTCAATTTTTCCATATTTGTTACCATCGATTTTTATGATGGAAAAATCGCCGCTCTGTGTCATATCATCCTTGAGAAATTTCACACGAATGGTGGAACGTCCCTCCAGCTTGGCGGCCTGTTTGTCGCTTAATGGAATGATCGAGGCTCCATAATTCGCTGGTAATATTTGTATAAATGTTATCTCCGGCCTGCACCTTTTCGGATGTCTTCAGATCCGTTTCATGGTAAGAAGTCTGGTCAAAATCTGCTGCTGTAATGTTCTCCACAGTCTTATTCTCATAGCCGTCCATAGAATAGAGGATAATGCCGTCTTCCTGGGCTTTACAGATATTCTGTCCACCGATGGTCACTACTTGTGAATCTGCATTCCCGTCAGTGGAAATTCCCTCATACTGAAGGATGCTTCCCTCCAGCTGGTTCTTAAAACTGTAGGTGTTGTTAAATTTACTTCCGGAAAATCCCTTGGAAAAGCTGAGCATAGAACTGCGGATTTTCTCCAGTTCATCAGCAGTCAATGCAGACTTGGTTTCTGCAATTTTTCCGGAACTTAATCCGTAAACAGCACCGTTGGCATTGATCTTACTTCCCTCCGGGCATAATAATTCACATAACCGGAGGATTCTGCCTTAAAAACACTCTCTTCCCGAAGAGAAATACCAGTGTAGGTCTCGTTTCGTGACAAAGGACCTGTGGTAACCTGGTAAGATTCGATATGTGTGGAGGTTACAAGTAAAAAAATGCAGTAAAAATCATATATAATAACAATACACCAAAAGCAACGGTGGCAATATTCAGTCCGAATATGTTCTTTAACTGGACAAAAGTCCTGCCGTTTTGCCAGGCTTGTTAGATTTCTTCTCGGACAAGTGGATTCCCCCTTTGTTTTTGAGTCGGGCTCTGAATTTTCATACCAAACAATTGTACCATTTTTTTGCCGGTGAACACAAGGAAAAGAAAACGAAAAGTGTGTGAACAAAGCTGGAAGCTGTGAACAGCCTGCATATCAAAAAACGAACATATTTTCAGAATATCTGTTTGCTTAATTAAGAAAAAATATGGTATGATAAGAAAAAGTTGAATGAATTTCGGAGGAAAACTCTTATGACATATGGTAAAATCAGCAAAAAACAGCAGGAAATTTTAGAATATATTAAAAGTGAGATTCTGAACCGCGGATTCCCGCCAGCAGTTCGTGAGATTTGTGAAGCTGTAAATCTGAAGTCTACATCATCTGTTCATGCCCATCTGGAAGCTCTTGAGAAGAACGGATACATCCGCCGCGATGCCACGAAGCCAAGAGCCATAGAGATCATTGATGACAATTTCAATCTTGTCCGCCGTGAAGTGGTCAATGTTCCGCTTGTAGGTACCGTAGCCGCCGGACAGCCTATTCTGGCTGTAGAGAATGTAGATGGCTACTTCCCCTATCCCGGCAGAATATATGCCAAATGCGCAGAGCTTCATGCTTAAAGTAAAAGGCGACAGCATGATCAATGCAGGAATTTTCGATGGTGATCGGGTTCTGGTAAAGCAGCAGCCAACTGCAGATAACGGCGACATTGTAGTTGCACTGGTAGAAGATTCTGCCACAGTTAAGACCTTCTATAAGGAGAAGGGCTACTACCGCCTTCAGCCAGAGAATGACACTATGGATCCCATTATCATTACAGGAGAAATCCAGATTCTGGGTAAAGTATTTGGTGTCATGCGTTTTTACCAATAGTCATAAAAATTTCCCCTTTAGCAAACAATTGCTGTTTCCAGACAATTTGTTTACCAAAGGGGACTTTTTTATTTCTCTAAAAACGCATCCATCTCCAGAACCTTTCCATCTCTCCAGATTCTCTCCAGATCGTAGAAAAGTCTGTTTTCCTCATCAAACACATGCACGATCACATCGCCGTAATCCATGAGAATCCAGCTGGAATTGCGGTTTCCCTCAATCTGCTTTGCCTCAAAGCCAGCGCGTCCAAGCTGCTCCTCCACATTATCGACGATCGCCTGAACCTGATTGGAGTTTGTACCGCTTGCGATTACGAAATAATCTGCAATTACAGAAATATTATGAATATCAATTATCTTTATGTCCAGTGCCTTTTTATCATCAATTGCCTTGCAGGCAATCTGTGCCATCATTTTCTCTGTACTTACTGTACTCATTCTGATCTGCTCCTTTCTTAATAATGCTTATACTGACCTAATATTATTTTAAATTCCTGCGAGAACAAAAGGCTTTAAAAGTGAAATAATATCCTCTGTCAGGTGGTACCTGGCCTTCGCTCGTGCGAAATATCTCGCATCTCGTAGAATGTTAATTGTAAATAGTAAAAATAGTCGCCAGTATATGCGGAGTATTAATTATCAGATACGTTATTACGCTTATTATGCAATTCTTTATAATAAATATAAGCCTCCTTGGAAGTTGGCTCAATATCATCGGCAGAATCTTCTTCCAGATACTCCAGGGTATCTTTTAGGATCTCATACATACACTCATCCAGGTCTTCAAACGAAAGTTTGCGAATTTCCGGTAAACGGCTTGCTTTATAACGCATGGGCTCGATATAATCTGCAATATAAATAATCTTTTCAAGAAGACTCATTTCACGTCTGCCAGTTGTGTGATAATTGATGGCAGAAAGAATCTCCTGATCGTCAATCCCATATTTCTCGTGAGCAATATAAGCTCCAAGACGGGAGTGGAGAAGAAACGGGTGACTTCTCTCAAAATCGGAAACCGGAATATTGTGTTCGCTGCACATCTTCAGTTTTTTTCTTATTGGGAATGCATTTGGCGCAATCGTGAAGAAGACCGGACACCTGTGCATCTTTGATATCATATCCATGGACCATAGCCAGACATGCGCTGGTGTACATATCGCCCATGGTATGCTGGAAACGATCCTCATCCAGGTATTTGGAAAGTTTTTTTTTCAATTTTTGCAAAATCGTAATCTGCCATGGTCAGACTTCCTTCTTTCTGTAAATTCCATTCTCTTTCATGTAAGAAATCACCTTATCCGGGACGTAATATTTCAGACTTTTTTTCTTCTGAAATCCACTGACGGATCTGATGACTGGACACATCAATATTCATAGTATCCAAAAGGGCAAAATTTCCGTTGTACCTTGCAGAAAGACGCTGGATTTCCCGATTCAGTTCAGCGTAGGACGCATGATCCCGGACAGCCACCACAAGAGTACAGGCCCGACAGATCCGCTCTGGTTCCATCCATTCGTCAAAAGCAAAAAAGAGAATCTGCACCAATGATAAAATAATAGTCTGTGTCCGGATTGTATTCTTTTAGCTCTTCCAGAGTGCGATAGGTATAGGTATACCCGGTCTCGTGCATTTCTGCAAGAGACAACTCAAAATGGGGATTATCTTCAATTGCAAGCCGGACCATATCCACACGCTGGTTATCAGAGGCTCTGCCAGCACGGTCCCGTTTATGAGGCGGGTTGCCGGAAGGCATAAACAGAACCTTATCCAGCTGGAATTGCTCATAGCTCTGCTCACCCAGGATCAGATGTCCCATATGGATGGGATCAAAGGTACCGCCCATGATCCCGATTTTTTTTTTTTCGATTATTTTGGCAGTTCAATTTTCTTTTTCTCTCTTTTTTTACCTTCGCGGTATAATACGATCTTCTTACCGATCACCTGTACAACCTGGGAATGGGTGCGCTCTGCAAGAACCTGTGCCATTTCCTTAGGATCCTCCAGACAGTTCTGCAGTACGTTGATTTTGATCAGTTCTCTCGCCTCAAGTGCTTCGTCAACAGCCTTGGTGTTCTCCGGTGTAAGACCGCCCTTGCCCAAGCTGGATAATGGCATCCATTTTCATTGCCAGACTTTTTAAATATGCTCTTTGCTTACTTGTCATAATTTATCTCCTGAATACCTGCTGAATAGCTGCTATTTATTTATAATAATCAAAGTCAAATCCGTACATACGAACAGTATTTCCCTTCTTCAATACCTGCTTTTTCCAGTTCCTCCAGGATACCGCCTTCTTTCAGGAAACGCTGGAAAAAAGGCGAAACCTTTCTCAGAATCCAAATTGGTATAACCAAGCATTTTCTCAATACGTGGTCCTTCTACGATAAATACAGAGGAATCTTCCTCATCAACCTGTACGGTAAATGGAAGGCTCTCATTGATCAGCATATCTTCTGGGAAGAATTCCTGCTCGAATACGATTGCTTTCTTCGGACAACTGTCCAGAAGTTCCTTGATATGGAAAAGAAGCTCGCGTACACCCTGTCCGGTAACTGCAGAAATGGGATATACTTTGATACCTTTTGGTTCAAATTCTTTGCGAAGTCTGTCTACAGGATTCTCCTGACCGTCGTCAAAAATACAGTCCACTTTATTGGCTGCAATTACCTGAGGACGCTTTGCAATTTCCGGATTGTATTTCTCCAGTTCTTTGGTGATCTTATAAATATCATCAATAGGATCACGGTCCTTCTGTGGAAGCTGCATCCACAATGTGCACCAGAACTCTGGTACGTTCAATATGGCGAAGGAACTCATGACCAAGACCGACTCCTTCAGAAGCACCTTCAATCAGTCCCGGAATATCTGCGATGATAAAACCGCCATTCTCAGTATCTACAACGCCAAGGTTCGGACTTAAGGTTGTGAAATGATAGTTGGCAATCTTCGGTTTCGCATTTGTAACACGGGAGAGAAATGTAGACTTACCAACATTAGGAAAACCTACCAGTCCCACATCTGCGATCACCTTTAGCTCCAGAAGCACTTCAAGCTCCTGAAAAGGCTGTCCAGGCTGGGCATACTTGGGAACCTGCATGGTAGGGGTTGCATAATGCTGGTTTCCCTTACCGCCGCGTCCGCCGCGCAGTACAACCTGACGACGTTTTCTCCGGACATATCGGCAATAACCTTACGGGATTCAGCCTCCATGATAACAGTACCTTCCGGTACCTTTAATATGATGTCGGCCCGTCAGCACCGTGGCAGCGCTTTTTGCCGCCCTCCTGACCATCTTCTGCCTTATATTTTCTTTTTATGACGGTAATCACCGAGGGTATTCTGTCCCTCGTCAACTTCAAAAATGACGTCTCCGCCCTTGCCGCCGTCGCCGCCATCCGACCGCCGTCAGGTACATATTTTTTCCCTGCGGAAGCTTACATGGCCGTCGCCGCCCTTACCGGAACGGATATATATGGTAGCTCTGTCTGCGAACATTAAATCTCCTTTATAAGAAAAGGCTCCAAACCTTTATAGATTTGAAGCCTCCTGCTCTACGAATTACTCTGCCTCTACTGGTACGATAGAAACCTGTTTCTTATCGCGGCCTTTTCTGGTGAATCTTACAACACCATCGGTCAGTGCAAATAATGTATAGTCTTTTCCGCATCCTACGTTCTCGCCTGCATGGATCTTAGTTCCGCGCTGTCTGTAAAGGATGTTGCCGGCTTTAACAAACTGTCCGTCTGCTCTCTTCGCACCTAATCTCTTGGACTCGGAATCACGACCGTTCTTTGTGGAACCAACTCCTTTTTTATGTGCGAATAACTGAAGGTTCATCTTCATCATTGTTGTTACACCTCCTTGACTCTTACTGTCAAATATCGATTGTTATAACTATGTTCAATTTCTGTTAATCCAAGAATCAGGGAATCCATAAGCAGTTTCCCGCGCTCAGTATTCGGATTTGTTTTAAAATGGATGGATACATATCCCTCATCCGCTTCTGCTTCAATCTGCTCTTCCGTAAATTTCTCAAGAGAATTCACGGTAGTAATGATCAAGGCTGATACGGCAGCACATACAATATCCTGTCCCTCTTCGGCATAGCCTGCATGTCCTTTGGACAGAAAATCCAGATAAGAGCCTTTTCTCTTCTTAACTGTAATATTGATCATAACAGCACCTGATTAAGCGTTGATCTTTTCGATTTTAACTTTTGTAAACTGCTGTCTGTGACCGTTTTTCTTGTGATATCCAGTTTTTCTTTTGTATTTGTAAACGATAACTTTTTTAGCCTTTCCGTTTTCAACTACAGAAGCGGTAACACTGGCATCTTTCACATCTTCACCAGCTTTTAATCCTTCATTGCTAACTGCAAGAACGTTATCAAAAGTAACGGTTTCACCAGCTTCAACACCGAGCTTTTCAACTCTGATTACGTCGCCCTCGGCAACTTTGTACTGTTTACCACCTGTTGCAATAATTGCGTACATCTGTGGCACCTCCTATAAACTTTACTCGCCAGATATGGTGGTCTCTCGACTCTTAAACCTCTTTGTGCGGCATACTCGATTATAATAACAGGGAGATTTGGTTTCGTCAAGAGGTTTTGTACGAAAAAAATTGTAAAAAATTTGTAAAAAATAAAAATGAAAATCCATATTTCGGGTTTGCTGCTTATAATAATTTCGAAAATACGAAAAAGAAATTTCTTATAGTTTTATTTAGAGCGTGTTCGAAAAATCTCTCGACTTTATCTGCCCTGATCTCCTCGATTACCGGTTTTCTGACTTTCTTTCGTGTCATCTCCAGAATGTGAAGCGGCGTAATATCTATGGCTTTACATTTCACCGGATCCTTCCTCAGATATTTCTGCAATACATGAAAAAGCTCGTCGTTATGATCCGGATTTGTCATATTGATAAAATCAATAAGAATAATTCCGGACAGGTTGCGAAGCCGCAGTTGTCGTGAAATTTCCTTAGCTGCTTCCAGATTGATTTTGCGATAGGTTTCTTCGGCTTTTTTCTTTCCGGTAAATTTCCCGCTGTTTACATCGATGGAGACAAAGGCTTCTGTCTCTTTGGATTACGATAAACCCACCGCTGTTCAGCCAGATTTTTTCCTTTTGAACTTCATCCAGCGCGTTTTCCATGTGGGAAAGCTTGTATAACGGAAGAAGTTTGTCCCGATAAAAACGGGCTTTGCTTTCTTCCTCCGGACTTGTTTCCTTCAAATAAGAAGTGATCTGCTGAAAAATTTCAGGATCATCTGTTACAATGTCTGTGAGATTTTTCGCTGTAAATATCACGGAGAGTGGTAAAGGTAAACGGGTTCTGTTTCGTAGAGAAGGCTGAAACAGGTGCGGCTTTTTGCCGTTGACAGCAACTTTTTCATACAGTGATTTCAGATAAGAAAGTTCCTGAAGGATTTCAGCCTTTTCAGCCTGGGCTGCGTTGGTGCGGACAATCAGGCCATATTCCTTATCCGGACGTGCAGCCTCTGCTTCCAGCCAGCCGGATAAAGTGTGGCGTTCTGAACCAGAGAGCTTGCCGGATAGTCCGAACTTTTTTCTCCTGTGGTGAGCACCAGGTATTTACCTGTAAAATTTAAGTTTGCAGTCAGTGCGGGTAGCTTGCCCTTCATGGCATCACGGCTTACCTGCACCAGAATCTGGTCACCCGGACGCAAGGGACTGCCAGGTGCTTTCCCGGAGGCATAGATAACCTGCTCTGCTTCCCTGAAGAGGAAAATAACCGCGTACTCCAGGTGCAATAAGAACAAATGCTGCCTGGATATTAGAAGCAATATTTTCCACCTGTCCTACATAAATATTTCCGAGAATGGACTGTCGGGCGGCTGTTTCCAGGCGAAGCTCCATAATCTGACCTTCCTTCCTCGATTGCACAGGCATGGCATTTGTTACCGCTAAGTTCCATGGTTGTTAGAATTAATTTTGTCACTTGATTCACCTGTTTTAAGTTTATTGAACTTCCACGCCAAGGGATTCCAACGATACAAATTTATGTTTTTTCTCATTTCCAAGATCTGCATATACTTCCAGACGATGAATCATGCAGGCAAATTCCGGAAGCTCCTGTCCAAGCCAGCTGGTAAATGCATCCATTACAGCATCTGGTTTGGTATAGTTGGCACTTGCAGAAGCAAGACTTAAGAAAATGCGGTTGTCATTCTGTAAATTCATTTTGTAAATAAAAGGTCGGATGTCTACCTGTTTTTCGCCTTTTTTGTTTCTTTTGTAACAAGGATCTCAGGCTGCTTTAAAAATTCCGTAATTCTTGTCTGCCATCCATCTGCTGGTGCTTTTCCAGGACGAAATTCCACCAGATAATCAGCTGCTGCCACCAGGGACATTGCCTTGCTCGCTTTTCCATCTTCCACCTGGCGGGCACTTAAAACATGAATACCATCTACCATCTGGCTGTTAAGACGTTGACAGATTTCATCAGTAGGAATCGTAGCGGTAAGCTCCATATCGAAATATTCCCCTGTACTGGTAACGCCAACTCCAAGAGGAGCAGCAAAGGACATGATCATATGAGGGCTGTAACCTCCCGAAAAAGCAATTGGAAGCTCTGCGCGGCGGATGGCTTTCTGGAAGTAGCGCATGGTGTCAAGATGTCCTACAAATTTCATAGGCCCTTCTTTCGTAAATTTAATTTTACCTTCATAACATACGCCTCCTTCATAACGTCTTGCTCCGCAGCCTGCATATTTCTGACGGCAGTTTGGTGTAACCACTTCGCCTTTTGCCTGTTTCCACTCACGGATCAGGAACTCCTTGGTAACACCTGCATCTATGAAATCCCATGGGAGAATTTCATCCGTGCTTCTCTCTCGGAGTGTGTAGAATTCAATGTCAATTCCCTGTTTCTGCAAAAGCCTCTTTCCAGATGTCGTAGCGGAAGCTTTCTGACCAGGCATCGTAAAGAGCACCCTTTTCATATGCTTTTTAAGATAACTTCAGAAGCACGGCGGTCACCTCTTGCAAGGAAACCTTCCAGTGTGGTTACATCCGGTTCATGCCAGTTGTATTTAATACTCTTCTGGTTCAGCTGTGCACGGATTTCTTCTTTTTACTACTTTTGCCTTGTCAATAAAATCCTGTTCTGTATACATTGGAGCCCACTGGAATGGGGTAAATGGCTTTGGCACAAAGAAGGATGTGCTGACTACGATCTGAACCTTTCCATGGCGTTTTTCCTTTGGAACGGTATCGTAATATTCTTCTGCAATACGCTCTGCAAGATGAGCAATTCCCTTCATGTCTTTTTCTGTTTCAGTAGGAAGCCCAAGCATGAAATAAAGCTTCACACGGTTCCATCCTCCAACAAATGCCTCATGCGCACCGTGAAGGATCACTTCTTCGGTAAGTCCTTTGTTAATGACATCACGAAGTCTCTGGGAACCGGCTTCCGGAGCAAAGGTCAGGCTGCTCTTTCGGATATCCTGTACTTTGCTCATAACATCCAGGGCAAAAAAGCATCAATACGAAGTGACGGCAGGGAAATATTAACACCTGCAGATTTAAATTCGTCGATCAGGAAGTTTACCAGCTCTTCCAGATGGGTGTAATCACTGGAACTTAAGGAACTGAGGGAAATTTCCTCATGACCGGAATTCTTCAGCATAGCTCTTGCAGATTCCTTCAGTTCTTCTACATCACGTTCACGGAGAGGTCTGTAGATCATACCAGCCTGGCAGAAACGACAGCCACGGATACATCCACGCTCGGATTTCCAGAGTGACACGATCCTGTGTAGCTTTAATAAAAGGAACAACCGGTTTTCAATCGGGCAATATCCTTTATCCATATCTACGATCAGCTGCTTTTGGACTTTCTCGGGAACTCCCGGACGATTTGGTGCAAAGGATGCAATTGTACCGTCTTCTTTGTATGTGACATCATAAAATGCCGGAACATAAATTCCCGGAATCTGAGCTGCCTTCAGAAGGAACTCCTCCCTGCTGCCTCCGGCTTCCTTATTGGCCTTGTATGCATCAAAAGCGCATCATACACAGTTTCTCCTTCGCCAATATAAAACAGGTCAAAAAAAGGCTGCTAATGGCTCTGGATTATATGCACACGCACCGCCTCCGATTACAATAGGACATGATTCGTCACGGTCAGCTGCTTTCAGTGGAATCTGGGAAAGATCCAGTGTCTGGAGTACGTTAGTATAACACATTTCATATCCAAGTGGATGCACAGAAAATCAAAATCCCGACAGGATCCTGGGACTCCAGGGCAAATAACGGATATTCTGTTCTCTCATAAGCTTATCAAGATCAAGCCATGGGGAATAAACTCGCTCACACCAGACATCGGGGCGTTTGTTAAACATATTATAGAGAAGCATCATACCAAGGTTGGACATGCCGATCTCGTAGACATCCGGGAAACAAAACGCCACACGGACATCTATCCCGTCTAAATTTTTCATCACAGAGTTGACCTCCCCCGCCGATGTAGCGGGCTGCTTTGTCAACACTGAGCAATATTTCGTCACTAAGTGCTAATTTTCTCATTCTTTTCCTTTCACGATTTGTCACTATTTGCCAAATACAGAACTTCTTCTGTTTAGATTTGGATAGTGACTTTTTTTCTGAATAAGTGGGAAAAATAATGCTCATTTTTTGAACCTATTTTTACCCCGAAAACGGCATTTGGTCACTGCGGTACCGGCAGTGCTATTATAATACAGGTCATTTCAGAAATTCAAGAGAAATCGTGTGCTTTTGTGGAAATGGTGAAAATTGTCTGCTGTCCCCTTTTTTTTTACAGGATTTTTTTTTCAATACTAATATGTCATATTTTTTGTTTCTGTCAAAAAATGTCGGGGTACTTGTTTCTTTGTGGTTATCTGCTTTCTTGGAAAAACCTTTCTTAAATAACCATTCTTAAAAATATTACATATTAAATGTGTAAGTATTCTATAAATATATTTCTTTGTATGGACATCCACCTTACAGGATTAATATGTCATTTATTTGAAATTTTATCAAAAATTTTCATAAAAGATCGGATTCTGAGCGAAAATCGGACAATATATAACTGAAATATAGTTAAATGCTTAGCCAATGATGGCAGAAAGGAAAAAAAAGAATGAGAAAAGAATCAAAAGAAATGGCTGTTACAGCCGCAACAATGAAAAAAAGAAAAGGAACGAACCTGCTGCAACTACTTTTTTGTTAATTACCTGGAGAGTGGTACCAGAACAAATGTCTTTCGAATTCAACCAGCAGCAGTACGGCTGCTTACTACTACTGGATGATCTTCAATGTCATTGAACCCAGCCTTCCGGATAAGGAGCGGGCGGTTGACGATATCGATGCAGAATACCTGAATGCTCTTTTGGCATGCATCAATCAAAAAAATGAAAATACGGCTGCTTCGGCATACCGCTTTCTGCGTGTCTTTATAAAGGATCGTTTTGAACCAGATACCGGTGATTATGAACTTTTCTTTCAAATAAAAAATATTCTGTTTTGGAAAAAAGATCCTGTCCTTTATACACCGGAACAGCTTACCTGCTTATTATCAGCTGCAAAGAAAGACAACACCTCCCACTATCTGGAATATTCCCTGGCGCTTTTACTGCGGGCTGAAACCGGGGAAATCCTTTGGACTTAAATATGACAGCTTCGATCTGGAGGCAGGCACGGTAACGATCTGCGGGCTGCATGCACGGAATTATGTGTCTGCTGACAGGAATGGGGGTGATAATAGTCAGAGTCTCAAATACAGTGGCAGAAAGCTCCGTTCAGACAGTAATTACCGTACTGTGCCTGTTCCGGAATTTTTATTTGATGAGATCAGGGAACGGAGATATCTGAATGAGGGCATTCTTCTGAGATATCCCGGACTGGCCGAAGAAGGCGCCCTGTGCCTTGGTCCATATGGAAAAGTCAAGACGCTTCCCCACACTGAATACCAGACTGAAAAAGATCACACAGTCCTATGGCCTGCCCCGCATCTCCCTTGGAGACCTCAGATATATGTATCTCGCAGATCTTATCAAAAGGGAAAAACAGTTTGATAAGATCATGAAACTTTTTCGGATATGCAAATCCTTACCGGATCTTTGGGCCTCTGCCCGCAGATCGCGGATATCCAGGGAGAGACTTTGACTATAAACGTTCCGTTTCTGAGGTATTTTATTATAAAATGTAAAGCTGAGACGAGATTTGTCAAGGTATGTTTTTGTAAAGGAGTGTGCAATTATGCTTTTATGTATTTCTTTCGAAATTCAGATGGAGTCATCTCATACTCTTTTTGAAGACTTCCGGAAAACTTCTTTGGGGTTGTCGTAGCCCATTTTCATGGCGATTTCTGTAATGCTGCAGTCAGAATTCTGAAGCAGTACGGTTGCAGCCTGCATACGGTAGGATTTTATGTAGGCATAAATGGAACAGCCGAAAACTCCCTTAAAAAACATGCTTTCATGGAAGTAAGAGGAATGTCAAATTGCTCGGACAATTGTTCAAGAGTGTAATGCTGG
>VOFF01000147.1_pt1 | contig 22000 bp, 23 predicted proteins | sample 5384061 | NCBI WGS metagenome assembly VOFF01 (sample SAMN12384725, study PRJNA508395) | human gut metagenome | isolation source: healthy gut E | host: Homo sapiens
CAGAACTTCACGCTGTTCATATCAATATTAATGGAACGCTTCACGACGTCCGCCGCTCTCACGCATCCCCGCCAATTTGGAACGAGTCGCTGACAAGCAGATGGGGGCGGAATCGTAGTAATGGTATTGTCCCAGTTACGCACCTTCACTGTGTTCAGCGTGACTTCTATCACCGTACCGTCAGCTCCATATTTGGGCATTGCAATCCAGTCGCCCACCTTCAACATGTCATTGGCAGACAACTGCACACCGGAAACAAAACCCCATAATCGAATCCTTGAACACCAACATCAGTATAGCGGCAGAAGCGCCCAGACCGGCCAAAGCAATGACAACGGAGATTTATCAATCAGGATACTTACCACAATGATGGCCCCTACAAACCACAGAATCACCTGAACCGTCTGCAACATTCCCTTCAGCGGCCGGTCACGTAGCTGCTCCTTCTCGCTGTACACGCTATAAACAGCTTTCATGAATGAGTTTATGAAACTCAGAAAAGTGATGAGAATATAAATGAGGCAAACACGCTGGATGAATCCCAAAGTAGAAGAACTCGTCTCGGCAAAAGCCACCGGAATAAAAAGATAGATTATAACGGGAGCCACCATCCGGCTGAGATGAATCAGCACCTTACGGTCAAAAACAATATCATCCCATGTAGCTTTTGTTTTCCTTATCAGGTGCGCCACCACCTTCAACAAGATATTCCGGCAGAGAACATCTGCCAGAAAAGCAACGATCAGTACAAGCGCAAAAGCTATAAACTGGTCGAGCATATCAGCCAAGGAAGGGGCTATTCCCCAGGAAACCAATAATTCGTCGATATTCTTTAATATGTCCATGATAAGAAGGGGATAAAAGATAAAATTAAAATATCAGGTATAAAAAGATTAAAGGTGCTCCCGTTCGAGAAACTCCCGTATATCTTCTTTCAACCACTGATAGAGATAAAGGTTCTTGTAACCGCTGTTTTTCTTCAACATAACGGACACATTGACCTGACTGTTCTCATAGCCTGTCAGCTCATTGCGAAACTGCTCGTTATGCTCCGCCAAACGTTTTATCTCCTGCTCGCGCTCACGACGGAGCACTGTGCAAACGGGTATCAGCAATTTCAAGACCACGCAGTCCATGATGTGATGCCCCTGCATATAAAGATAGGTGTTATCAGGAATCAGCCCTAATTTACGCAGCTCCTCGCCCAGCTTGTCGACGTGCTCTATGTGTTGCGGAAACGGGTCCGCATCTCGGACAGCTTGGCAAATACCGCACGTTGCATATTGTCCAGGGCGCTATAAGGATGACGGAGACTTATTTCCTGAAGACGGACATAGTTGTTGAAGTCATACATGGGAAATGTGTGCGTATCATGCTGCCGGTAGAACCACACATTCCATAGGAACAACGGATAAGCGATTTGTGAATAACGCTTCAGGAAAGCGGGAAAGTCAAGAATATAACGGTCGTTCAACGTTGCCTGCACGCATACTTCATGGAGACTCTCGGCAAAACAATGGAAGTTCTCAATGGCATATCCGTAAGTCTGGAAAATATAAGGGTTGCGGTTTATCTTCCGCGATACGTTGGTGGCTCCCTGAAGCAGAAAGTCGTAATCACTGTCCACACAAGCTATCAGACTGCGTCCCAGCTCCGTAGTGTTGAGCGTATTCATCAGCACCATTTTCTTACCCTTGGCCAATGAAGTGGCGGAAGGAAGCATTACCTGAAAATAGCGTTCTTCATTCTCGAACTCCGCCAAAAGAGTACGCCAAAATGCTATATCATCATAGCTTTCCACATATGCCACAATGCGCCTGCGCCCTTTCTTCGATGAGAATTTATGCGCGGCGTCCAGATAAGCCGAGGTCAGATTATGTCGTAAAGATGTTGCCACGTCACTAATCGCTAATCACTAAACACTAATCACTGTTGAAATATCCTCCACCTCCGTCACAGCATCCAACCATCCTTCCATGATGACGGCAGGCGAATGAGTGGTAAGGATAAGTTGTACATTCGGATTCAGATCACGTATCATGCCGATAAGTTTCTGTTGCCATTCTATGTGTAATGACGCTTCCGGCTCATCCATAAAGAGTACGCAATGCTCTTCATTACGTACAAGGACCGTCAGCAGAATCACCAGCATTTGTTTCTCACCGGACGAAAGTTTATAGGGCAAAAGCTGCTCGCCGTCTTGAAAGAAAACGATGTCATTGCTCTTCCTGTCGATTTTCTTACGGGTGTAGCTGAACAGTTCGTCCACCATATCCTGAAATTTCCGTTTAGGAACGGACAGATCGGGAGCCAGTTTTCGCTGTTCGTCATCACCGCTCAGCAGTTCAATCATTTTGTTACCGATGTTCACCTGATAATCAAGGTAGCGACGTTGAAGCAGATAGAGCTGCCAATCCAACTCGGACTTCACATTCGGATCCGCCATACGGGCGGTAAAATCTCCCATGATAAAGGGGGACGGTCGTAACTGCGGATCACATCATAAGGAATGAAGGTAGCCACCGGATTATCGAAGAAAACATGTACCCCGTTCTTCTCATCACTCTTTACTTCTCCTGTGGTCTGTTCCAGATAGCCCACCGAACGGTTCAGAATTGTGGTCTTTCCCACTCCGTTGATGCCGGAAAGTATATTGACGTCAGGACGCAACTCCCAAGCTATGTTGTAGCGATGCCACAACCCATGTATTTCGATACGCTTGATGTAATTAGCTTGTATTTCCATGATTTCTTATTTTTAAGCCCTGTCACTTTGTTACAAAAAAGTATGGCAAAATAAAAGAAAAAACAAATGTAACTTACTATTCTTTGTTTCAAAAAAATATTGTTCTTTTGCAGCTCAAAAGAAATACAGATATGAACAAGAACATACAAGGTCACCTGTTTGCTTTGACTGCCAATATCCTATGGGGATTAATGGCGCCTATCGGCAAATCCGCATTGGCTGAATTTTCAGCTTTGTCCGTTACAACTTTCCGTATGGTGGGTGCGGCAGCCTGTTTCTGGTTGCTCTCACTGTTCTGCAAACGCGAACAAGTGGATCACCGGGACATGTTGAAGATATTCTTTGCAACGCTTTTTGCATTGGTATTCAACCAGGGAGTGTACATCTTCGGCCTGTCCATGACCTCACCCATCGACGCATCCATCGTAACCACCACCCTTCCCATCGTCACCATGATTGTAGCCGCCATTTATCTGAAAGAACCTGTTACCAACAAAAAAGTGTTGGGCATCTTCGTAGGAGCAATGGGAGCCTTAATACTGATTATGAACAGCCAGAATACCGGAAGTGGCGGTGGCAGCGTCATAGGCGACTTGCTATGCTTGATTGCCCAAATCAGCTTCTCTATCTACCTGACCGTATTCAAAGGACTGTCCCAGAAGTACTCCCCACCATTACACTGAACAAGTGGATGTTTGTATACGCCTCAATGTGCTATATTCCCCTTCTCTTATCATGGAATAGCTGCCATTCAATGGGCTGAAGTTTCCACTGCGGCATTGGTGCAAGTGGGTTATGTAGTGGTGGGAGGCAGCTTCCTTGCCTATATATGCATTATGACGGCACAAAGATTACTGCGTCCCACAGTAGTGAGCATGTACAACTATATGCAACCCATCGTAGCTTCAATAGTTACGGTCGTAATCGGTATGGCAACATTCAATCTGGAAAAAGGAATTGCCATTGCACTGGTGTTTCTCGGTGTATATATCGTAACGCAAAGCAAGTCACGCAAGGACTTCGAGAAAGAGGAAAGAGGTGTAAGGAAGCAAAGCTTCGTTTATTATGAATTATGAATTGCCATGCGGCATAACAGCACAACCAATTCATAATTCATAACTATTAAATTCCTTATTTTTTCAGCTCTGCAAAATAAGTATCCAACAGATTCTTTGCAGCGACAAAAGACGTCAGATTGCCTTTCAGTACCTGATTCTCCTTGCCGGCCAGCATCGCTTCAATCTTGGGGTTCTGATAGAAACTATCGCGAAGCTGTTCGTTAATGGTTTCATACATCCAATATTTGCTTTGTTCATTACGGCGATGTTCAAAATAGCCGTTATCTTTTACAAAGTCAATATACTTATATACCATGTCCCATACTTCCTGCACTCCAAGATTATAGAAACCCGAATAGGTCAGCACTTGCGGTGTCCAGCCGCTCTCCGGAGCCGGGAAAAGATGCAGCGCATTACGAAATTGAGTAGCAGCCAGCTTGGCACGTTCCAGATTATCTCCGTCCGCCTTGTTGATAACGATGCCGTCTGCCATTTCCATAATACCGCGCTTGATACCTTGCAGTTCGTCGCCCGTACCGGCAAGCTGGATAAGCAGGAAAAAATCCACCATTGAGTGCACAGCAGTCTCACTCTGTCCCACCCCTACCGTTTCAACGAATATCTTATCAAATCCGGCAGCCTCGCAAAGTACAATTGTCTCACGCGTCTTACGTGCCACCCCTCCCAATGAGCCTGCCGAAGGGGCTGGGACGGATGAACTTGGGGTGAACGGAAAGTTTCTCCATACGGGTTTTGTCGCCCAAGATGCTGCCCTTACTGCGTTCGCTGCTTGGGTCGATAGCCAATACAGCCAGTTTCCCGTCGTATTTCTCCAACACATGCAATCCGAACACATCAATAGACGTACTCTTACCGGCTCCCGGCACCCCGCTGATACCGATACGAATGGAGTCTCCCGAATACGGCAGACATTTCTCTATTACCTCCTGAGCTATGGCCTGATGTTCCGGTTTTACACTTTCCACCAACGTCACAGCCCGGCTCAATATCGTAACATCACCCTTAATAATACCCTCTACGTACTCTGCTACGGAAAGTTGACGTTTTTGGGCTTCCCGCTTCAAATAAGGATTGACGGACGAAGGTTGCTCAATGCCTGCATTGACAACCAAGCCTTTATATTCTCCGCTATTTTCAGGATGTTCCATGATAAGACTTATGGTTTGATTATTTCGCTTTAATATTAATCTCTACTTTCGATTGCGTCGGGTCATTCGTAATCATCAGCAAACGCAGATGACGGCGTTTCTTCCCAATGTTCTTTTTCACAACAGTAACACGAAGGCGGGTACTTTCTCCCGGTTGCAACACACTCTTCTTCAAACTGACGCCCACAGCCGGATGAAAAACCTGAAGCTTACTGATTCGTAAAGGAGAACGTCCGGTATTGGTTATGATAATATCCTGACGTGCCTTTGATTTCTTTGCCAATACGGCACTCATATCGATGTCCTTTTTGTGGAAAGATTGACAACGGGAGCATTTGCCTTTTCCGCCTCGGTCATGCCTGAAAAATCGGGTAACAGAATGGCAGAAACGGGTATTTCATTTTCATCGCCCACCTTGTCACCGGAAAAACGCGCCAAAGTAGACCGATGCTTGCGTCAGCCCGAAGTCCGTCAGCCGTTCGGAATCCAGTGTAACGGTTATAACGCCCTTCTCACCCTTTTGCAAGACATTAGGCTTAACCTCCGTTTGCAGATAAGGCGGCAGATGCATCAGCACAGGCTCGTATGGACGGTCCGACAGGTTCACGACTCCAATATGCACGACGGGCTTTTCGCCGGCTTGCACATCAGGAAAATCAAGGCTGTTCTTATCAATACGTATCTGCCCGATAAGGTACGGATGGGTTTTAGTAAAATCCTTTATTTCCTGCACCACCTCTCCATTGAACTTCAAATAGACCAAATGCGGCTGCGCATTGCTGTAAATGGCTACGGATTTATTGAAATGCCCCAAAGCCTCCGCATCAAAAGTGACATCGACCACTCCCTTTGCCCCCGGTGCGATAGGAGTCTTTGTCCACCGAGCTACGGAACAGGCGCAATCGGGCTCCACGTCGGTAAGTACCAACGGCTGGTTACCTGTGTTCGTAATGGAGTATTGCACCGTTACCGGATGTTTCCATTCAATCTGTCGAAATCGTACGTCTCCGTATTGGAAGTAAAACGCGGTTGTGCTACGGCAGTCAATGCCGTAGCAGCAAGCGCATATAAAGGTGATAAAACTGCGTTTCATTTTATATTGTTTCTAAATTAGCTGCACAAATGTAAAGTTTTTAAGTGATATACGCAGACTTTCTTTCCGCTTTTTATAACCTATAAACATTCAATAGCAACTAAATCTATCTACTCTATTTGATAACAACAGTACCTCCCGCAGAATGAGAAGCATATTCCGGCGCATAAGCACACTCTACGGTAGCCAGTCCGGTTTCGTACGTTCCTCCACGAGCAACCCGGTAGCTATGTTCCAATACATAAACTCCTTTGCCCAAATGATCGAAGAAGAAATTAGTTCCGGCATCTTCCACTTCTGCATAATAGCCCATGCCATTATTCCAACGATAGCCTGAAAGTGAACTTACCGGTTCGAAGCAGGCTCACGCTGGTCTTTCAGCTGGATAAAATCCATAGCCCGGTCCAAACTAAGAGTCAGCCGGGGATACGACCTTATCACCTACCGAAAGCTGCGTGCCCTCCGACAGCGGTTGCAAGGACTTCTGTCCGTCGGCCGAGATACGCTCCACAAAGAGTCTCTTCTCAATATTCAGTTCGCTGCCCTGTTGCTTCACATCGGAGATGGGCGACAAGTATTGTGCATAGACGGCCCCCCACGCAATGCCTGCATCTCTCTTCTCTACGGTAACTGACTTAGCCTTTACCTCAGGACTTCCTTGAACAAAGGCCTCCTTGATGTATCCCAATCCCGGAACAGCGGTCTTTGCAGGCGAGAAAGTCTCCAAGACCTTATCTCCCAAAGTGATGCGGACATCTCCTTTACTTTCCAGCAAATCGCTGCCCTGACAAAGCAATGCATAAACCGCATCGGCAGTAGCTACCGGAGAATTCCAGCTTGTCGTCTGTTTCTGTTTCAGCAACCAAAGCTTCATTTCTTCTATCAAAGCATCGTTGCCGCCCGCCTCGCGCAGGGCTTCCATTACAGCCACATGTGCAGGAACCGGCATCATACCCCCAAGTATAAGGATTGGCATGGAAAGCAAAATGCGCTCCCATTTCGTCCGTTTGCACAAGATGTTCTTTAATAGAAGCTATAAACTCATTCGCTTCCGTCCTGCGTCCCTGTTTCTGCAAGATAATGGCGGTCTACGCTTTGCAAATCATTGTACCGTTCACAAGGTTACGTCCCAACTTGGTAAGGAAGTAATCGAACATTTTTGCATACTCACCGGAGAGTTTTACCGAACCGAGAGCCACCAAATACATGTATTCCATAGTGGCATCCGACAGGGTGGTAATCTTAGTCCCGTTCTTCTCTGCCTTACGGATAGCACGATATTCTTTCAGCGCTTCTTCATTCAGATAGTCAAAAGCCTTGGCTTTCATCACCGCAACTTCTTCCGGCAATGCCCTATCCGTAAGTAAAGAAAGCCGGACAAGCAGTCCGGTGATATATCCCGTTACATAACGGTTGCCGGACATACCGCCAAACCAGCTCCATGCCCCTTCTTCGTTCTGCAGTTCTTTCAATTTGAGCAAGGACGCCATATTACGGTAATTCAATTGATTTACATCGAACAAAGTAGCGATACGCTGTTGCTGTTCCGCTTCGGTAGTGGCTTCGAGCAGCCAGGGGACTCACCCAACAGAATATTCTTCACATCCTGATTTTTCTCTAACTGACTGAGGAAAGTATCTTTTGTCCCGCCCGACAAACGCCAGTTGTCGAATACCGCTTTAATGCGCGGCTGGCTATTGGCGATATAGCCCGCCAAAGTATTGGCATAGAAAGCAGTTGCCCAAGAAATGGCATTATCCGTTGCAGGTTGGCTCAGTACAGGCAGGGCTTGTACGGCATACCATGCCGGATTACCCGTAAATTCCACTGTCAGGCGGCGGTCGGTCGCTGTACGGCTGTTGCCGTTGAAAAGGCTGTCCAGTGAGAAAGTACGTGTTTCCCCACCACGAACAGGCATGGCGAGTGTTTCTGTAATATACTCCTTATTGCTCAGAACAGGCAACAGATGCTGTTCACCGTCACTGAACGTGCCGCCGTCGGCCACCATGCGGACACCAAGCAGGTCGTAACGGTCTGTTACGTCAAACCGGAAATCAACCGATGCCGTCTTTCCTGCTTCCACTGAGAATTTTTGACGACGGGTGGAAATAACCTTCTCCGTCATCGGATCAAAGAGGGTTAATACGGCCGTCCCTCTTATCTCCTTATCCGTCAGATTGGCAATACCGGCAGCTATCTGTGTCTTATCACCTACCCGCACAAAGCGCGGCATATTCGGAGTCAGCATAAACTCTTTGGATGTAACGGCAGTAGCATCCAGCACGCCTGTCATCATATCCTTGGTATGAGAATACCCGCGGAAATTCCAACGTGTCAGGCTCTGCGGCATAGTAAATGAGAAAGTGACCTCTCCCTGCTCGTTGGTACGCAACTGAGGATAGAAGAAAGCCGTTTCTGCAAAATTAGTACGCAAACCTGCCATAGGCTGTAACGCCTGCTCATCAAGTGGGATGGTCTCCGACTCAAAGACAACATCTGTCACGCTTTCCTCAGCCAGCGCAGGAGCATATTTCACTTCAACCGCCCGTCCGGTCTCCATTTTAGTACGTGTAGCTCCATACCCGACAATCGTCGGTTCACAAAGGACAGCATCGTTTTCGACTATCTGCAATACTTCCGCAGTTCCGTTATAAGGAGAACAGAAGTAATCAAAACGCCAGACGGGAACTCTCCACGACTTCAATGGGAAATAAGGAGTATAACTCTTTCCGTAATTGCTACTAAGATCCCAGTAGAAATAAGGGATATACCGATTGTAATAGACACTCAATGACTGATGACGGCTATAAATCCGGTCTAATGAGGCATCGTACATCATTGCCAGCATCTCGGCTGCAGCAGGAAAACCTTGCGGAGTCTTGATGACCAGCTTCCATTCCTCCTCCTGTCCCGGACGCAAACGATCGCGGAAAACCTCCCACTTCATATCCAGTGTCCGTTTGGGCAAACGCTTCCGCAATTCTACCCGGCGGGTATATAGCTGACCGTTTTTAACAAAAGTGAACTGTACGGCAACTCCGTCTCCATACTCCTTACGATAAGGATATTTCATACGAACAATTGAGTCACTCAACGACAAGGTACGGCTCTCCAACCTCCCTTTCTGCCCGAAAACATCAACCAGAACATACGCATCCTGCATTGAAGTACCGAAATAAAACACCGCCGGATGAGTTGCATCAAACTCCGTATTCTTCTCATAGAGGAAAGTCTCTACGAACATAGCCGGACGCGGATCCGCCAATGAGAACAGCATAAGGTTCACCGCATTATCCGCATTGCTAACCTCTTTACCGTTACGGTTGCGAACCGACAGAATAAAACGGTATTCTCCCGACGGCAATTGTTTCCAGGCCGCAAAATCTTTTATTTCACCCGACGTAAATACACTCTCGTAGACAGGTTTATCAGCTATCTTCCCCGATTTAGAATCTATAACCGGATAAAGCCGGCACATTCCTTCCATAGGCAACGTCTCATTGGAAGCATTCATCACTGCCAGTTTTCCCGATATGGAATCTTCCCGGCATAATTCCCTGTTGATATCGGACATAAAAAAATAGGCTTGTCCGGCAGCACTCAAACTATATTGCGCGGTCTGGGTCTCGCCCGCATCCCCGGTAACCGACACTTCTACCTGATAAGAGAAACGCTCTCCTCGCGTCAAATCCGCATCAGCATCCGGTGTCAGGACAACGGGAATGGAGAAGTTGCCTTTAGCATCCAGTTGCACTGTATCTGAGACAAGCGGGGCAGACGGTTGTCCCCAATATCTCCAGTGGTTGCGTCGGGTCACAGTGTATACTGCCGGAACATCCTGAACAGCCATACCATTGTATGCCTTGACATTTCCGGTGATACTTACCGTATCCCCCAAACAGTAGGCCTGTTCCACAGGATTAAACACAATCTCAAAAGTAGGCCGTTTATAATCCTCCACCCGTACGGGAACAGCCGCTTTATCCTTTACTTCAACCATGAAGTTGCCATTGAGGCAAACAGCAGGCAATACAAATTCTGTTGTAAAAGAGCCGAACTCATTGGTGTCCACACTCTTCTGCACCAGCTCTTTCCTGTTCACATCCAGCAATCGTACCAGGTAATTCTTTCCTGCCAAGACATGAGCCGTATCGGCTGCTTGTTCATAAGAAATCCCTTTGACATAGACAGTCTGACCGGGACGATACAAAGAACGGTCGGTTAACAGAGTGATATGCTCTGCCGGGCTCGATTCACCACGTTCGTAATATCTATTCAGATAAATGCTTTGGGGCAACATAGCAGTATCCGTCCCCTTGCGTGCCACATAGCTGCGGATAGCTTTATTCCATTCTATAACAGCCTTTCCACCGGCGTCAGTGGTAACATCCTGCAACAGTTTACGATTTTCTTCATTATAAGTGGAATAGAAACTGACTTTTGCGCCGGAAACGGGTTGCCCGCTACGGCCATCTACCGTAACCACTTCCATTTTATTGTCCGGCAGAGCCAGTGTCAGTACCTTGAAGCGAGTCGAAACAAGGAACTGGTCTGCCGTACGGGCTGTTACGGCATCGGGTACAATTTGCAATATATAAACGCCCGGTTCATCGGGTACATATAGTTTCAAAACCGTACGTTGCAAGTTGTTCAATAGCTCTCCCGGTTCCCCGGCCTTCTTAGCCAAAGGTTCCAGCTCGAAATGAGTGGCAGACATCCTGCGGGCATGCTTCTGATAAAAGTATTGTTTATTCCTGTGTCCATCCAGGGAACCTCGGACAAGTTCGTGCGATACAGATTCAACGTAAATCCTTTCAGGTTGCGATAACTCACATTCAGTTCCAAAGAGTCACCGGGGTAGATACTCCCCTGGGTATTAATATCAAATGAGGTTGCAGAATGCTTTCCCGTATGTTACGTAGTTCGTTGACACGCTTATAAGCGGAATAACGCTTCACGCCTTCATCGCACGTCTGCAAAGCCTCATCCATATGGGATGCTCCCATGTTACGGAGCAAGTCGGCTTTACAGATATAGGCTTCCGCACAAATTTCACGCGCTCCATATTCTCGAATCAGATTGTCCAACGCACCAAGATACTCCTTGTCAACTTGCGCCTTCCGTTCGCGATAAGTGGCATACGGCTCCCCTGCTTACGCCACTTCCGGTTCTTTTCCATTTCCAATAATCGAGCGTGGCCAACACAGTCGCATCTTCAGCCCCGGCACGATGCCGGTAAGTATTTATCATTCCCTCATAAATACCGGCAATGCGCATACGTTGCAATGAGTCCGCCCGAAAGCCATCAATAAGAGATAAGTGTCCACCGCCCGGGCTGCCAGTAGATGATACATATCGTGACCGTAAAAACGACTACCATCTTCCAGTACAACAAAAGGCACGTATTCCTTGGAGGACACCTCAAGCAGACGAACGGAATCTTGCAATGAAGCAAGATTATGCTCATCCACCTTAGTTACAAAAATATTACTACTCCACTCGCGAATGTCAGCAGGCGCTTCATCTGTATCCAAAGCTGTACGCCCTGACAACAACTGCCGGTTATATCGCATATAATCAGCATATTCACGAGCGAGCAAAGAGTGCAATATAGCTTTACTTACCGGATTTTGTTCCGATTTTGCCCAGTTTTCCAAATTTCTCAAATTGACATACAAGCTATCCGGCGTAAGTCTTTCCTGATAGGCTTCCCGGCAAATATATGCCTTCAGCATTTGCGGAACATTCTTTTCCTGTTCGGCTTTACGGTAGATTTGCCCCGTCAATTTCACTACTGTTTGCGGCAAACTTTTCTTTTGGGCTTGCTCTACCTGTTTCCACAGGCTGTTATATGACTGGGCTTGTAAGGTAGACAAGCACAACCCTATCATCAGCAGCAACAATGTAAAAAAACTTCGAAATTTATTCATAGCTATTCTATTTGTTATTAGTTTTTGTTTTTTATGCGAATCAAGAATCAAATCATAAAAAAATCTCTGTATGATTACCTTCATTCATATCCCAACCTGACAGTTCATACGCCTTATATCCACTCCTTCGCCGAACCTGTCCGTCTCTTGCCTATGATGAATTACTATTAAAAGGCTTATAATTGCATATTAAAAGCCTTTTAATATATTATTATAAGCCTTTTAATGGCAATTCAACCGTAAGGCTATATCGGCTCATCTATACAAACATCTCATATCTTTACTATATGAATGTGCATTGTAAAAATAACAAATTAATAGTCACATTGTACCGTTTTTTAGAAAAAATAAAAAAACAAAGCATATGCTGACATAAATACCTGCAATAATAAAAAAAGCGGGGGATACATTCTCAGAACATATCCCCCGCTATCTTATCTGCTACTACACTCATCTCGGGTAGTTATAATACTTCATTGCTTCAATCCAGTTCTCGCCGACTTTAGCAAGAACGTTTCTAAAAAGAGCTTACAATCTTTTTTTTCCCATAATCTTAAAAATTAAACTAATACCCTGAAAAACTTTGTTTCTTTTACTTTTTGATGGTATATCCCATCATTAACATCTCATTACGACCTACCTCTGCGAGAATACGTCTGAATGAACTCATAATCTTTTTTTTTCATAACCTTAAAAATTAAACTAACACCTTGAAAACTGAAAACTAAATTCTCTCTTTAAAAAGGGGATGAATACTTAAAGCATTACATAACCCCAAATGTTCTTATCGGCCTCGCCGAAATGTCTGAACAATTTTCTTAACTTTTTCATTTTGTTATCCTCCTAAAATCAATCTTGTTATTCTTAAAAATAACCTGTTATCCTATTATTTCTATGTTTTACAACACAAAAATAAAGCCTTTGTTCAAGATAACAAGTGATTTCACATAGAAAACCATGTTTTACAACATATTTATTGACCTAAATCAATTTTCTTCAAAGTGACGGTACAAGAAAAAGACAAGTTGACAGTAAGGCTAAGAAATTCTGACAGTCTGGAGACAAGATTACAGCAATAAAAAAAAGCAGGGCACATCAATACCCTGCTTTCTCCTTATTATATATAAGAAAAATTACTTTTCCGGAGTCTGCTCCAGTGTTGCAACCAGAAAATCGTAGAATTTTGTAACAGAAGGAATATATGCACGTTCATCCTGTGAATGTGGTGAGCGCAATGTAGGACCGAAAGAAATCATATCGAGTCCCGGACAATTAGCACCGATAATGCCACACTCCAAACCTGCATGGATCACTTTCACTGCCGGCTCTACACCAAACTGTTGCTTGTAAGACAAGGTCATGGCATGCAAAATTGGAGAATCGACATTAGGTTGCCAGCCAGAATAAGCGCCACTCAGTTCCACTTTCATACCTGCCATCGAGAAACATGCCGTCAAACTGTCTGCCAAGAAATCCTTCATTGTATCGCAAGAGCTGCGAGCGAGAATACGGACATCGGCTTTACCGCCCCCAATCGTTACAATGGCCAGATTGGAAGAAGTCTCCACTGTGTCAGGAACAGTAGGAATCATACGCATCACCCCGTTCTGGCAAGCCATCAGCACACTAATCATATTATCCTGAATCTCTTCAGGAACAATGAAAGCAGGCAAGTCCACATTCTCCAACTTCAAAGTTATGCCTTCTTCAATCGGAGCATACTCAGTATTCAGCAAGGCTTCATATTCCTTTATGTAATCTTCCAACCCTTCAACATCTTCGGGATTGAAAACCAAGACAGCATGCGCCTCGCGCGGAATAGCATTACGCATATTGCCGCCCTCAAAACTCGACAGACGGCAATCGAATTCAATCAACAAGTCATGCACTATACGGGCAAGCAACTTATTGGCATTGCCTCGTCCCTGATTGATCTCCAATCCGGAATGTCCACCGCGCAAGCCTTTCAAGATTATCTGGCGGGCCACGAAATCGGCAGCGGGCTCTTCCTCTTTATATTCCAATGTAGCTGTGATATCAATTCCTCCTGCACAACCGATATAAAGTTCTCCTTCGTCTTCCGAATCGAGGTTCAACAGAATCTCGCCTTTCAGTGTACCCGGTTTCAAGCCGAATGCACCATACATACCCGTTTCCTCATCCTTAGTAATCAATGCCTCCAGCGGACCATGTTTCAGGTCTTTTGCTTCAAGTACAGCCATAATGGCGGCCACACCCATGCCGTTATCGGCACCCAACGTAGTGCCTTTGGCCTTTACCCAATCGCCGTCAATGTATGTTTCAATGGGATCTTTGGTAAAGTCGTGAACAGTATCGTTGTTCTTCTGCGGCACCATATCCATATGCGCCTGAAGAATAACTCCTTTACGGTTTTCCATACCCGGAGTGGCAGGCTTACGGATAATGACATTGCCCACCTCATCGACAAATGACTCCAAACCTAAACTCTTACCGAAACTTATTAAAAACTCAGTTATTTGCTCCATATGTCCAGACGGACGGGGTATCTGAGTCAGCGAATAGAAATGCTTCCACACATTTTGTGGAGCCAACTGCAAAATTGTACTCATAATTATAAAAGTTGTTTTCGCAAATATAAGAGTTATTTTCCAATATACCTCTAATCGGAATTGTAAAAGTCAACATGATCTTCCTTCCATATATCGCAATACTCCCATACACACATACGACATCATATAGAAAGTTCTGCACCAATACGGGATTTAGCGGAAAAGGAGATTTTCTTACCTCGAACGGTTTGCCATTGAAACGTGCAACGCCCCATAGATGCCGAGTATTATGACCAGCAATGTCTGGATGCCATGTACAATCAACGCAAATATACCTGCATCAGTAGCACTCACGCCATAAAGCATCATCATGGTGATTACTGCAAAGTGCCAAGGTCCCGCCCCATTAGGCGTCGGAACGATTACGGCAAAGGTTCCGCCTACAAACATCACCATTGCCGCCTGAAAACTAAGATGTTCTGTAAAAGAGAAACAATAGAAAGTCAAGTAGAAATGATAGAAATAGCACCCCCATATAGACAATGTATAGAAAACAAATAACGGGATATTCTTCACATTGCGAAGTGACATCACCCCTTCACATACATTCAACACCACCCCTTTTACTTTCTCAAAGAAAGAAAGCATCCGCATCAGATAGTAGGCAAGTACCAGTACTCAATAACAGAGAACAAAGAAACATAGAACCAAGGGGGAAGTAAGCAGATGCATCAGCGAGGGAATTTTCGTACCCGTTTCCTGAAAAAAACGGAGAAACACAGGCATCTGGGCCATAAAAGTAAGCCCGTAATCAAAAGAATACACAAGGTATCCACCAAGCGCTCCGTTACCACAGTACCCAAAGACTTGGAAAACGAGACATCATCGTACTTGACCAGTACACCGCAACGCGACACCTCTCCCACACGGGGAAGCATTAAATTGGCAGCATAAGAAATGAAAATGGCATCCACACAATCACTCCTCTTAGGATAAGCCCCCAGCGGCTCCAGCGTCTGCCGCCAGCGCCATCCGCGCAGCACATGGCTCATCACTCCAAAAAGCAGAGAAAGCAACATCCAGCCCCAATCTGTCCCATGCAGAAGCACTTCTTTTGCGCGTTCAAAATCAAAATCACGATACACCCAATACAGGATAAATCCGCCCAAAAAAGAATGGGCAATACGATTTTCAATGTCTTTTTTATAATCTTATTCATCGTTTTCCTTTAAAATTCATCCGGCACACATCGTAATTTGTGATTTGTAACTCATTATTCGCCGAAAAGGATTACCTTTGAACCGCAAAAGTAACGATTTAGTTGATACATGAGATTAGTTAAACCTAAAAAGTTTCTCGGCCAGCACTTTCTGAAAGATCTGAAAGTGGCACAAGACATTGCCAATACCGTAGATGCCTGCCCCGAACAGTACTGGAAGTGGGACCGGGTATGGGGGTACTGACGCAATTTCTTTTACCCAAAGGACGCACAGTGAAAGTTGTGGAAGTAGATTACGAATCAGTGGCCTATCTACGGGAAGCCTATCCGCAATTGGAGGACCACATCATAGAAGACGACTTCCTGAAAATGAACCTTCAACGCCTGTTCGACGGGCAGCCTTTCGTACTGACGGGCAACTATCCGTATAACATATCCAGCCAGATATTCTTCAAGATGTTGGATAACAAAGAACTGATACCGTGCTGTACGGGCATGATACAGAAAGAGGTTGCCGAGCGTATCGCAGCCGGTCCGGGCAGTAAGACGTACGGCATTCTGAGCGTACTGATACAGGCGTGGTACCGCGTGGAATACCTCTTCACCGTAAGCGAACACGTGTTCAATCCTCCCCAAAAGTAAAAAGCGCTGTTATTCGCATGACGCGCAATGACACGCAGCAATTGGGATGTGACGAAAAGCTGTTTAAACAAGTTGTAAAAACTACATTCAACCAACGCCGGAAAACCTTGCGTAATTCCATAAAACCGATACTCGGCAAAGATTGCCCGCTAACCGAAGACCCTCTCTTCAACAAACGCCCCGAGCAACTTTCCGTACAGGAGTTTATAGAATTGACCAATCTGGTGGAAACAGCATTGAAAGAGACGACAGAAAAATGAGAAATTAACGGTTTCAGCCCTTAACGGTACACTATTACCAATACACTATGAGTTATGGAAATAGACGAAGAATACATAGATAAAGTCAAAAGCTTTATAGAGCAGAAAGACGCAGAAAACGTCAAGGCGCTTCTTATCGACCTGCATCCGGCAGATATTGCCGAACTGTGTAATGACCTCGCGCCCGAAGAGGCACGCTTCGTTTACCGTCTCCTCGACAACGAAACAGCCGCCGACGTACTGGTAGAAATGGACGAAGACGTCCGGAAAGAATTCCTGGAACTTCTGCCTTCGGAAACCATTGCCAAACGCTTTGTAGACTACATGGATACGGACGATGCCGTAGACCTGATGCGCGACCTCGACGAGGAGAAAAAAGAAGAGGTACTGTCGCATATTGAGGATATAGAGCAGGCCGGAGACATCGTAGACCTCTTGAAGTACGATGAAGATACCGCCGGTGGTTTGATGGGTACGGAAATGGTAACCGTCAACGAGAACTGGAGTATGCCTGAATGCCTGAAAGAGATGCGCCTGCAAGCCGAACAGTTGGACGAAATCTACTACGTATATGTCATTGACGATGACGAACGGCTGCAAGGTGTATTCCCGCTAAAGAAAATGATAACCTCTCCTTCCGTCTCCAAAGTGAAGCATGTAATGAGGAAAGACCCCATTTCCGTCCATGTAGACACTCCCACAGACGAAGTGGTGCAGATTATCGAGAAATACGACTTGGTGGCAGTACCTGTTGTCGACAGCATAGGCCGCCTGGTAGGGCAGATTACCGTAGACGACGTCATGGACGAGGTTCGTGAGCAATCGGAACGCGACTATCAGTTGGCATCCGGTTTGTCACAGGATGTGGAGACGGACGACAACGTCATGCGCCAGACTTCCGCACGCCTGCCGTGGTTGCTTATCGGTATGCTGGGCGGTATCGGCAACTCCATGATATTGGGTAATTTTGACGCTACCTTCGCCGCACATCCCGAAATGGCGCTGTACATCCCTCTGATTGGCGGTACAGGCGGAAATGTAGGAACCCAATCCTCTGCAATTATCGTACAGGGACTTGCCAACAGTTCTTTGGATACCAAAGACACATTCAAGCAAATCGCCAAGGAATCCGTAGTGGCGGCAATCAATGCAACCATCATATCCTTGCTGGTGTACATATACAATTTTGTACGGTTCGGCGGTACGGCCACAGTTACCTACTCGGTATCCATCAGTCTGTTCGCCGTTGTCATGTTCGCTTCCATTTTCGGAACATTGGTACCCATGACACTCGAAAAGCTGAAAGTGGACCCGGCCATTGCCACAGGACCGTTCATATCCATCACCAACGACATTATCGGCATGATGATGTATATTGGCATCACCGTATTATTGACCTCAAACTGGAAAATCGAAAAAACAACAATGAACAAAGTATGAAGTAATCATTTTATTTCATTAATTTGTAACCTAATGTAACCCGAACGGGATATCCCGTTTCTAAAAAGTAAATACAAATGACGGACACTCATGACACTAATCTCCCCGACAAAGCGGTGGAATTAGAAGAAGACAAGAAAACAGCAGAGGTTTCTGAGCCGGCAACAACAGAAACTTCAGCTGAAGCAACCTTGACTGACAAGCCGGCCGAATCAGTTCAAAAACTCGCTGTTCGTTGAGAATGGGGGAGCTATTGAAGAGTTCGTTCCACAAGCCGATACATTGGAAGAGGAATTCAAGAATACCATGTCCGTCATCAAGGAAAAAAGAAACGCACTCAATGCAGAGCAGGAAAAACAGAAAGAGCTCAACCTGCAAATCAAGCTTTCCATCATTGAAGAACTGAAAGAGTTGGTGGAATCTCCGGAAGACGCCAACAAGAACTATACGGAATTCAAGAAATTGCAACAGCAATGGAATGAGGTTAAAATCGTGCCGCAAGCCAGGATTAACGAGCTGTGGAAGAACTACCAGCTGTATGTCGAAAAGTTCTACGACCTTTTAAAACTGAACAACGAATTCCGTGAATATGACTTCAAGAAGAATCTTGAAATCAAGAACCACCTTTGCGAAGCCGCCGAGAAACTGGCAGACGAAGCGGATGTTGTTTCCGCTTTCCACCAATTGCAGAAACTGCATCAGGAATTCCGCGATACAGGACCGGTAGCCAAAGAGCTGCGCGATGAAATATGGGCACGCTTCAAAGCAGCTTCTACTACTGTGAACCGCCGTCACCAGCAGCATTTTGAAGCCCTGAAAGAGACCGAGCAACATAATCTCGACAAAAAGACCGTAATTTGCGAAATCATCGAGGCCATTGACTACAGCGAACTTACCAACTTCGCTTCCTGGGAAAAAACAAAACCCAGGAAATCATCGCTTTGCAAAATAAATGGAAAACCATCGGTTTTGCCCCGCAAAAGATGAACGTGAAGATTTTTGAGCGCTTCCGCAAAGCATGCGATGAGTTCTTCCAAAAGAAAGGCGAATTCTTCAAGTCCCTGAAAGAAGGCATGAACGGGAATCTTGAAAAAAGAAACGTGCCTTATGCGAAAAGGCCGAGGCACTGAAAGACAGTACGGACTGGAAAGCAACAGCTGACGAACTGACCAAACTCCAGAAAGAGTGGAAAACGGTAGGTCCGTTGCCAAGAAATATTCGGATGCTATCTGAAACGGTTCATCTCCGCCTGCGATTACTTCTTTGAACAGAAAAACAAGGCAACTTCCTCACAACGTTCCGTTGAACAGGAGAATCTGAGAAAAGAAGAAAGCCATTATCGAAAAGCTGACAGCCATTGACGAAACAATGGATGTGGAAGAAGCCACCCAACAGGTCCGCGAACTTATGAAAGAGTGGAACGGCATAGGACATGTACCATTCAAAGAAAAAATACAAAATTTACAAACAATACCACGGCCGGATAGACAAGCTGTTTGAACACTTCAACATCAGTGCTTCCAACAAGAAGCTGAGTAATTTCAAATCGTCCATCAGCAGTATCCAGGAAGGCAGCCCGCAAGCCCTTTATCGTGAACGGGACAAACTGGTACGCGCCTGCGAAAACATGAAAAACGAATTGCAGACTTACGAAAACAACTTAGGCTTCCTGACGGCTTCGTCCAAGAAAGGCAACAGCCTCCTGACCGAACTTAACCGTAAAGTCGAGAAACTGAAAGGTGACATAGAGCTGGTTAAACAGAAAATCAAGGAATTGACGGAATAAGCGGAATAATTTTTCGAACCTAATAATATGAGGTTATGCCAAAAGGATAAAAGGCTTTTGACATAACCTCTTTTTTATCTAAATCTAATCTCACTGCTGAATTATGAAAAGAATTCTGACTTTAGGAATCGTGCTGCTGACAGCAAACAGTCTGCTACCGGCACAAGAAATCACATTCTCAGAAACCAAATTCAATTGGGGAACCGTCCGGGAACAAGACGGGAATGTCAGCCATGACTTCCGGTTCGTAAACACCGGCGACAAACCTCTCACTATCAAAAACATCATTACCGGCTGCGGATGCACCTCGTCCGAATGGACTGAAAAAGCCTATCAGCCCGGTGAGGAAGGCATAATACGGTTGGTCTATCACCCGCAAGGCAGAACAGAAAACGACATCAACCTCGTAGCCGAAATATATACTAACAGAGCAGCCAAAGGAGTAGTTACCCTGGAAATGGCGGGAGAGATAAAACGTGAGGCCCCTTCCTATTCCACCCGCTATAATCCCGCCAACGGAAAGCGAAGCCAAAGCCCAACCTATATTCCGCAAGATGAATATGAACAGATACTTGAACGGATACGCGAAGAACTGTATGCTAAAACCACCACACAGCAAGCAGACCGAGCAACGGAAAAATTACTGCGCTCCATGCTTCCGGAAGGTAAATGGAGCGACCTCGATTATGCCTGCTTTTTCCGTACCAACTGGGAACCGGTAGAGCACCTGAAACGTTTGGTTACAATAGCCGCCTCATATACCGACAAGCAATCACGTTATTACGGTAACGAGGTATTATACAATGCAATCAGAGATGCCCTGCAGTATTGGGTGAAACAAGACCCTACCTGTTTCAACTGGTGGTATAACCAGATTTCCGTTCCTTATCACCAGCACGGGCCGCAACTTTACATCGGCGGATACGGAACAGTGTTCGTTGACAACATAGTCCGCATGGGCAATATCCTCAACGGTACAAAATATGCCATGAATCCGGAGAAACTCACCTTGTTTTCCAACTTTATCCGTAATACCTACTTCAATGTATTCCGAAGCAGGTATCTGGACTTCAGTGTAACAGGCAGAGGTGTCAGCCGCAAAGGAACATTGGATTACGGGGATTGCGCAGCCCTGTTCAGAAACCTGCAGGCCCTTGATGCCAAACATGCCGGCGAATATGCAGACATTGCCCGCCGTTTCCTCACCCGGGAAGCATCGTATCAGCGTTCGGACAAGAATACAATGTATCATTGCTCAGACTATATGCTACACAACCGGCAAAATTACGACTTTTCCGTACGCACCTCTTCAACACGCACCAACAAGACCGAAAGCGGTAACGGTGAAAATCTATACGGGACCTATATGAGTGACGGCGCCACCAATATTCGTGTCAACGGCAATGAGTATGCCGACATCTTCCCCCGTCTGGGAGTGGGACAGAATACCGGGAACCACCTTGCCTGCAGGCGAAAAGCGCAATCCCGTTGACTGGGGAAGCAAAGGAACCTGCACATTCACAGGGGAGTGTCCGACGGGAAATACGGTGTAATGACTTTCAAGATGGATGACTATGGTGTAAAAGCTCAAAAATCATGGTTTATGTTCGACAACGAAGTGGTTTGCTTAGGCAGCGGAATCGGTTCAAATGTTCCGACAGACATCGTTACCACCGTCAATCAATGCCATCTGGATGGAAATGTATGGATAAATACGGGAAAAACGCTCCGGCAAGCAACCCAAGGAGAATTTGCTTTTGAGCAGGCTCCGCAATGGATCTGGCATGACAGCATCGCCTATCTCTTCCCTCAGGGAAACAATATAAAGCTAAAGATGGACAGACAAAAAGGCAACTGGGCAAAAATCAATTTCAATTATCCTGCTACGGAAATCAGCATGCCGATATTCAATCTGGTCATTAATCACGGACAATCTCCCCCGAAACGCATCTTACGCATATATCGTTGTACCGGGAATCAACCATCCGGAAAAAATGAAAAACATACTCCTGCCGTCATCTGAAAATAGAACGGAATGATACGGAAATACAAGCCGTCAATAATCGGAAATCGGGAATTCTGCAAATCGTATTCTTCAAGCCCGGCACTTCTTCTTCCTGAAGGCAC
>VOFF01000343.1_pt1 | contig 22000 bp, 32 predicted proteins | sample 5384061 | NCBI WGS metagenome assembly VOFF01 (sample SAMN12384725, study PRJNA508395) | human gut metagenome | isolation source: healthy gut E | host: Homo sapiens
TGGCGTCCTTTTCTTACTAACTGGTTGAATGTTGGCATTCCATTTCACCTCCCGATTTATTTCTCCATAGATTGTTCTATGGGGTTTCCTTGCGGTTGCTATTATCTTAGTAAGCGCGGAAAAAAATGCCTTATTTCGCACGCTTTTTGATTATATCCTGTCTGCATATCTCTGTCAAGGTGTTTTTCATCAATTTTTCCTTATTTTTTCAAGGTTTTTTTACAATTTATCACGGTGAATTATAAATAGGTTTCTTCTTATTATAATGTATTTTTTTACTGCTGTTCTGGAGCGTGTAATAAAATCATTCCCGTGATCTGCATCACAATTTGTGGGAGATTTTCGCTCGGATGAGGGCGCCTTAGCGGGCTACGGTAACCGAATTCGGGTGAAATATACCCAAAGTAGAACGCACAGATTGCAGAAATGATTTTTTCAAACACGCTCTAGAAAACTTAACTTTACATTGCATTCACAGCGAGTATACATATGTGTTTCAAAAAGCAGTGGCTAAATCCAGTGGATTCTCCCCGGATTTTTTGCATTTGGCCTCATGATTTTTTCCGGAGCAGGGCTTATAAATCTGTGCACTGTCTGTGCTGAGACCACTGACGAGCTTCAGGGGACCGCCTGTAGCCCAGTCACATATAATTGGTATTGATCCCGGTCATCAGGGTCCAAATGTGGATATGAGTGACCTTGAACCTCTTGGTCCAGGTTCCACAGAAATGAAAGCCAAAGCCTCAACAGGAACCCAGGGAACTTTTTTCAGGTCTGCCTGAATATCAGCTGAATCTGGATGTTTCTTTTAAAGCTGCAGCAGATTCTGGAAGACCGTGGCTATCAGACAGTTCTCACCAGAACGGATAATGATACTGCCATCAGCAATAAAGAGCGAGCTGAATATGTAGCCGGACAGGGGCAGAGATTTACGTGCGTATCCATGCCAATGGTGCTGAGTCTTCCTCTGCTGCCGGTGCACTTACCATTTCCCCCTCCTCTTCCAATCCTTATGTATCCCAGCTCTATGATGATTCCAACAGCCTTTCCCAGTGCATTCTGGATGCCTATTGTGATGCAACCGGATTTGAAAACCGCGGCGTAACATATGCCGACAATATGACTGGAATCAACTGGAGCACCATTCCAGTAACTATTGTGGAAATGGGATTTATGACCAATGAATCTGACGATCTGAAAATGAGCGATTCGGATTTTCAGAACACAATGGCATCCGGAATCGCTGATGGGATTGATGCATATTTTGCGGAAAAATAAATCCGGATTTACTGCCATAAAATAATGTCTCTTCCAGATATTTCATCGATTCGAAAGGAGAACTTATGAAAAATAATAGAAAGAAACAAACCTCTTCTTATCTGCTGATTTTTCTTGGCATTGTCGCTGCTTTACTGATTCTTATCATTCTTTACCTTACTTTCTTCAGAAGGGACAGCCAGAGAAGTATTAATCCAGCAAAAACGGTTCAGCAACAGCCCAGACTGAAGATTTCACTGACGGTGAAGCTTTCCGGATTTACCTCTAGTGATGAGACTTCTGATGGCGCCGACCAGAGCGGCTTTGTCTTCCGATGATGGAAGTTCCGACAGCGAATCTTCTACTGATGATTCTTCTGTCCAGGGACCTTCCCAAAGAGAAAGTGCAGGTTCTGTACAGTCTTCTCCAACTCCGGAGGAAGTAACTGTTCCTTATCAGACTCCTGCTGCCAATACAGAACCAGTAGGTCCTTCCCAGTCATCCGGCTCCACCCCCGTTCAGACAACAGATGGCACTTCCCAGGGAAAAAAAAAGATTCTACCATGGCTGCTATTACCCCCCGAACTTTCTGACGATGATGGCACCATCTCTCCCTCCCACGGAAGTTCTGCTTTTGACAACAAATCCGATGAAAAGATGGATACTCTGGTCTCTCAGGTCCAATCCCAGCTTCCTGGTTCAAACGGTTCCTGGAGCGTTTATATCTGTGACCTTTCAGGGCGGCTCAGAGGCTACGATCAATGATTCCCCAATGCAGGCAGCCAGCCTGATCAAGCTTTTCATTATGGGTGCAGTATATGAGAATTATGATTCTTTGTCCCAGCAGTATGGTTCTGCCACCCTGGATTCCTATCTGACACCAATGATCACCGTCAGTGATAATGACGCGGCAAACAGTCTGGTTTCCTGCCTGGGAAGTGGCGACAGCACTGCAGGTATGCAGAAAGTAAACAGTTTCTGTCAGTCTCACGGCTACACAAATACTTCCATGGGACGACTGCTTCTTGCCAGCAACGAATTCGGAGATAATTACACTTCTGCCTATGACTGTGGAAAATTCTGAAAGAAATTTACCAGATCTGCTCTGGTACTACTCAGACGCCAAGCCTTTTACATGCAGAAGAAATGTATTCCCTTCTGAAGCAGCAGCAACGTACCAACAAGATTCCGGCTGCCCTGCCAGAGGGCGTCAGCGTTGCCAACAAAACCGGTGAGCTTTCCGATGTAGAAAATGATGCCGGAATCCTGTACAACGCACAGGGTGGAAACGATCTGGTCATCGTCTTCCTTTCCCAGAACCTCTCCAGCCCGGGAGAAGCCCAGAATACAATTGCACAGCTTAGCCGCAGTATTTATCTCTACTATAATGATTAACCTTAATTCCTATGATACCAGTGTCAAAAGGTTGCGATAAGGCTTTGAACTTGGGACACGCCAAAAATGCGCGCAGTGCTCCAAACAACACTGTATCAAATGGGCATTTCTATAATTAAAAAATGCGCAGTGCCTCCAAACAAAATTTCTACCTACTCCTCGTCCCCATTCTCTTCATATGACATTTCCCATATCTCCGAAAAAACAGCCAGCGGACAATCCGTCAAAAGACACATCAGCAGGAAACATTCATATGGGTTCACAATATAAATCTCGCTCATTCCACACTTCTTCAGGATTCTCTGCGCTTCCTCTATGAAATGATGGTATCTGTCATAGGGATCATCATCATCCATCTCCTGAGACACGATAAAGAACTCCAGCGTAAGAAGATCAAACCGCTCTACCGGGAACTTGTGATTCAGAATATTGGTAATTCTCTGTCTGCTGAATCTCTTCTGGCTGAAATGTTTCGCCAGGATAGAGGCTGACATTTTTTTCAGATTTCCCATTTTATTGATAGGAATACCATTGCAGATTACCTTCTCCAGATCAGACGGAGTAATATTCTCCGGTTTCCAGACCTTATCCCGGCCTTTCTCCTCCTCATCCTTCTGATACATGGCCGCAATGATCTGCTTCGCATGTTCCAGAAGGCGCAGGAACTCCTGAAATGCCTGACTCTTCTCATTCATTGGATCATCAGCCAGCTTTCAGGCATGCCAGATATTTCAGCAATTTTTCCTGTATCTATGGTAAAATCGCCGCTGATTACTTCCGCCACTTTTCCCTTATCTGCTGCAGGTTCCATGGATTTGTAATTCTCTTTATATTCCTCTGCCTTGCTGTAAGGAAGCTGCTTACTGTAACAATACCAGTAGATCACCTCGTCTGGATTATGAAAATCAAAATCCTGCTCCTTCAGCACCCTTGTCAGAAAGTCTGAAACATCCTCCGCGCTCATGCGAAGCCCGAAGCCCAGCAGAAATACAGTCTCGCGCTTTACTGAGGCCTGTGTAAGCCAGTTGTTCACCAACGCAGGAAGCTTAGTTGAAGTAGGATTCATAGACTTGGGTGTATAGGTTTCCCGGAAAGAATCAACAGCAATATCTCTGTATACCTCCTGAGGCACTTCTCCAAACGGTTCCTCAATCCCGGCTCTTTCATAGATATATCTCTTCAAATGATCTCCGAACGAAACCAGCTCCATCTCTTTATATAAATAATGAAAAATAACGTATCTTCATCCTCAAATCCGTCCAGACTGACTACCTGACGAAATCTCTGGGCAGCCCTTCTGGTAAATTCAAAATCCTTTACGGAATCAAATGCCACTGTCTGTTCAAAATCAAGATCCTGCATACGATTTTTTCATCATAAATCACCTTCATTTTCCTATAATCAACTACTTAAATTGTGAAAAAATTTTGCCCTCTGATTTATCCCTTCTTCTGCAAAAAGCCAGGTTTTGAACGGCTGATTCTCTGCTCTTACCTCGCAGAGAATGATCGTAGTATTATCTCTGGCCCCTTTATTCAGTACCCTTGTTAAAAGAGCATGGGCAATATCACGAACTGAGTCTTCCTGCTTCATAATTTCTTCAATCTCGCGGTCAGATAACATATCTGTTACCCCGTCTGAGCAAAGCAGATAACGGTCCCTGTCCTGATAAGGAACTGCCGCAATGGCAGGTTCCAGCTTCATCTCGGTCTCCTCCACTCCCAGACACTGAGTCAGTGTGCTTTCCCAAATCTGCAGCTTTTCAACACATGATCTCTGGAAATCTGTGAAAAATCCCCCTTGGAAAACCGATAAATCCTGCTGTCTCCCAGATTACAGATATACGCTTCTTTTTTTCCAAAAGCAATCATCGCCATAGTAGTTCCCATGGCACTGATCCGTTGTTCCCGACCATAATCACATACAGCCTGATTCATATTCTTACAGGCTTCCGTAAGAAAAAAGTTCTGGTGTTTTACGAAGCATCCCCTTATTTTCCCTATAAAAATGCTCCAGGCTGTCAGAAGCAAGCCAGGCAGCCATTTCCCCCCCTGGCTCTCCCTCCCATGCCGTCAAAAACAGCCATTACCGGAAGGCTCTCCCGAAGTCTCGAGACCAGTACGGATTTCTTCTGTTCCATGATTACTCACTGGAAGGTGCTCTCCGCAGCACCAGAAATTGTCCTCGTTATTTGGTCGCACTTTCCCTGCATGGCAGGTATATGCATAATCAATATGATATGTCATTCTATTCCTCTTCGTCTGTCTGTCGATATTCCAAAGAATCACAGCCACTTCTTATATGACCGGTATCATCATTCATCTAACTGCTCCAGCGCATTTTTCCAGTATTTCTCGCCACGCTTGGTGTACTCAGTACTGTCATTCTCCTTATCGTGGACAGTTCCGTCTGTATCGATCCAGCGGATCAGTTTGCCACGCTTGTCATAATAATATAATTCCTTCTTATTACCAGTCCATACATATGCAAAAAACAGACGTTCATCCCAGTAATAATACTCCTCATAAACTCCATCTTCGGATGTCTCCGGATAAATCAGCGCTTTCACCAGTTTCCCATTGCTGTCATAGTAGCGAAGCCGATCGCCTTCCTTGCCAACTTCCTTGCAGTCCGGAAGTTCGCTTACAATTGTATTCGCCTGCTCCTTAATTGTCTGAATTGAAGTAGAAAATTCATCAATTTGAGCAGTACTGTTATCATTAGCTTCCAGGACTTCCATAACGTTCTCCGTATTTTGAGCCTTGCGATTCTCATCATGGATTAATTTCATATAAACACCAATAATAATGCATGCCGCAAGCGCCACTACAATAAGGGAAACTGTCCATGGTGAAATCTGTCTTTCCTGGTCCCACCCGCTTTCTCTGCTGCTTCTTTCGCTTAGTGGAAGAGGCATTTACTGACTGTTTCTCATAATTTTTCACTGCATTTTTCGCAGGCTTTCTGAGCTGTGCCTCTTCTTCCCGGACAGCTTTTTCTCAATCTGAGGGTCTTCTGCCACATGGGTGCGCTCCATACAGTCTTCCGGCTTCTGAGGGGCATATCTTCTCTGATCCCGCCTCAAGTTCTGCCGAATTTGTCAGCTCCCACTGGGACTTCTCCCACTCTTTCTCTGCATTTACCGGTGCCAGACGAAGCTTCTCCAAATCCCGCAGCATATCTTCTGGTTTCCTGTAACGTTTCCCCGGCTCATATGCACACGCTTTTAGTATAATGTGGGGAAAAAGAGCTGGCATTAACTGGTGCCGGCATTTTCTCCCCTGCCATTCTCCGTGCAAGGGCAGTCTCTTTATCTCTGTATGTAATCAGCTGCTTATCCAGCGAAAGAAAAGGCAGCCTGTTCTGATTCATCAGTTTATATAATACAATTCCAAGGGAATAGATATCAATACTGCTGTCGTACTTCTCTCCCTTGTAAATCTCCGGTGCCATGTAGGAATAGGTACCTTTCTTGGACATATTGCTCATGGTATGTGCCTGTTCCCTAGCAATTCCAAAATCGCCCAGCTTAAAATCACCGAATCTGGACACAAAAATATTCTCCGGTTTCACATCACGGTGAATAATATTCAATTTCCTGCAATAAATCAATGCCATAGCCAGGTCACAGCCAAGTTTGATCACTTCCTTCTCAGTAAGCTCCTTGCCTGTGCAGTAATCCATAAAGCTGGTAAGATATTCCATTCTTATGGAAATGTCCCAGCCGATCTCATCCAAATATTCCACCACTTTGAAATCTTCAAATGAAACCACATGGGAATTTCCGCAAAATGCTCCATAGTATATATTTCCTGAATGCAGTCTTCTACCAGATTTCGAAAATATTCCCTGGTAGACTGCTCATTATTCATCTCTGAGCGTACGCTATCAAGTTCTCCCTTACTTGCCGGTATGGATATGATCTTGATTGCGGAGTAAAAAAAGAGCGGCCTCGTTCTGTCCGCTTCGCTTTATACACTTTCCCAAAGGATCCTTCGCCTATTTTCTCTATAAGTTCCCATTCTGGCCAGACGGAAACCGGAACATCTTTATCCATGTATGTTCTCCCTCCTCGAACGGGTAATGACTTTTTAAATGGACTGGCAAGTCTTCCCCGTCACGATGCACAGAAATCATGGATTGCATGATTTTGCACCGCTATTCTCTGGTTTTCTGTGAACTACTGTTCCACCAAAACGCCTCGCGGAATACTGCCTTCTGAATAGTTACATAAAACATTATATAGGAATCTTACCACAAATGATAGTCCAGGTTGTATTTTTCTCTATCCATATTTTTCCCACACAATAAAATACCCCTATTTTCCCATACCGCCTACGGCGGATTGTCTCGAGCAACATTTACCTTGCTGCAGTGTGGTCCTGCCAGACTGGACTTTTTGTGTAACAGTAAGTTCCATAGAATTCTCTGTTACGCAAAAATCCCCCAAAGCAACATTTCTGTCACCCTGGGGGATTTCATATTTTATCGTTTATTCTTCACTGTCTTCAGAAGAATCCTCATCCTCAAATGTATCCTCATCCTCATCCACTGCAAGATCTGCCTCATCAGCAGTCTCCAGCTCTTCTGAGTCTTCCGCTACATCCAGCACATCCCCGATCCTCATCGTCCATTTCATCAAATTCGATTTCTTCTGGCTCTTCCGGCATTCCTGTATCAAGCTCTACATCGCTGTAGCACTTCATACCTGTACCAGCTGGAATCAGTTTACCGATGATTACATTCTTTCAGACCGATCAGATGGTCAACCTTACCCTTGATAGCAGCTTCGGTCAGAACCTTGGTAGTCTCCTGGAAAGAAGCAGCTGACAAGAAGGAATCAGTTGCCAAAGATGCCTTGGTAATACCAAGCATTCCCTGTTTTCCAATTGCAGGACGTAATCCCTCAGCTTCCAGTTTCTCATTTACTTCCTCATACTCAAGGAAGTCAACAAGTGTACCTGGCAGGAACTCAGAATCTCCGTTATCCTCGATACGGATTTTCTTCAGCATCTGATGAACAATAACCTCGATATGTTTATCGTTAATCTCAACACCCTGAAGACGGTATACACGCTGAACCTCACGGATCATGTAATCCTGAACTGCACGAACACCCTTGATACGAAGGAATATCATGTGGATTCACGCTACCTTCTGTAAGTTCATCACCGGCCTCCATAACCTGTCCGTCCACGATCTTGATGCGTGATCCATATGGAATCAGATAAGTCTTGGAATCACCAGTCTCCGGATCTGTTACGATGATCTCTTCTTCTTCTTGGTGTCATTGATTGTAGCAACACCCTTGATTTCAGTGATAACAGCAAGTCCTTTCGGCTTTCTTGCCTCAAAAAGCTCCTCGACACGAGGAAGACCCTGTGTGATATCTCCACCGGCAACACCACCTGTATGGAAAGTACGCATAGTCAGCTGTGTACCTGGCTCACCGATAGACTGTGCAGCGATGATACCGATGGACTCACCAACCTGTACCGGCTCACCGGTAGCCATGTTTGCGCCATAGCACTTCGCACACACACCAACCTTACACTTACAGCTCAGGATGGTACGGATCTTAACCTGCTCAACAGCACCTCCGGTAATGTTGTCGACCCCCTCTTTCATGATACGTGCAGCACGCTTCGGAGTGATCATGTGATTTGCTTTTACAAGGACTTCGCCCTCTTTATTCTTAATGGTCTCGCAGGAGAAACGACCTGTAATACGATCTTGAAGGCTCAATCTCCTCCTTACCATCCATGAAACCTTTTACATACATACCTGAGATCTCATCTCTGTTTTCACAGCAGTCTGTCTCACGTACGATCAAATCCTGAGAAACATCAACCATACGTCTTGTCAGGTAACCTGAATCGGCTGTACGAAGAGCGGTATCGGAAAGTCCTTTACGGGCACCATGTGCTGAAATAAAATACTCCAGAACATCAAGACCTTCACGGAAGTTTGACTTGATAGGAAGTTCGATAGTATGACCGGTTGTATCGGCCATCAGACCACGCATACCGGCAAGCTGTTTAATCTGCTTATCGGAACCACGGGCACCGGAGTCGGCCATCATAAAGATGTTGTTGTATTTATCAAGACCGGTCAACAGAGCATGTGTCAGCTCATCATCAGTCTTCTTCCATGTATCCACAACCTCTTTATAACGCTCTTCCTCAGTAATAAGACCACGTTTATAGTTCTTTGTGATCTTATCTACAGTATCCTGTGCAGCCTTGATCATCTCCGGTTTCTGCGGTGGCACGGTCATATCGGAAATGGACACAGTCATGGCCGCACGCGTGGAATATTTATAACCTGTGGATTTAATCGCATCAAAAACCTCAGCAGTCTTTGTAGCACCATGTGTATTGATAACTTTTTCAAGAATCTGTTTCAACTGTTTCTTGGCTACCAGGAAGTCAACCTCAAGAAGAAGTTCATTTCCCGGAACACTTCTGTCTACGAAACCAAGATCCTGTGGAAGGATTTCGTTAAACAGGAAACGTCCAAGTGTAGACTGCACGTTGCCTGTGAAAGTGCTTCCATCCGGCATTACCTTTGCTACAGCGGACAAGAATCTTGGACTGCAGAGTAATAACCTGGTTTTCATAAGCCAGAATTGCTTCGTTTACGCTCTTGAAGAACTTGCCTTCACCCTTGTTTCCAGGTCTCTCCTGAGTCAGGTAGTAGATACCAAGTACCATATCCTGTGAAGGAACGGCTACAGGACCACCATCTGATGGTTTCAGCAAGTTGTTCGGTGATAACAGAAGGAAACGGCACTCAGCCTGTGCTTCCTGTGAAAGCGGCAGATGTACGGCCATCTGGTCACCATCAAAGTCTGCGTTGAATGCTGTACAAACCAGTGGATGCAGTTTGATCGCTTTACCTTCTACAAGGATCGGTTCGAATGCCTGGATACCAAGACGATGCAGTGTAGGTGCTCGGTTCAGCATAACCGGATGTTCTTTGATAACATCCTCGAGTACGTCCCAAACTTCAGGCTGTAACTTTTCTACCATCTTCTTGGCATTCTTAATATTATGAGCAAGACCGTTTGCTACAAGTTCTTTCATAACAAAAGGTTTGAACAGCTCGATAGCCATCTCTTTTGGAAGACCACACTGATAAATCTTTAATTCTGGTCCTACTACGATTACGGAACGTCCTGAGTAGTCAACACGCTTACCAAGAAGGTTCTGACGGAAACGTCCCTGTTTACCCTTTAACATATCGGAAAGGGATTTTAATGCTCTGTTTCCAGGACCAGTTACTGGACGTCCACGACGGCCATTATCGATTAACGCATCAACAGCTTCCTGAAGCATACGCTTCTCATTGCGGACAATGATATCTGGAGCACCAAGCTCCAGCAGTCTTTTCAGACGATTATTACGATTAATGATTCTTCTGTACAGATCATTCAGGTCAGATGTTGCAAAACGTCCACCAGCCAGCTGTACCATAGGACGAAGATCCGGCGGGATTACAGGAACAACATCAAGAATCATCCACTCAGGACGGTTTCCTGACTCACGGAAGGATTCAACAACCTCAAGACGTTTGATGATCCTTGCACGCTTCTGGCCTGTTGCCTTAACCAGCTCTGCCTTTAATTCAGCGGAATCCTTCTCAAGGTCGATAGCCATAAGGAGCTCTTTGATAGCCTCAGCACCCATGCCTACGCGGAAGTTATTTCCGTAAGACTCACGGGCATCCTGATATTCTCTCTCAGTAAGGATCTGCTTGTACTGGAGTCCGGAATCTGCCGGATCCAGTACAATATAATTTGCAAAGTAAAGAACTTTCTCCAGTGTTCTTGGAGTCAGATCCAGGATAAGTCCCATACGGGACGGAATACCCTTGAAATACCAGATATGGGAAACAGGAGCAGCAAGCTCAATGTGACCCATACGCTCTATACGAACGGAAGCCTTGGTAACCTCAACGCCGCATCGGTCGCAGACAACACCTTTATAACGGATTTTCTTATATTTACCACAATGGCACTCCCAGTCCTTACTTGGCCCGAAAATTCTTTCACAGAAAAGTCCGTCCTTCTCCGGTTTCAGAGTACGGTAGTTGATGGTTTCCGGTTTCGTTACCTCACCTCTGGACCACTCTCTGATCTTCTCAGGGGACGCCAGTCCGATTTTAATGGCATCAAAAGTCATTGGCTGATATGTTTCATTGGTATTGGTTGATTCTGCCATGTATTCTTTTCCCCTTTCTACTCTTCGATATCATCGTAGGAATCGTCGATTTCGGATTCATAATCCTCTTCTTCGTCCTCGTCCACATCAACAAGTTCCTCTCCGTCAAACTCCTGCTTTGTATAGCCGTGTTTGCTGAAGGATTCCTCTCCTCTGTGTCCGCAGGGGAATCTCCCTCGATAACTGCACGAAGATCGGTTTCGCCGTAATCTACATTCTCCATGATCTGAACTTCTGTCTGATCATCTTTGAGCACACGTACATCCAATGCCAGGGACTGGAGCTCTTTAAGAAGAACCTTAAAGGATTCCGGAATACCAGGCTCCAGGGATGTTATCACCCTTGATGATTGCTTCATAAGTCTTAACACGACCAACAACATCATCGGATTTTACTGTCAGGATTTCCTGCAGTGTATAGGATGCACCGTATGCCTCCAGTGCCCAAACCTCCATCTCACCAAAACGCTGTCCACCGAACTGTGCTTTACCACCCAGTGGCTGCTGTGTTACAAGTGAGTAAGGACCTGTAGAACGCGCATGGATCTTATCATCAACCAGATGATGCAGTTTCAGATAATGCATGTGTCCGATTGTTGTAGGACCGTCGAAGAACTCTCCGGTACGTCCGTCACGGAGCTGTACTTTACCATCTCTGGAAATCGGAACACCTTTCCACAATTCTCTGTGATCTTTGTGTTCATCCAGATACTGCATTACATCAGGTGCTAAAATGTCTTTGTATTTCTCGCGGAATTCTTCAAAGTCTTCAATGTTTACATAATCGTTTGCCAGTTCCAGAGTATCCTGGATATCAATTTCACTCGCACCATCAAATACCGGTGTGGAAACGTTGAATCCAAGTGCTTTGGCAGCAAGACTTAAGTGGATTTCAAGGACCTGACCGATATTCATACGTGAAGGTACACCCAGTGGGTTCAGTACGATATCCAGTGGACGTCCGTTCGGCAGGAATGGCATATCCTCAACAGGAAGTACACGGGAAACAACACCCTTGTTACCATGACGACCAGCCATCTTGTCACCAACGGAGATTTTTCTCTTCTGTGCGATATAGATACGTACAGACTGATTAACTCCTGGAGACAGCTCATCACCATTTTCTCTTGTGAATACCTTGGCGTCTACAACGATACCATACTCACCGTGTGGTACTTTAAGGGAAGTATCACGAACTTCGCGTGCTTTCTCACCAAAAATAGCACGAAGAAGTCTTTCCTCTGCCGTAAGCTCTGTCTCTCCCTTAGGAGTAACCTTACCAACCAGAATATCGCCGGCGCGAACCTCTGCACCAATACGAATGATACCACTGTTGTCCAGATCTTTCAGAGCCTCATCGCCGACACCCGGAACGTCTCTTGTGATCTCTTCCGGTCCGAGTTTTGTATCACGTGCTTCTGCTGCATATTCTTCAATATGAACAGAAGTATATACGTCATTCTGTACCAGACGCTCACTTAAAAGTACCGCATCCTCATAGTTGTAACCTTCCCATGTCATGAATCCGATCAACGGGTTCTTACCAAGAGCAAGCTCTCCCTGAGAAGTAGACGGACCATCGGCAATAACATCACCTGCTTCAACGTGCTCGCCCTGATTAACGATCGGACGCTGGTTGTAGCAGTTGCTCTGGTTACTGCGCATGAATTTGGTAAGATGATAATCATCTTTTGTTCCATCATCATTCTTGATGCTGATATCGGTAGATGTGGAGCGAAGTACAGTACCAGACTTTCTTGCAACCACACAAACACCGGACTCAACAGCTGTCTTTGCTTCCATTCCTGTACCAACAACTGGTGCTTCTGTAGTAAGAAGCGGAACGGCGACGCTGCATGTTTGATCCCATCAGCGCACGGTTCGCATCATCGTTCTGAAGGAATGGGATCATAGATGTAGCTACGGAGAATACCATCTTAGGTGATACGTCCATGTAGTCAAACATCTGGCGCTCATACTCCTGAGTCTCTTCACGGAAACGACCTGAAACATTCTTGCTGATGAAGTGTCCTTCTGCGTCCAGAGCCTCATTCGCCTGTGCTACATGGTAATTATCCTCTTCATCAGCGGTCATGTAAACAACTTCGTCAGTTACACGCGGATTCATAGGATCTGTCTTATCAATCTTACGGTACGGAGCTTCAACAAAGCCGTACTGATTGATCCTTGCATAAGATGCAAGGGAGTTGATCAGACCGATGTTCGGACCCTCAGGAGTCTCGATAGGGCACATTCTTCCGTAATGGGAATAGTGAACATCTCGTACCTCGAATCCGGCTCTGTCTCGTGACAGACCGCCAGGTCCCAGGGCGGAAAGACGTCTCTTATGTGTCAGCTCACCAAGAGGGTTGTTCTGATCCATGAACTGTGACAGCTGGGAAGATCCGAAGAACTCTTTCACTGCTGCTGTTACAGGCTTGATATTGATCAAGGACTGCGGGGAAATGCTCTCCACATCCTGTGTTGTCATTCTCTCACGAACCACACGCTCAAGTCTGGAAAGACCGATACGGTACTGATTCTGAAGCAGTTCACCAACCGCACGGATACGACGGTTACCTAAGTGGTCGATGTCGTCGTCATTTCCAATGCCGTATTCCAGATGCATATTGTAATTAATAGAAGCAAAAATATCTTCTCTTGTAATATGCTTCGGAATCAGGTCATGGATATCTCTGCGGATAGCAGCAATTCTATCCTCAAGTGTGTCATTTTCTTCCAGAATTTTTTTTTTCGAGTACAGGGTAATATACTAACTCTGTAACCCCAAGCTCTTCCAGGTTCTCAATTTCTGGCAGATAGTGATGCATGTCTACCATTAAGTTAGAAAGGACTTTAATTCTGCGGTCTTCTTCACCCTGGATCCATACAAATGGAACTGCAGCGTTCTGAATGGCATCAGCCAGTTCTCTGGTTACGATAGTACCAGCCTCTGCAAGAATTTCTCCTGTAGAGCCCTCAACCACATCGTCAGCCAGCTTATGACCAACAATTCGTTTATTGAAATGAAGTTTCTTATTAAACTTATAGCGTCCGACCTTTGCAAGATCATATCTTCTCGGGTCAAAAAACATAGCAGAAATAAGGCTCTCCGCACTCTCAACTGTCAGCGGCTCGCCTGGTCTGATTTTCTTATATAGTTCAAGAAGACCTTCTTCATAATTTGTAGAAGTATCCTTTGTGAAACTTGCAAGGATCTTCGGCTCTTCGCCAAACAGATCAATGATCTCTGCATTGGAACCAACACCAAGTGCACGGATCAGTACAGTGATCGGAACCTTACGGGTTCTGTCCACACGCACATAGAATACATCGTTGAGTCAGTCTCATATTCCAGCCATGCTCCTCTGTTAGGAATTACTGTACAGGAAAACAGTCTCTTACCGATTTTATCGTGTGCAATGGCATAATAGATTCCAGGGGAACGTACTAACTGGCTGACAATAACACGCTCAGCACCGTTAATGACGAAAGTTCCTGTGGCAGGTCTCCCATGAAAATCTCGTGTTCGTTGATCTCATCTGTTTCTTTGTTAATCAGTCTCACTCGAACCTTCAAAGGTGCGGCGTAAGTTGCGTCACGTTCTTTACACTGCTCGATGGTGTATTTAGCCTCTTTTTCATCAAATGTGAAGCCGATGAATTCAAGACTGAGCTTTCCGCCGTAGTCTGCGATTGGAGAAATATCGTCGAATACTTCATTCAATCCTTCGTCGAGAAACCACTGGTAAGAATCCTTCTGGACCTCGATCAAGTTCGGCATTTCCAGGACTTCTTTTTTGTCTCTGGTAGCTCATTCGCATGCTTTTTTCCAGTTTTTACAGAACGAATTCTGTTTTTTTTTTCCATTGACGTTTCACCCCTGTTTTATTTTATTTATTACAACATCAGCCTGCTCTGCTGCATAAGCATAGTAGGCATATCTTGCCATAATATAGCATTCTTCACTATAGCACAACAAAAAAAGCCTGTCAAGCACTTTTCTATTGTTTTTTCATTTGTAATTGCTGAATAATTATAATTTATTTTACTTTTTCTCTTACTATAAGAAAGGTTTCCATATTTATCCGATAATACAAAGAGAAGCTTCGTTCCTTTTTTCTGTTTTTTGATAGAAATATTATATTTCTTTTTGGAATTGATGCTTCCTCTGCCGATTTTTTTATTCTTGTTTCTGCTTACTGCATAAATTGTAAGCTTCTTTCCACCCGCCGCTTTGCCTGTGATCTTCACTGACTTTCTGGTGATCTTAGACGCAGTGGGCATTTTCACGGAAATGATTCCAGTGCTGTTTTCTGCATAAATTGCATAAGTACTGCCATTATTCTCCAGACGGTTCTTTTTTGTTTCCGGAAATCTTTTGACCTGCTTACATATAAACCGCATTTTCTGCTGCCAGTAACCACATTTCCATAAAGTTTTCCAGTCTGACTTGCGATCACTTGTATCCCTCTGCCATTCACATTCGTAATCCTGTTAGATTTTATAACAGCATTTCCAATATTTTCCACATATATTCCGTCCAGCATACAGCCTTTCACCTGATTCGCTGTGATCTGACACTTCTCGCTGCCCCAGAGAACAATTCCATTCTTTTTTCCGGAGGATATACGGTTCCGGCTTACTTCACACCCGTCAGAGCCATTTTCCATAAGAATTCCATCACCGCCGATACCTGAAATCACATTATCCAGGACATGATTCTCTGTGGACGGAGTCCCCAGCTTTTCCTCCGTCATAAGCGTAGATTCCTACATTTTTACAACCTGATACCTGATTATCTTTTATCACATTTTTAGAAGAAGCAGACAGATAAATTCCTATGTTGGAAAAGGATGCAGTTTTTTGCAGCTTCAACTGATTATCTTCCACTGCACAGCCATCAGCTAGATAAAGGCGAATTCCATTTCCATTCCCTGTGACCATATTTCCCTTTACCTCAACACCGGTTTCCTTATAAATACCTGTCGGAATTCCCTTCGCCTGTGCCTTTAAGCTGTCACTTACCCAGGCTCCCTGGACTTCAATTCCATATCCTCTCCATGTGTTTCCATTGATCTGGCTCACTGAAGAAATAGAAATCTGATTATTTTTTCACGGAAATGCCCGCATTCTGGTGGTTTCCTGCCATTCCCGCAGCAGTTCCTGGCATAAGATGGGTATTCGGGAAATACATGCAGCTCACAAGCACTCCGCCGCCTGCATTCTCTATTATATTGTCCTCCACAGCAGAATCCACGTAATTCAGGCACCAGACAGCTCTCTTTTTCACATTTCGAAAGGTATTCCCCTGAATCACAATGTTCCGGTATGGCCTGTCATAAATCATGCTGTGGCTGCCCACTCCTGCAAACACATCCTCAAAAATGTTATCCGTAATCCCGACATTCTCACAAACTGCTCCATCAAAGGGCTGATATCCTGGAAAAATATAGTCCAGACATGCATCCAGCTGAATGCATTCCTGTCCGCCGCCTTCATATTCCTGCCAATATCCCCGGAATGTACAGCCAGTCACGGTTACATCTTCCGTACCTGCCAGCTCAAGAAAAATGAGATTTCAAATTGTTTAGAAATGTTACGTTCTTCACAGTTACGTGTCTGGCATGTCCAATCCTGAAGCCTACAAAACCGCCTGTGCCTTCCTTATCTTCGACAACCGGGTAATTCAGATCCCAGGTTCCGCCTTCAATGGTGATATTGTGATATCCATCATAACCTCCGGCAGAAAGTATGTCATCTCCCAGTCTGAGGACCACATGCTTATCTGTACAGGTTTTCGTCAGCACAGCCCCTTCTGCATAAAGAGTAAGATTGCTGTACATATGGATAGTTCCGAAATCAGATAGCTTCCCTGAGGGAATGATTACCGTACAAGGAGTTTCATCTGTAGCTCTCTGCCCCATAAAGTGAAGCACTGTATTCAAAGTTTCGGTAATATCACTTCCATCAGCCACATCTAAAGTCACCACTGCAGCGCTTCTGGAATAGTCGCCAGAATCTGCTGTTCATTATCAGAAGGTACAGGTGTAAGCAGAGCTTCTTCTGGCTCCTCTTCAAAATCATTATCAGACTCATCTGCTGAAAAAAAATCCCACCTCAGCTGTTCCGCCATAGAAGCCAGTCTCATCCTCTTCCATTTCTGGCTCAAGATCGCAATCTGAAAAGCTGTCTTCAAAATTCTCCGTCACATTTTCTGCTGATTCAGCATATATAACAGAACTGCCTCCCAGATATAAAGATACTCCCAGTAATGTTACAGTCAAAAACATTTTTATATTCATTCAGAATCTCCTTGCACAAAAAGAATCCTGATTGCAGGAAACTCCAACAGAATTTCCTGTTACACAAAAAAAATTCCCCGCAGTGGCCTGCACGACAGACTTCTGCGGGGAGCATGGTTCGCTTAAATACACCTAAATTATTTAAGAGTAACCTTAGCGCCTTCAGCCTCAAGTTTTGTTTTGATGTCTTCAGCTTCTGCTTTGGATGCGCCCTCTTTAAGAACTTTCGGAGCACCGTCAACTACAGCTTTAGCCTCTTTCAGGCCTAAACCTGTTACTTCACGAACAACTTTGATAACTTTAACTTTGTTCAGGCCAACCTCTGTAAGCTCTACGTCAAACTCATCTTTCTCCTCAGCTGCTTCACCAGCACCTGCTGCTGCTACAACAACACCTGCTGCTGCGGAAACACCGAACTCTTCTTCACAAGCTTTTACAAGGTCATTTAATTCTAATACAGATAATTCTTTGATTGCTGCAATAAATTCTTCTGTTGTTAATTTTGCCATTTTAATTTTCCTCCATTTTTAAATTTTTGTGGAATCAATGATTCGATTCAGCGACAGAAACTTAAATTATTCTGCTCGTTTGGTGCCTCACCTCTCCACCCTTCTGCTCTGCGATCTGATTAAGCACACGAGCGAAGTTTGTGATCGGAGACTGGATGCTTCCAAGCAGTTTTCCAAGAAGTTCTTCTCTGGACGGAACTCCAGACAGTGCCTGAATACCAGCCTGATCGTTGTAGTTACCTTCAACTACACCTGCGATCAGCTCAAGAGCTGGGAACTGTTTTGCATATTTAGCAAGGATTCTTGCCGGTGCTGTTGCATCTGTTGCGGAAATAGCTATAGCGTTTGTTCCATGTAAGTGCTTGTCAAGATCTGCACATGGAGTACCTTCAAATGCACGACGCATCATGGTATTTTTGTATACCTTGTACTGTACACCAGACTTCTCTTAACTCCTTACGCAGAATTGTATCCTGCTCAACTGTAAGACCGCTGTAGTTTACAAGTACAACAGACTGTGCGTCTTTAATGCTGTTTGCGATTTCATCTACGATTGGTTGTTTCAGTTCTACTTCTGCCATGAAATGGTACACCTCCTTATAGATTTTGATATACCGCCAAAAAAGCCTTTTAAAAGCAAGGCTTAACGTAATTCCTTACTGTAAGACAGCCTTAAGGCACCTAATAAAATACCACGTTCGATTTTATTTGTCGAAAGAATAATTTTTTACCTCGGTAGGCGTTTTACTCGTCCCCATGCGGAAATAAGGGCAATCGTGATAGGTTCCTGTAATAAAACGATACATCTCATCTTCGTCAAGGTTCATATCACAAGTATAGCACTCGTAATCATCGTCGTAAGAATAGTTTACACAATATTCGCAGTTCGCCCCCTGCTTCTTTTTCATATTACATACCCTGCCTTCCTTGCGAGTATTTAAAAAACATTCCCACAAATCTGCGTTTTAGAACGTGTTTGAAAAAATCATTCCCACAATCTCCCATTTTGCGGGAGATTTTGCCCGAATTCGGTTGCCGTAGCCCGCTACGGCGCCCTCATCCAGACAAAATCTCCCACAAATTGTGACGCACATCTTGCAGAAAGCCTTTTTCAGACACACTCTAGAGAATTTCCATGGATGGAAGGGAACACCACGGCTCAATGCAAACATAAGGAGCATCCATGCAGGGCATATGCCAGAAACCGACATAAGGCATATCCGCATAAGATACCTTCACTGCCTTTTTTGCCCTTCGTACTGTGAAGCAGAACCTCTCCAGAGGTTTTCTCCAAGCACAATAGCATCTTCATCAAAAGATTATGACGAAGAGGAATCCGTCTGCCCTCCAAAAGTTCATAGGACTCCTTCCCCTCCACAAAACACTCCTGTGAAAAAAGAATGCGCTGCGGCTCACATGCCCTGGAAAATTCCAATTCATAATCCTCAAAGGACAGTCCCTCTTCCATAGGAATATTAAATCCCGGGTGCCCGCCGATTCCAAAATACATCGTTTTCTCATCCTTATTTTTTACCGAATAGAGAACTTTTAAAGTATTTTTCTCAAGCAGATATCGGATCTCAAAACGAAAATGAAATGGATACTGTTCCAAAGTTTCCTGGTATCTTCCATTGCAAACACCAGTTCATTCTCCCCTGCTTTCTCACAGGAGAAAACAGAATCCTTGGCAAAACCGTGAATGTCCATATGATAAGTCTTCCCCTGAAATATGTAGGATTTCTCCCATAATCTGGCAATATAGGGAAAAAAGATTGGCACCATGCTCATTCCAGTATCTGTCATCTCCCTGCCAGATATACTCAAATCCGTCCTTATCTGTCACGGACCACAAAATAGCACCTTCTGCGTCAGCCTTTACTTTAAGAAATTCATTGCTGATCTCGTATTTCATCCCATTCCTCAACTTCCTGGCATCATATCGGGCCATGATAAAATCTCTTTGGCAATGACCTCTTCATAGTTGCCCTCAATATCCCTGACTGCGTCCTGCTTCATAAATATTTGTCTCTGCTCCCCAGACACGGTCCTCATACTCCCACACATGAAATTTCAATCCACGAAACAGAAAATCAAGACTTCCGCAGCCATCAATCTCTGTATATTCGTATTTGATATTCTTCTTTTTTAATGCATCCTGTACAATCTGTAACCGCATTTTTGTCACCTTCCTTTAGTCTCAAAGCGATACCTTTTATGATCATTCTTTTTTCTTCTGACCATTATCTACATGAATTCTGTTCTTACCGGATTTCTTTGAAGCATACATTGCGTTATCCGCCGCCAGATACAGGCTTTCATAGTCGTTTCCAGCTGCAGGATAAGCCGCCGCTCCAATACTCACGGTAAAATGTGGTGTAGTCTCTGACTTTGCCAGAATATCAAGAATTTCCGCACCTTTTGCTTCAACAGCCGAAGCAATGCTCTGTATTTGTCATAAACACAATAAATTCATCACCGCCAAGACGACCGATAATATCCTCCCTGCGGAAATGTTCCTTCAAAAGTTTTACCAAAGTAATCAATGCAAGGTCACCTATTGCATGCCCCATTGTATCATTTACCGTTTTAAAATCATCAATATCGAGCATAAGCAGGTAACCTTTACACTCTTTATCCTGCATAAGCGTATTGATTTTCTGCTCTGCAGCCTTGCGGTTCAGAGCAAGAGGCTTTTTCACGAAGATCCTGTTCTCTGGTCCATCAACAGAGGCTTTTTCACGAAGATCCTGTTCTCTGGTCATCTCATCCTGAACGTCAGAAATCTTGCCCAGAAATGCCTGGGGGTGTACATCTGGATGACGGCCTCGTATCAAAGATTTCCTTCAGTCCAAAAATAATACCAATGTTTTGCGGTTTCCATTGATGAGTATTGCTTTATAATTCTTCATTTTGGCGGAACGATATTCTGAAAACAGAATACAGTCTCTGCCTTCCAACTTGGATGCCACCAGATAAATATCCGTTTTCTCAAGCTCCGTGAAAATATGCGGTGCTCCATAAGTCAGCTTTTTAAGTGATTTTTCCACCTGAGAAATGCGCTTGTCCTTCACGTGCTGCGAACGAAGCACTGTCGCCACCGTGTATTCAATGTCAAAAATCCGCATATCTCCTGCCAGGATTTTTCCCATCTGAATTGCACACATAGTGAAGCACATTCCCCTCGTCCTCGTTCAGAGCCTCCCAGGCTTCCTCCACCTTATCTGCTCCAGCTGAACCGCCAGGAAATTCTCCATTTCTGTCAGTGCTTCCGAATGGGTGGATAAAAGTGATTCCTCCATAAGCTCTGTAAAAATCTTCTCTGTTCTTTGACGATATCTGCTCATAAGAAAAATCGTCAGAAACACCATCACAGCAAGACAGACCAGTCCGATGATCATTCCCTGCCGTTTCATTTTGTATTCGGGATTGTCTTTCACGCTTTTTTCCATATTAACGTCATCCATTTCAAGCCGTGACGGCTTTTATTCATTATTTTTCAGTATAAAGCCTATATATTCTGCTGTCAAGCTTGTGATTTTTGGTCACTTTTTTACAAGTCTTGTATTGGAAGGATACTTTTGTTTTATTCATAGGGTTCCATCTGCCGCTGAAATAATGTAAAGTGAATAAAACAAAAAGAAGCATATTGTGACCTATCATGCATCCCCAGGCAGACACAAGTCCCAGTCCAAGAAGATGGATGCAGATAAAAGTCCCCAGAATTCTTACACCCCACTTAGTAGCAGTCAGCTCCATGCATTACTGCACTTCCACCTCTGCCCTATCGACCTCGTCGTCTTCAAGGGGGTTTACTCCTTTCGGATGGGATATCTCATCTTAAGGGGGGCTTCACGCTTAGATGCCTTCAGCGTTTATCCCTTCCGGGCTTGGCTACTCGGCCATAGACTTGGCAGTCTAACCGATGCACCAGCGGCCCGTCCATCCCGGTCCTCTCGTACTAAGGACAGCTCCTCTCAGATATCCTACGCCCACGCCGGATAGGGACCGAACTGTCTCACGACGTTCTGAACCCAGCTCGCGTACCGCTTTAATGGGCGAACAGCCCAACCCTTGGGACCTACTACAGCCCCAGGATGCGATGAGCCGACATCGAGGTGCCAAACCACTCCGTCGATGTGAACTCTTGGGAGTGATAAGCCTGTTATCCCCAGGGTAGCTTTTATCCGTTGAGCGATGGCATTCCCACTTAATACCACCGGATCACTAAGCCCTACTTTCGTACCTGCTCCACCCGTCGGTGTCGCAGTCAAGCTCCCTTCTGCCTTTGCACTCTTTGGATGGTTTCCGTCCATC
>VOFF01000362.1_pt1 | contig 22000 bp, 19 predicted proteins | sample 5384061 | NCBI WGS metagenome assembly VOFF01 (sample SAMN12384725, study PRJNA508395) | human gut metagenome | isolation source: healthy gut E | host: Homo sapiens
TAAGGTTCGTGCCGTTCACCACCGCGATATTCCGGTGCGTCCGGTTGTCGTTCATCATTTCCGAAGCCACGATGGGTTGGGAGAACTCCGCATAGAAGTAGATTTTACGCAATTTGCCCCAACCGGTGATGATGCGGTAACCCTCGATGGCCGACGGTCCTACCTGCCGTATCTGCGCATTGATGACGCGCCGTCCCCAACTGCCTTTGTTGGCCGAGTGGTCCAGGTCGAGGAATACCTTGGAGGTTTTCTCCTTATTATAATAGGTATAGCGATGTACGCCTACACGTTGCGTGGCCGTCAACTCGGCATTGATGCTGTCGTCCTGCAACAGCACACGGTAATAGCCCGGCACGGCATCCTCCCTTCTCGTGCGTGAACCTCGACTCCTTTGCGATTCTCGTTCATGGGGAGCATGAGGATGTCGATGAAATCCGAAGCACCCGTCCCGCTCAACCGCGTATGCGAAAAGCCGAAAATAGTCTTGTCGTTATAGTCATATCCCGAAGCCTGCCCCCAGTCCGGCGCTTCACGGGTATCCGGCGAGAGCTGCACCATCCCGAAAGGTACGGTGGCACCCGGATAATTGTTTCCACTCAGGCTCTGCGCCACCGCGCCCGTTCCGATAAAAGGATCCACATAACGGGCCACGTCTTGCGCCGAAACGGCATGCCCCAATCCACAGAGGGCCAAAGCCCACAAATATTGTTTCTTCATGATTTCCATTATTTAAGTTCTATCACATCACCTTTCTTTAAATACGCCACGACGCAACGGTTCCCGTCCAGGTTAGCCGCGAACTTTTTCCCGTTCAGGCGCACCGTGTAGTCCTTTCCCGCAGGCACTTGCAAACGGAACAGGTTGTCTGCCGTGGCTTTCAATGAAGCCTTCACCACCCGGCTGTCTTTCCACTCTGCCGACACTTCGGCTCCGCCTTTCACACAAAGTCCGGAGAAACTGCCGTCCTTCCATTCCACCGGCAAGCAAGGCAAAAGCTCCACGTAGCCCTCCTGCGCCTGTATCAGCATCTCGGCCATTCCGGCGGCACCTGCCGCGTTGCCGTCGAAGATGAACACATCGAACGGCGCACCGGCAATGCCTTCGGGCGATATGGTCAGCAAGTTCTCGCGCGCAAAATCCGTCATGAGGATGTTCAGGCTTTCTTCCGCTTTCGCCGCATCTTTCAGACGGGCATAAAAACACACCATATTGGCCCGGCTCCATTCCACGTCTTCCCAACCCTCGGCTGCCAGACGGTGCTCTATCGTCGTCCTCACCGCTTCGGTCAATTCCGGGTCTTTCTCTTTCGTGATTTGGGCGTATGGATAGAAAGACAACAAATGTGATGTATGGCGGTGGTTGGGATGAGCCTCTTCGTAGTCTTCATACCATTCGCACAAACCACCGAAACTATTGATGCGGAACGAAGGGAACTTGGCCAAAGCCAGACGCAGGGAGTCGGCAAAAGCCTTGTCCACGCCCAAAATGTCGGAAGCCTGCACGCAAGCCGACATGATTTCATGAGCCAGCACCTTGTCGCAGGTCGTCATCATGGAGGCTCCAAGCTCCCACCCCTGATAGCGGAAAGAATTTTCGGGAGACACGCAGGGGCCTGTCACCATATAGCCCGTATTGGGGTCTTCCACCATGTAGTCCAACAGGAATTCCGCATTGCCTTTCAACAAAGGATAGGCCGTGCGGCGCAGGTAATCCTTGTCCAAAGTGTACTCATATTGCGTCCATAAATGGGTCGCCATCCAGGAACCGGCCAACGGGAAGAGTCCCCAACCCATGCCTTCAGACGGCGCGGTGAATCCCCAAACGTTTGCCACGGTATGTGCCGTCCAACCCTTGCAGCCGTAAACCGTGCGGACGGTCTTGGCACCGTGGTGAGCCAGGTCGGCAATATAGGTAAACAGCGGAGCATTACACTCGGCCAAGTTGCCGACATTGGTCAACCAATAGTTTTGTTCCGTGTTGATATCCAAATGATAATCGCTCGTCCAACACATGTTGCAAGCCAAGTTATCATTGAAGAAACCTTGCAGAGCAATGGGCAACGGCGAGTTTTCACGCGAAGAAGCAATGGTCAGGTAACGACCGTATTGGAAAAACAGGGCCTGCAAGCCGGCATCCTTGTTTCCTTCGCAAAGAGCCTTCCACCTGCGGTCCACCGGAATGGATTTTTTGGAATCGTCGGCCAATTTCAATGACACGCGGGCAAACAACGGCGCATAATCCGCCACATGCTCCTCCTTCATCGTTTCGAACGGACGGGCAATGGCTTTCTCTACGGTCTTCTCGCACAATGATTCATATTGTCCGTTCTTGTAATCGGTACGCACATCGGCTACGATGGTCACGGCATCCGCATGCTTCACGCGCGCACCGTCTCGCCCGTAGCCTCCACCTCGCCGCGGTCTACCTTCACCACGACACGCCCTTGGAAATGTACGCCGCCCGTACCTAATTTGGGGAACAAAGCCTGTCCGTCGAAAACCAGCAGGTTTCCTTCCGTACGCACCTGGGCGGCCGTAATCATCTTCATCCTCATATCAAAAAGAAACAGACTGTTTCTTGTCCGCAGTAAAGTGCATCACCACGGCATCCTGAGGGTTGGAGGAGATAAACTCACGTTTGTACTTCGTCCCCCTTTCTTAAAAAGAAACCGTCACCACGGCATTCGTCAGGTCCAACTCACGGCGATAGTCCTCCACGCCTCCCTCTTTTCCGGTATAATCAAACTTGATTTTTTAAATCTCCAATCGGCAAATGGGTGCCGAAAAAGAATGCGGTGTTCCTACCAGTTCTCGACCGGCAATCCCGTTTCCTTCAATCAGTTTGCCCTCGAAAAACAGTTTCCGCAATTCGTCAAGTTTCTCCCTGCCGAAAGGCTTCTCTTGGTTCGGGTCATATTCCCCGGCCCACATGCTGGACTCGTTCAGTGCCACCGTCTCTTCGTCTACACCACCAAAGACCATGGCTCCCACGCGGCCGTTACCGACAGGCAGGGACTTCATCCATTCATCCGCAGGAGCATCATACCATAAACTTGTTTCCTGAGCAGGCGACTGTACCACAGTGACACATGACAGGACACCTAAAAATAAATTTCAGTTTCTTTTTTTGCATATCATCGGATTGTTTAGTATTCAAAAAATACGCACTTCATTCCAAATACGTTTTATCCCGTTCTCCTTATTCTAAAAAAACAGTTCCGCGAAGTCTCAATAAAGCATGACTTATAATGTTTGAAGCATTTGTATCAATCTTTTTGCTACAAATGCAACCCTCCGCGACAAGACCTGTCCGTTCTACGAAAAAAGTCCCCGTCCTCTCTCTCTACTCTTGACTTGAAAGAAATAAAACGATAAAATATAGAGCTTTTTATCTGGTTTAATCCATATTTTTATTAAATTTGCACGAAATCTAATAGTTTACATCATGAAAAGAACCCTATTTTTATTGTACACTCATTGCTTATTTTATATAACACCCACCTTTTCACAAGATTCACAAGGGTATTCTTTCATGCACACCAACAGCGAAACCGGATTATCACAAAGTAACGTAAAAACCGTCATACAAGACAGTTATGGTTTTATATGGTTCGGGACTAAAAACGGTCTGAACCGTTACGACGGTCAGCGAGTCGTTCAATTCGACTGTAACGACTATGTCCGTCAGCGTAGCAATCAGAACATTTCAGCCCTATTCGAAGACGACCGGCACATCCTGTGGATAGGTACCGATGAAGGAGTCTTTCAATACGATCCGGCAGCTGACGTATTTACGTTCCTGGACGCTCAAACCGATAAAGGGGAGACCATCACCACCTGGATTTCCACCATATTGAAAGACGAGAAAGGAAATATTTGGATATGCGCCCCAAGCCAAGGCGTGTTCCGTTACGACGAAAAGAAACTTTACCGCTATTCCGATTTCCCTAACGGATCTTATCCCCATAACATCTGCATCTGCCACAATGGGGACATTTATGCCGTGTCATGGTATACCGGACTTCTTAAGTATGACGCCCACAACCAGCACTTCGTCCAGATAAAAGAAGATGCAAAGGGACGCTCGTTGCTGAACCTGGAAATCAACACGCTGAGCCAGCAAGGAGATTTCTTGATTATGAGCATACAAAACGGCGACCTTAAAAAATATGATGTCCGGAAAAACATTTTGGAAGACATTACATTGCAAAGCCTGCGACATACCTTTACACGGTTTGCCATCGTATATGGAGATGAGATTTATGCCGGTACGTACGACGGATTATATGTCATCAATGAAAAAACACAATCCGTCAAGCACTTCAGTCAAGACCTGCTCAACCCTTCCGGTCTGGCCGACAATATCGTGTATTCCGCTTACCGCGACCGCGAAGGAGGTTTGTGGATCGGTACGATGTACGGCGGAGTCAACTATTTGCCCAACAACACCTTCGCCTTCCGGAAGTATCTGCCCGGTTATCAGGAGAATTCCCTGTCCAGCAAGAGGATTCGGGAACTGACCGAAGACGGGCACGGGAACCTTTGGATCGGAACCGAAGATGCCGGACTCAACGTCATGTCGCTCGACGACCATAAAATTTGGCGTTATCCTCTCCCTCAGGCCAACTTCAACACCCACATTACGATTGTAGTCAGTGCTTATGGCGACAATATATATTGCAGTCTCTACAAAGACGGACTGGTAGTCATCGACGACAAAGGTAAATCGACATTCTATAACTACAATGAACTTCATGTAGGCTCTGGCGGATGCAGCATTTACGCGCTTTACATGGACCGTGAAGGAACGCTTTGGGCCGGTTCGGACTTCGGTGTATTTTATGCTCCCAAAGGAACCTTTAAGTTTATAGCCCTCCCGGAACTGAAAGACCAATGGGTGTTCGATATCTTACAGGAAAAGAACGGTACGTTCTGGTTTGCCACGATGGGGAAAGGTGCCTGGAAGTATAATCCCCAAGACAATACATTCAAACATTATACGAATAAGGACGGGGCTTCCGACAAAGCCCAATCCCATTCCATCAGTTCCAATTCCATCAGTTCGCTGATGCAGGACAGCAAAGGGAATGTCTGGCTCTCCACCGACCGGGGCGGCCTTTGCCGTTACAATCCGAAGGAAGACAACTTCACAAGATTCTCTGTAGAAGAAGGCATGCCGGACGACGTAGCCTACAAGGTATTGGAAGACGATTACGGCTATTTATGGTTCGGGACCAACAGGGGATTGGTCCGCTTTAAACCCGAAACGAAAGAAATCCGTGTCTTCACCGTACACGACGGCCTGTGCGGCAATCAGTTCAATTACAAGTCGGCGGTAAAAGGCAGCGACGGCAATTTCTATTTCGGCAGTATAGAAGGTTTGATTTCCTTTAATCCTAATATTAAGGAACAGACAGCCCCCGTACCTCCTATTTATATCACGCGTTTCTCCATCTTCAACGAAGAAGTGACGGTGCATACTCCCGACTCTCCTCTCAAACAGAGCATCATCGGGACGGATAAGATTGTATTGCCTTACAATCAGGCCAATATCAGCTTCGATATAGCTTTGCTTTCTTACTCTACGTCACAGACCAATGAATACTTCTATAAACTGGAACCTATCGACAAACAATGGATACGTACGAGAACAGAAAACAGTATATCCTACGCCAATTTATCGCCGGGCAAATATATTCTGCACCTACGTGCCACCACGAACGAAGGCACACCGGAAAGTACCCAATATGCAACCCGTTCGCTGACTATCGTCATCTTGCCACCCTGGTATGCTTCCACATGGGCATACATCATTTATGCCATATTAGGAATTTGTGCGTTCGGCGGCTGGTTCTACTGGTACCGGAAACACAAGAACGAACAATTCTCCGAGCAACAGAAACTGTTTGAAATAGAAAAGGAGAAAGAACTCAATCAGAATAAGGTAGAGTTCTTCACGGAAATAGCTCATGAAATCAGAACGCCGTTGACTCTAATCAACGGGCCGTTGGAAATCATACAGGAAATGCACATTCAAGACGAAAAACTGAATAAGAACCTGAATGTCATCGCTACCAACACGAAACGGTTGCTTAACTTGGCTTCGCAGTTGCTCGACTTCCAGAAGATGGGTGCCAATAAACTGACCTTGAACTACGAAGTCGTGAACATATCCGAATTACTGCAAGAGACAGTCAACCGTTTCGAGCCGACTTTCACCCATCAACATAAAGAACTGAAAGTAGAGAAGTTCGAAAACGATATCATCGCTTGTATCGACAAGGAGGGTATAACCAAAATCCTGAGCAACCTGCTCAATAACGCCTTTGAAATACGGCAACCAGCAGATTTCGGTCAATTTGAGTAAATATGACGGCAACTTCTCGGTCAGCGTATGTAGCGACGGTCCTAAAATACCCGAAGAAAAAGCGGAGCAGATATTCGAGCCGTTCTTCCAAGAGGCAGAGAAAAAGAAAGAAAAACAAGGTGTCGGCATCGGCCTGGCTTTGGCGCGTTCTTTGGCTTTGCTGCATAAGGGGACGCTTATGCTCGACACACGTCAACCCAACAATACGTTCGTTTTGACTATACCTCTCAATATGGAGGATATGATGGCCAACGGAAACAAACCGTTCAGCCAAGCCGACCTTCCGCTCAACGAAACTACTTCGGCTGATGAATACACCAAAGGCAATGTCATCCTCATCGTAGAAGACGAGGAAAGCATACGCAATTTCATGAAAGAAAGGCTTTCGCCGCTCTTCATCGTGGAAACAGCATCTAATGGCAAGGAAGCCCTCGACATCATACGAAAAGAACATATAGACCTCGTCATCAGCGACGTAATGATGCCGGAAATGAACGGTTACGAACTCTGTACCGCCATCAAATCGGACATCAACCTATGCCATATACCTATTATATTCCTTACGGCCAAGAATGACATAGACAGCAAAGTCAAGGGACTGAAGGTAGGTGCCGAAGCCTATATCGAGAAACCGTTCTCCTACGATTATTTGAAGGCACAGATCCTGTCCCTCCTCAATAACCGACAGAAAGAACGCGAGGCTTTCTCCAAACGGCCGTTCTTCCCCGTACAGAATATGCAAATGAGCAAAGAAGACGAAGAGTTCATGAACAAAGTCATCGAAGTCATCAATGCCAACTTGAAAGACGAAACGTTCAACGTAGAACGTATGGCAGAGGAATTGTGTCTAAGCCGTTCGAGCCTGCTACGTAAAATCAAGACACTATTCAACTTGTCTCCGATAGACTTCATCCGACTGATTCGTCTTAAAAAAGCAGCCGAACTCATTCAGGACGGAAAATACCGGGTAGGAGAAATCTGTTATATGGTAGGATTCAGTTCACACTCCTATTTCAGTAAACTTTTTCTTCAAACAGTTCGGCATGACGCCTAAGGATTTCGAGAAGCAAATTTCGAATACCCGCAGCAAAGTCCGGAATTCACAAGAAATAAATATAGAAGATTTAATCCAAGGCAATAAGACAAACTCATAAAAAAGTGGAATGCGTCAAACGTAGTATTTTATGAAGTACTATCTTTTAGTCGGATTATTTTTCATCCTTTACATTTGCATGGTTAACTTAATAGTTACAATGCAGTCGATGGAAAATAATCCGACTTTTTTATAAGTAGTCACTAAATAAAATATTCACTGATCTATTATGAGAACAAAAGAACTATTCGGCCTGTTGCTGTGGAGCACGTTCGGCTCATTGCAAGCCTTCGCACAAGTAAGCTATCTGCATAGCGATACTCAGAATGCAGCCTGGACCGTAATGCCCGAAGAAGAAGTAGGAAAAGACATCGGGCCACTTATTCAAAACGGCTATCAACATCCTAAAGCCGTCAAAGCCATCGTGCCGGGCACGGTTTTTACGTCATACGTGACAGCCGGACTGGAAAAAAGACCCTAATTTCGGAGACAACATACAGAAAGTCGACCGAAAGAAATACGACCGCAGCTTCTGGTATCGTACGGAATTTAAGATTCCGGCCGATTTCGACAAAGAAATCATCTGGTTAAACTTCGACGGAATTAACCGTAAAGGTCAAATTTACCTGAATGGTAACCACTTAGGAGATTTGGACGGTTTCATGCACCGCGGACATTTCAACGTAACCCAATTAGTAGACCGCAACGGTTCCAACACATTGGCCGTACTGGTCGATATTCCCCGCACTCCTTTGGCCAATCAGGGAAGCCCCAATTACCTTTCCAGCGGCGGATGGGACTGGATGCCCTACGTTCCGGGACTTAATTCCGGCATCACCGACAAGGTTTGGTTGGAAAATACGGGAAAAAGCACGATTACCGACCCTTGGATGAGGTCGAAACTCGTCTCCCGTTCTCTCGCAGAACTTACCCTTCAAACCGAAGTCACCAATAATGGCGACTCCCAAAGCAAAACTATGGTAAAAGGTACCATCACTCCGGGTAACATTACTTTCAGTCAGGAAGTAGATTTGCAAGCCGGAGAGACCAAAACCGTCAAATTCGACAAGCGCTACTTTCCCCAAATGGTCGTGAACAACCCTAAACTTTGGTGGCCTAACGGATACGGCGAGCCTCATCTCCACACTTGCCGTCTGGAGGTAGTCCACGAAGGCAAGACTTCTGAAACCGAAGAATTCCGTTTCGGCATACGCCAATATTCATACGATAAAAGGATGGCGTATTTCATTTATACATCAACGGCGTCCCGGTCTTCGTAAAAGGGTCTGACTGGGGTATGAGCGAATATATGCTACGCAGCAATCCCGAACATATCCGCACCTGGGTCAAGCTGAACAAAGAAATGAACTTCAACATGATACGAAACTGGCTCGGCTCGGTCACGGAGAAACAGTTCTACGAAAGCTGTGACGAACTCGGCATCATGGTGTGGGATGATTTTTGGATCAACTCCAATCCTAACCTGCCATACGACCTGAATGTCTTCAACAACAACATGATGGAGAAAATCAAACGTTTCCGCAATCATGCCTGTATTGCTGTTTGGTGTGGCGACAACGAAGGCACGCCCGAACCTCCCCTTACGGGATGGATGGCTGAAAACATACGCACGTTCGACGGTGGCGACCGACATTTCCAACCTTGCTCCAACAATGGCGGCCTAAGTGGAAGCGGCCCATGGGATGCCAAAGACCAACGCTGGTACTTCACAGCTTATCCGGACTGCAAATCGGGTAGCGGCTTCACACGCGGATGGGGCTTCCGCACGGAAATCGGTACGGCAGCAGTCCCTAATTACGAAAGCCTCGTGAAATTCATACCCGAAAAAGATTTATGGCCCATCAACGACATGTGGAACCTTCACTATTTCGGTCAGATGGCTTTCAACGCCGGACCGGAGCGCCATACGGCGGTCATCGAGAACAGCTACGGCGGAGCGAAGGATGCAAAAGAGTTCTGTATGAAGTCACAATGGGTAAGCTATGAAAGCAACAAAGCCCTCTATGAAGGTTGGCTCGACCACATGTGGAACGATGCCACAGGAGTCATGCTTTGGATGAGCGGTGCATCTTATCCCAGCATGGTATGGCAGACTTACGACTACTATTATGACCTGACGGGAGCGTACTTCGGATGCAAACAAGCTTGTGAGCCGGTGCATATCTACTGGAATCCCGTAACCGAAGAAGTGAAAGTGGCCAACACGACCACAAAAGACTACGACGGACTGACGGCCGAAGCCACCGTGTACAACATGGACGGCAAACCTGTAGCCCGCTACAGCGAAAAGGCCACCATCAATTCTACGTCCAACGCCGTAGCACAATGTTTCAAACTCAAATTCAATACCGACCGTGATATTCTCTCATTGGGATGTCCGGCATACGCCTCTTCGACCAACCAAGGCGAACCGGCTTTTGTGACCGATGGCAAAGACGATACCCGTTGGGCAGCAGTCCGTGCCGACAACGAATGGATTTACGTAGACCTCGGCAGTGAAAAGCCGGTAGGCGGCGTGCGTCTGAACTGGGAAGCCGCATACGGCAAATCCTATAAAATACAAGTTTCCAACGACGCTAAGAGCTGGACGGAAGTCTACAAGACCGAAGAAGGACGTGAAGGTATCAACGAAGTGTTTTTCCCGGAAGAAATCAAAGCCCGTTACGTACGTATGTTGGGCATAGAATTAGGCTGGTGGTTCGGTTACTCTTTGTGGAGCATGGATGTATTGAGCGGCACGAAACCTTCTGAAGGATTGAGCGACGTGCATTTCCTCCGCCTGACCTTAAAGACAAAGACGGAAAGGTGATTTCCGAAAACAATTACTGGAGAGGTAACGAACGTACGAATTTCAAGGCGCTCAACCAACTCCCCGGTGTAAAACTGAACGTATCCTCCAAACTGGCACGAAAAGACGGAAAGGCAACGATACAAGCCACGGTCGGACTGCCCAAATCAGCAGACGCAGTAGCTTTCGGCGTACGTGTACAAGCCGTACGCGCTTCCGATGGCGAACGTTTGCTTCCCGCCCTCATGAACGACAACTATTTCACATTGATGCCGGGCGAGAAGAAGGACATCCAAATCACCTTCGACGAGTCGCTCTTGCAAAACGATTCGTTCAAACTCATTGTTGAACCTTACAACAAAAAACTATAAACATTATCCGGGCGGAAGGAAATCCTGAAAGACTTCCGTCCGGGTATTTAAACTAAAAAAAAATGAAAACGTTTCAAAACATTACACGTCGCATCGGCTTCTGTGCCGTGTTGGCCTGCACGGGTTTGCAAACCCCGTTACAGGCTAAAATCACACTACCTGCCTTTTTTCACGGACAACATGATTATCCAGCAGCAGACTACCATGACTTTGTTCGGAAAAGCCAAACCGAACAAGAAGGTTAGTATCGAAACAAGCTGGAACAATCAGCATTATGAAACGAAAGCCGACGCACAAGGAAACTGGCAGGTTGCTGTATCCACTCCGACAGCCGGAGGTCCTTACCGCATCACATTATCCGACGGGAAAAAAACCGTATTGGAAAATGTCATGGCAGGCGAAGTCTGGTTCTGCTCCGGACAGTCCAACATGGAGATGCCAGTAGCGGGATGGGGAAAAATAAAGAACTACGAACAGGAAATCGCTGCTGCCGACTATCCCGGTATCCGGCTGTTTCAGGTGAAGAAACACACTTCCGTGGCTCCCCTCGATGCTTACCAAGTGGAATCCACCATGGGCGGGTGGAAAGAATGCTCACCGTCCACGGTTCCGGAGTTTTCCGCCGTGGCCTACCTTTATGCCCGTGAACTGCACCAGAAACTGAATGTCCCCGTCGGAGTCATCGACTGTACTTGGGGAGGGACTCCGGCCGAAGCCTGGACTTCTTCCGAATCCCTCAAACAAGTCATGGGGTATCAAAAGAAAGTCGGAAAGTTGGAAGCATTAGGTTTCGACCGGGACAAAATCATGGCTGAGTACGGAAAAAGAACAAGCATCGTGGAAAGCCGAAATCAGCAAAATAGACAAAGGATACCAAAACGGTAAAGCTTGTTGGGTCGGGGAAAACGTGGACGACAACGACTGGCAGCAAATGGAGCTTCCGGGTTACTGGGAAGGCAAAGGATTACCCAATTTCGACGGCGTGGTTTGGTTCCGCAAGCAAATCGAAGTCCCCGCAGACTGGGCCGGAAAGGACCTACAGTTGAACCCGGGCACTATAGACGATGAAGACATTGTGTATTGGAACGGAGAACAAATCGCCAGTGGCGCAGGCTATAACGTACAGCGTCATTACACCGTACCGGCCCGTCTGGTCAAAGCCGGCAGGAACACCTTGGCCATCAAAGTCAGCGACAACGGCGGCGAAGGCGGCATTGCCGGAAAAGCAGAAGACATGAATCTCAAACTTTCCGACCAGGCTTCCCTGTCTTTGGCCGGAAGCTGGAAATACCGTGTAGGATGCTCCTTGGCCGACATGCCACCGGCACCGATATATCCAGAGCACTCATCTTTCCCGTCCGTACTTTTCAACGGGATGGTTCACCCGTGTCTGGAGTATCCCGTCAAAGGTGTCATCTGGTATCAGGGATGCAACAACGTGGGACGTGCAGAAGAGTATGAAAGCCTATTCCAGACACTTATCACCGACTGGCGCAAGCAGTTCGGACAACCCGACATGCCATTCTATTTCGTACAGTTGGCCAACTATCTGGACCGCAAGCTTGTACAGGCAGACTCACCCTGGGCTGCCCTCCGTGAGGCGCAATCCCAAGCACAACATCTGGCTCACACCGGTATGGCCGCCAATATAGACATCGGCGAAGCACACGACATCCACCCGAAGAACAAGCAAGAAGTGGCACGCCGTCTGGCCGTCATCTCACTGGCCGATACCTACGGACAGAAAAATACCCGCCCAAGCACCGGTGTACGACGACTATACGGTAGAAAACGGCAAGGTACGCATTTCGTTCACCATCCCTGCTATCGGCGAACGCTTCGAACAAAACAAAGACATCAAAGGCTTCACCATTGCCGGGCCCGACCATGTGTTCTACCCCCGCCGAGGCCTATACGGACGGCGACGAAGTGGTGGTCTACTCACACTATGTCAAAGTGCCGGTAGCCGTCCGTTACGGATGGGCCGACAATCCGGAGTGTACCCTGCGTACACCGACCAACCTTCCGGTAGCACCTTTCCGTACCGACAACTGGTAAATCATCATTCAACAATAAACAAATCTTACAGCTTATGAGAATTAAAGCTATTTTATCTTTATGTCTGTTCACGCTGGCCACAGCAGTTTCAGCAGACGAGTTCATCAAAATCAACACGGACCAAGTCGGTTTGGTACTCCGCGCCGCAGACAACGGCAGGCTTTTACCAATCCTATTTGGGCAAACGCCTGGCTAACGAAAGCGATTTGCAGCATTTGCCCAAAGGCAACGAGGCTTATCTGACCCACGGCATGGAGGACTATTTTGAACCGGCCATCGAAGTACACCACAATGATGCCAACCCGTCATCGCTGCTCAAATACGTGTCGCACACGTCCAAGAACGTACAGCCGGGAGTGGACGAAACGGTCATCACCTTGCAGGACGACAAATACCCCGTCACCGTGAAGTTGCATTATGTGGCCTATGCCAAAGAAAACATTATCAAAACCTTCACCGAAATCAGCCATCAGGAAAAGAAACCGCTGAAACTGGAACGCTATGCTTCTGCCATGCTGCACTTCAGCCGGCCGGCCTATTATCTGACGGAGTTTTCAGGAGACTGGATTTATGAGGCCACGATGAGCACCACTCCGCTGAACTTCGGCAAGAAAGTACTCGACACGAAGTTGGGTGCACGTGCCAACATGTTCACTCCTCCCATGTTCATCTTGTCCTTGGACAAAGAATCTTCGGAGAACGAAGGCGAAGTGATTTTAGGAACTTTGGGATGGACGGGCAACTTCCGTTTCACATTCGAGGTGGACAACAAGAAAGACCTTCGCGTCATTGCCGGCATCAACCCGTATTTCTCGGAATACTCGTTGCCCAAAGGCGAAACGTTCCGTACTCCGGACTTCTACTTCACTTACAGCGACTGCGGACGCGGACAGGCCAGCCGCAACTTCCACGACTGGGCACGCAAATACCAGCTCAAGGACGGCCAGGAAAACCGCATGACCCTGCTCAACAACTGGGAAGCCACCTACTTCGACTTCAACGAGGACAAGTTGGTAGAACTGATGGGCGATGCCGTAAAATTGGGTGTGGATATGTTCCTGCTCGACGACGGATGGTTCGGAAACAAATACGAACGCCACAGCGACACCCAAGGATTGGGAGACTGGGACGAGACACAGCACAAGCTGCCTCATGGCATCCAGAAACTGGTAGACGAAGCAGCCAAACGCAACATCAAGTTCGGTATATGGATAGAGCCGGAAATGGTGAATCCGAAAAGCGAGCTTTACGGAAAGCATAAGGACTGGGTGATTCACCTGCCCAACCGTGACGAGTATTATTTCCGCAACCAGATGGTGCTCGACCTGAGCAACCCCGAAGTACAGGATTTCGTCTTCGGTGTAGTAGACGGGCTGATGACCAAATATCCGGGCATCGCTTATTTCAAGTGGGACTGCAACAGTCCGATTACCAATATCTACTCTCCGTATCTGAAAGACAAGCAAACTCATCTCTATGTGGACTATGTGCGTGGACTGTACAAGGTGCTCGACCGCATCAAGGCCAAATATCCCAAACTGCCGATGATGCTTTGCTCCGGCGGTAGCGGCCGTATCGACTACGAGGCATTGCAGTACTTCACAGAGTTCTGGGCCAGCGACAACACCGACCCCATACAACGCCTGTTCATCCAATACGGTTACTCGTTCTTCTATCCGGCCAAGTCCATGAGCGCCCACGTGACCACATGGAACAAGAACGCGAGCATCAAATTCCGCACGGACGTGGCCATGATGGGCAAGCTCGGTTTCGACATCAAGCTCAGCGACATGAGCGGCGACGACCTTACCTATTGCCAAGGTGCCGTGAAAACTACAAACGCTTGCGTCCGGCCATCATGGAAGGCGACCTCTACCGTCTGGTATCTCCGTACGACGGTACGCGCAGCCATGCAGCCAACCAGTTTGTCAGCAAAGACAAGAACAAGGCCGTAGTCTTCGCATTCGACGTATATCCCGGCTACGGCGAGAAGATTCTACCCGTACGTCTGGAAGGATTGGATGCCGGCAAACAGTATCGCGTGAAAGAAATCAACCTGATGCCGAACCAAGGCTCATCGCTCGAAGGTAACGACCGTGTATTCTCCGGCGATTACCTGATGAAAGTCGGACTGAACCTCCTCACCGGCAACAAGCTTTACAGCCGCGTGGTGGAAATCACAGCCGAATAAATCTTGAGACAGAAAAATGGAAATCAGAAGTTATATCATAGGGGTAGCCGCTGCGACATGCAGCGCGCTACCTTTTGCGCATAGCCTGGCATGGGAAGGAAATGTGTTGGTCTCCACGCCGCACACGTCCCTGCTTCTGCATGCCGGTGAAGGGCAAGACCTGCGCTTCGCCTACTTCGGCGACCGCATCGAAGAGAGCCAGATACACCAGATTCACGACGCATGGGACGGGCTGAACCGCACGGCATATCCGACTTTCGGCCAGCCGCCCCACCAGATTTTTTTGCTTTGCAGGCCGTACATGCCGACGGGAACTGGACTACCGACCTGACTGTGGACAAGGTGGAAACCTCTACCCCTCGACAACGCCAAACTCACGGCCATCACGCTGAAGGACAAGGTTTATCCTTTCCAAGTGAGACTCTACTACAAAGCTTACAACGACATCGACATGATTGAGACGTGGAGCGAGATTTCACACACGGAAAAAGAAAACCGTGGTGCTGAAACGTTTCGACTCCGGACATTTTCTGATACGGCGCGGTGACGTATGGATTTCGCATCTCCATGGCTCATGGGCTTCCGAAACGCACGTGACCACCGAACCACTCACACCGGGCATCAAAATGATCGAAAACGTAGACGGTGCCCGTAACGGCCATCTTGACCACCCCGAAGTCCTGTTCTCGCTCGACGGGAAGCCGCACGAGAACGAAGGACGTGTCATCGGAGCCGCCCTCTGTTGGAGCGGAAACTACTCCATCCGCATGGTGACGGACAATAATTTCGTACACCGTGTCTTTGCCGGCATCGACAGCGAAAGCTCGGAATACAAACTGGCTCCGAAAGAGGTATTCACTACTCCGAAACTGGCTCTCACCTATTCCGGAGAGGGGTCTGAGCGGTGCCAGCCGCAACTTCCATCGCTGGGCACGCCACGCCGGCATGCTGCACCATGGCGACCAGGTACGTCCCGTGTTGCTCAACAGTTGGGAAGGTGTGTACCTCGATGTCAACGAACCGGCCATGGCCGAGATGATGAAAAGACATCGCCGCATTAGGCGGCGAACTGTTCGTCATGGACGACGGATGGTTCGGCGACAAATACCGCCGCGTACAAGACAATTCTTCCTTGGGAGACTGGGTAGTAGACCGGAAGAAACTGCCGAACGGACTTGAGAACCTCATCCAAACGGCTGATCGGAACGGCATCAAATTCGGCATCTGGATAGAGCCGGAAGCCGTAAACAGCAAGAGCGAACTCTTCGAAAAGCATCCCGACTGGGCTTTGCAAGTCAAAAGGACGGCCCTTGCAATACGGACGGGGCGGTACACAAATGTTGCTCGACGTATGTAATCCCGAAGTTCAGGATTTCATGTTCGGCATCGTAGACAATTTGCTCGGCAAGCATCCGCAGATTGCCTATATCAAATGGGATGCCAATGTGGAGTTGAAAAACTATGGCTCGACCTATTTGCCCCAAGACAAACAGTCGCACATATACATTGAATACCATCGCGGCTTGAACAAAGTGCTCGAACGCATCCGCGCCAAGTATCCCGACGTGCTGATTCAGGCCTGCGGCGGAGGAGGAGGACGTGCCAGTTACGGTGTCCTGCCCTACTTCGACGAGTTTTGGGTGAGCGACAACACGGATGCCCTCCAACGTATCTACATGCAATGGGGTACCTCGTACTTCTATCCGTCCAACGCCATGGCACAGCATATCAGTGCCTCGCCCAACCACCAGACGGGACGTATCATCCCTATCAAGTTCCGTTGCGACGTGGCCATGAGCGGGCGGTTGGGTATGGAATTGCAACCCAGCAAGATGACGAAAGAAGAATACCAACAGACGGCACAAGCCATCAAGGACTACAAGTCCGTACGCGACGTCATCCAGTTAGGCAATCTGTACCGTCTGGTATCCCCGTACGACGACAAAGGCATCGCTTCACTGATGTACACAGACGATACGGAAAACAAAGCCGTATTCTTCGCCTACAAGATGGAACATTTCAATAACCAGGTGATACCTCGCGTTTGCCTTCGGGGATTGGACCCGTCTAAAAACTACCGCGTACGCGAATTGAACGTCAAGACCGGCGGACAACCTTGTTTCCTGAACGGCAAAACGTTCTCCGGTACCCTACTGATGAACACCGGTATCGAGATGCCGCTCGGCAGCGATTACGCCAGTTGCGTACTGGAACTCACTGCGGAGTAAACATTACATCCTTCCACACAGAAGGCTTTCTAAATCTGGAGTTTGTACTTTTCTCAGGGTACAAACTCCTTTTCATGGCACAACAGGAAAGGAAGACGAAAAATAACGCTATATTTGCAAGTACATCAACATAAGGATGCCATGGACTACAAAGAACTAAGGAACCCAAGCCAACCGGCCGACACCAGACGGATTTGTCAGCGAAATACGCTCCATCATCGACCAAGCCCGATCTAATGCCGTGCGCAGTGTGGACTTTTGCAGAGTCAGAATGTATTGGAACATCGGTAAACGTATCTTTCGAAGAAGAACAGCACGGAAAAGAACGTGCCGATTATGGAACCTACCTCATCAGGAATCTGGCCAAACGCCTCGAACCGGAATATGGCAGTGGGTTTTCGGTGCGGCAACTGGAACGTAGCAGACAATTTTACAGACTTTATCCGATTGCGTCCACAGTGCGGACGCAATTAAACTGGTCGCAATATAAGATGCTAATAGCCATTGCAGATGCAGATAAACGGGAATATTACGAACTCGAAGCCATAAACAACAGTTGGACCGGCCGCGAACTGGAACGCCAAATCAATTCCATGCTCTACGAACGTTTGCTATTGAGCAACGACAAGGAAGCCGTGTTGGCCGTAGCACGTAAGGAACGCATTCCGGAATCTCCCATGGAAATCATCAAAGACCCGATGGTCCTGGAGTTCCTTGGATTGGAACGCCAACCTGCATATTACGAAAAAGACCTTGAGAAAGCCATCATAACCCATATAGCAGACTTTCTGTTGGAATTGGGCAAGGGATTCTCTTTTGTAGCAAGACAGAAACGTATCTTAGTGGAAGATGACGAATATTTTGCAGACCTCATTTTCTATAACAGGTTATTACGCTGTTTCGTAATCGTCGAACTGAAAACCGGCAAGCTCACCCACCAAGACCTCGGGCAACTACAGATGTACGTCAACTACTACGACCGCTATGAAAAGACACCGGACGAGAATCCAACTATCGGCATATTGTTATGTACCAGCAAAAACGACACCGCTGTCCGGTTGGCCCTACCTGAAAACAACCAAACCATACTCGCCAGCCAATATCAGCTCTATTTACCCTCTCAGGAACAACTTATCCGTGAAGTGAACGAAGCCAAGCAACATGTATATTCGGCATCGCAAAGGAAATAAAGCATTAAATATTGTAACACTATCGTAACACGTATGACATCTTGAGTTCATATCGAATACCTACCTTTGTCGCCAAATCAGCACATCATGAAACAAATATCTATTTTAGCCTTGAGCATACTGCTTGCTCTCCCTGCCGTAGCCGACGAGGGAAAGAAGGAAAAGCCAAAACGGATTACCGACCGGTCGTCCACGGTACGCTACGTGGCAAATACGAGTACCAACCGGAAGAAAAGGCCGGACGCTTTCAAGTGCGCACCGCCCGAGTCAGCATCGAAGGAAAAGTCGCACCTGTAGTGGCCTATAAAGCCGAAATCGACTTGTCTGACGAAGGCAAAATCAAAATGCTGGATGCCTACACCCGGCTTAGCCCGCTGAAAGGCTTCGATTTCACCATCGGACAGATGCGCGTCCCGTTCACCATCGATGCCCACCGTTCACCCCACCAGCAATACTTTGCCAACCGTTCATTCATAGCCAAGCAAGTGGGTAACGTGCGCGATGTGGGAGCCACGCTGGGCTACAAGATAGGAGGTCCGCTGCCCCTCACCCTGCAAGCGGGAATGTTCAACGGTTCGGGCCTGACCGACCAGAAAGATTTCTGGACCAACAACATCAACTATTCCGCCAAGGCACAATGGCAACTGCCCAAAGGCTTTTCCGTCACGCTGAGCGCACAGAAAATCAGACCGGAACACATTTCGGTCAACATGTACGACGGCGGCATTACTTACCAGGCCGGAAGATGGATGATAGAAGCGGAATACTTGTATAAACACTACACCAAAGATGCCTTTCAGGACGTGAACGCCTTCGACGGGTTCATTTGCTATGACCTGCCACTGAAAAAAGTATTCAGCAAAATCTCATTCCTCGGACGCTTCGATTACATGGGCGACCATAGCGACGGTACGGCCAACGAGAACGGACACCTCACACTGACCGATGCCGAACGCAAACGTATCACCGGCGGCATCACCCTGAGCATCGCCAAACCGTTCATTTCGGACATCCGTATCAATTATGAGAAATATTTCTACAACGAGGATGCCACCCCCAAGGTTTCCGAGCAGGACAAATTCGTCATCGAGTTCATGACTCGTTTTTAGCTGTTTATCAACGCCTTATAAAAGTACAAATCGTTTGGTGCAGAATGAAAGATCATTCTGCGCCAAACGATTTATCAATCTCAGGAGATTGATTTTCCGTTCTCAGCCAATCGTTTTTTTTCGAGTTCCTTACCTCTTGAAACGTACCTCATAAAGGTCACGTCGGCGGTCTTTCAAATTCCTTACACCACCGTAAGTATGCAGCTCGCTCAGAAGGTCTAAATCGACATCGGACACAAGAATCATTTCCGTGTTCGGCGTGGCCTCCGCCCGGCGTCCGTCGGTGGGGAAAGCAAAATCGCAAGGAGTAAACACCCCGGATTGCGCATACTGTATATCCATGTTGTGCACGCGCGGCAGGTTGCCTACGCTACCGGCTATCACCACAAAGCACTCGTTCTCGATGGCACGGGCCTGGGCGCAAACCCGTACGCGCGAGTAAGCGTTCTGCGTATCCGTCAGATAAGGTACGAAGAGGATTTGCATCCCTTGGTCGGCCATAATGCGCGACAGTTCGGGAACTCCACATCGTAACAAATCAACACGCCGATTTTGGCACAATCCGTATCGAACGTCTTCAGCATACTGCCCCCAGACAGTCCCCAGCTCTTGGTCTCGTCGGGCGTGACATGTATCTTCTCATACATCTCATAACTGCCATCGCGACGGCACAGGAAGCCTACGTTATAGAGGTTGCCGTCGCGCTGCAAAGGCATACTCCCGGTGATGATATTGATGTTGTAGCTGATGGCCAACTGTAAGAAACGGTCGCGTATCTCATCGGTGTAACCGGCCAGTCCGCGAATGGCCTGCGACTCGCTCAGGTTGTTGAACTCTGCCATCAACGGTGCATTGAAATATTCGGGGAAAAGGATGAAATCGCTTTTATAACCGGAAACAGCGTCTACGAAGAACTCTATCTGTTCGAACAAGTCGTCGATAGTGCGATAGCCACGCATCTGCCATTGCACCAGTCCGACCCTGACCGTGGTTTTGGCCGGAAGCGTCTCTGAGGTTTCGGGCTGATAATAGATATTGTCCCACTGGAGCAGGCAAGCGTAATGTTTGGACTCCTCGTCGTTGGGCAAGTAGTTGGTCATGACCTTACGCACGTGGAAGTCGTTGGAAAGCTGGAAGGTCAGCACGGGGTCGTATATCTCACGTTTGCGCACCTGTTCGATATACTCCTTCGGCCTCATCTTGTCGGCGTATTTATGATAGTTCGGAATATGGCCGCCGAACATGATGGCCTTCAGGTTCAGCTTTTCGCACAGTTCTTGCGGTACTCATACATACGGCGTGCCAAGCGCAGGCCGCGGTAGTCGGGATGGATGAACACCTCGATGCCATAAAGGATATTCCCCTTGGGATTATGCGTGCTGAACGTCTCATTTCCCGTAACCTTAGCGTATGTATGGTCTCCCTTCACCAAATCATAATCCACGATAATGGAAAGGGCACAACCGATAATCTTGTCATCGGCTACCGTCACCACCTGCCCTTCGGGGAAGATGCGTAACAACGTCTCTATCTGTTCATGGGTCCAAAACACATCGCTGCCGTCCGAATATACACGACGGAACGACTGGGGCCAACTGTCCGTAATCTTCTATCTGGAGCGGACGTACCTGAATTTTTGTGATACTTTTGATTTTCCATTTGTTCGTCATATTTCACGCCCGCAAAGTTACAGCTTATTTCAAGGCCTTGTTCTCCATCCGACGGAAAAAGTAAGCCGTTCCTTCATTTTTTATGCGTCCGAAAGCCTTTCACGGAAGAAAACAGCTCTCTTTTCGGAAAAAATAGCGAACTTTGCAGTCTATGTTTACCGTCATATTCATTTTATGGGGCAGCGCTACGGTGGGATACCTCCTGCGCCGCCACCCGATACCCGGCCTCGAACGGCTGATGACCTATACCGTATGGGGATTGCTCTTCCTGATGGGCGTGGAAGTCGGAGGAAATCCGACACTGATGCAGGCCTTGGACCGCTTGGGATGGGAAGCCCTTATCCTCACGTTGTGCACAGCCTTAGGGTGTGCCTTGGCAGCGGCAGCATTATGGAGCGGAAGCAGGAGAACGATACCGGCCACCCAAACTCTTACAGTGGAAAAGGATGCCGGAAAAGGACTGCTTTCGCACAAGCACCGTCTCGTGGCATTATGGCATCAACTGGCCGGAAGCTTCACCATTGTGGCGTTTTTCGCGCTCGGATGTGCCTTAGGCGTTTCTCACCGGATACCTTCCCTCCCCGCTGAAGCCGGATTCTACGCCTTGTGTCTCTTACTCATCTGCGTCGGGCTTACCGTCGGGCAAAGCAACGAAATACGCCGGAGCTTGCGCCGCATAGACAAACGTCTGATGTGGCTACCGGTTCTGACGATAGTCGGGACATGGGCCGGAGCCGTAGCGACAGCCTGCCTGCTGCAAGGGCGTAGCTTTACCGACTGGCTAGCCATCAGTTCGGATTCGGTTACTATTCCTTGTCGAGCATCCTCATCACGGAGGCACGCAACGCGGAAATGGGTACCGTTGCCCTTATCTATAATATCCTGAGGGAACTCATGGCCTTGCTCTGCGCTCCG
>VOFF01000382.1_pt1 | contig 22000 bp, 30 predicted proteins | sample 5384061 | NCBI WGS metagenome assembly VOFF01 (sample SAMN12384725, study PRJNA508395) | human gut metagenome | isolation source: healthy gut E | host: Homo sapiens
CACTATGTGCAGCATAATCCGACCGGCAAGCTCGTGCCGGACAAGGCCAAGCAGAAGCTGCCGCAGATCCTGTCGAGCAAGCTGAGGTCGAGCTGCTGCGGCGCAGCCGGAGTGTACGGACGCCAAGGGCTACCGTGACCGCGCCATGCTTGAGCTGCTGTATGCGACCGGCATCCGCGTCAGCGAGCTGATCTCGCTGAACATCACGGACGTGAATCTGTCTGCAGGTGTGATCCGCTGCCAGGGCCGCGACAAGGCGCGCATGATCCCCATGTATCCGGCGGCTGTGCGTGCCCTTACAGAATACATCAACTTCATTCGCCCGCAGATGATCGCTGCGCCGGATGAACAGGCGCTGTTCGTCAACGTCAGCGGGGAACGGATGTCGCGTCAGGGCTTCTGGAAGCTCATCAAGAACTATCAGACCAAGGCCGGTATCGAAAAAACGATCACGCCGCACACGCTGCGCCATTCCTTCGCGGCGCATTTGCTGGAAAACGGTGCGGATATCCACGCCATTCAGGAAATGCTCGGCCATGCGGATATCTCCTCGACGCAGATCTATTCACATCTTGTCAGCAAGCAGCTCAAGGATGTTTACAACAAGGCGCACCCGCGTGCATAAATTGTGTGTTTTCAAGCGCCGGAAGGATCCGGGGCGCTTTTGCCCGGTGGTTGCCTATAAGACAAAAAAATGCTATACTTATGAAGTTATCCAAAATGCACAATTTAATTGGGTATTTACTTGAGTGATGCTTATGCGGATCCTGGGCGTTGACCCCGGCATTGCCACGGTCGGCTTCGCGGTGCTGGACGCGGAAAAGCGCAGCCAGCGGCTGCTGACCTGCGGCGTGATCACGACACCGGCGAAAACACAGCTGTCGAGCAGGCTCGACCAGATCTACCGCGATCTGAACGAACTCATTGCGCAGTTCCACCCGGAAGTGATGGCGGTCGAGGAACTGTTTTTCAATACGAATATCACGACCGGCATCGCCGTTGCCCACGGCCGCGGCATCATTCTGCTCTCGGGCTATCAGGCCGGGCTGCAGATTTACGAATACACGCCGCTGCAGGTCAAGCAGGCGGTCGTCGGATACGGCCGCGCGGACAAAAAGCAGGTCATGGACATGGTGCGCCGCATCCTGTCTCTGCAGGCGGTGCCGAGGCCGGATGACGCGGCGGACGCCGTTGCCATTGCACTCTGCCATGCGCGCAGTGCCACATCTTTTGATCCATCAACAGGAGAGGTTTGACCCATGTTCTACCACATAAACGGAGTCGTTACTGATATGGAACCGAATCTGGTCGTGCTGGAGTGCGGCGGCGTTGGCTATGCGCTCAACGCCAGCCTGAACACGATCAGCAGCGTCAAGGCTGGCGAGCGCGTCAAGCTCTATATTTACGAGATCATCCGCGAAGATGCGCATGATCTCTACGGCTTTGCCAGCAAGAGCGAAAAGCACTGCTTTGAGCTGCTGCTCGCCATCTCCGGCGTCGGGCCGAAGGCGGCGCTGTCGATCCTTTCCTCCAACACACCGGATGGGCTGGCGCTGGCGGTGCTCAACGGCGATGAGAAAGCGCTCACGAGCGCGCCCGGCATCGGCAAGCGCATTGCGCAGCGCATCCTGCTCGAACTCAAGGACAAGATGGCCAAGGAGAGCGCAAGTGTGGACTTTGCGGATCTGACGCCGGCGATGCCCGCGTCGGACGCGGGCCTCGGCTGCGCGCAGCGATGCGATCGCCGGCCTGACCGTGCTTGGTTACAGCATGCCGGAGATCAATGCGGCGCTGCGCACACTGCCGTCCATCGAGGGCATGAGCGCGGATCAGATCATCGCCGCGCTGCGCGCCATGATGCAGCAGTAAGCAGGGGGAGGGAGCGTATATGAGCATCAGTTTTTCCGAGGACGCCCAGCAGGAGGTCGTTACCTCTTCCCGCGTACTGCCGGAGGATTCCGGCGAGGGTTCTCTGCGCCCACGGCTGCTGAAGGATTACACCGGACAGGAAAAAGCGAAAGAAAATCTGCAGGTCTGCATTGACGCGGCGCGTCTGCGCGGTGAGCCGCTCGACCACGTGCTGCTCTACGGCCCTCCGGGCCTGGGCAAGACGACGATGGCCGCCGTCATCGCAAACGAGATGGGCGTGAACATGCGCATTACCTCCGGACCGGCGATCGAAAAGGCCGGCGATCTGGCGGCGCTGCTGACCAACCTGCAAGAAAAAATGACATTTTATTTGTGGACGAGATCCACCGACTCAACCGTGCGGTCGAGGAGATCCTTTACCCCGCCATGGAGGACTATGCGATCGATATCATCATCGGCAAGGGCCCGTCAGCCAATTCGATCCGGCTGGATCTGCCGCGCTTCACGCTCATCGGCGCGACCACGCGCGCCGGGCAGCTGACGGCGCCGCTGCGCGACCGCTTTGGCGTCAATCTGCGCCTGGAGCTCTACAGTCCGGAGGAACTGCAGAAGATTGTGGAGCGCAGCGCCGGGATCCTCAAGGTGGAGATCGACAGCGCCGGTGCATACGAGATCGCCTCGCGCTCGCGCGGCACGCCGCGCATCGTCAACCGCCTGCTCAAGCGCGTGCGCGACTTTGCGCAGGTGCGTGCCGACGGCGTCATCACGAAGGAAGTTGCTAACGCCGCGCTGCTGCGCCTCGAAGTGGACGAGATGGGCCTCGATGCGACGGACCGGCGCATGCTGCGCAGCATCATCGAGTTTTATCACGGCGGACCGGTCGGCTTGAGACACTTTGCTGCCACGATCGGCGAGGAGGCCGTGACGCTCGAGGATGTCTATGAGCCGTATTTGCTGCAGCAGGGCTTCCTGACGCGCACACCGCGCGGACGCTGCGTCACACGCCGTGCCTACGAGCACCTTGGCCTGGAATATATCGGTCAGCAGGAGATCGATCTCTGAAAAAACGCGGAATGTCGCTGAAAACGTGCATTTTGTACAAAAAATGTATTGACTTTTCAACGATTTTAGCTATAATTTGTTTTGTGTGATATTGGAGCTTGAAAGGCTATGATGGATGATTCCCAACTGTCCGATGCAGAGCTGCTGGCGCAGGTGAGCGCCGGGGACCCTGCCGCCGAGGAAGCGCTTGCCGAGCGCTACAGCCGCTTGGTGCGTATTTGCGCGCGGCCGCTGTTTCTCGCCGGTGGCGACAGTGAGGATCTCATTCAGGAGGGAATGCTTGGTCTGCTCTCGGCAATCCGGCAGTATGACCCGGCGTCCAATGTACCTTTCAAAGCTTATGCGGAAGTTTGCATCAGCAACCGCATTTACAGCGCCATCAAGTCTGCTTCCAGGCAGAAGCATTCTCCGCTCAACAGCGGCATTTCCCTAGACAGCATCCTCTCAGAAGAATCACAGACCCAGGCGTCCACCTATCCGGAAGCAAATTGTCGTGTTACTGAGGAGCAGGTTCTGGCCAGAGAGAGTGAACAAGAGCTATTATCCGCATTTACCCGGTACTTGTCAGCGTTTGAAGCGCGGGTGCTTCGGCTGTATTTGTCCGGCCTGTCCTATGCCGAAATGGCGGCCGAGACAAATAAATCCGAAAAATCCATTGACAATGCCGTGCAGCGGATCCGCCGCAAACTGGCGCGGCTCCCCAATTTCAGCGACTTCAGCAAGAGCTGAGCGCAATATAGCCGATAGGCAAGTTTTTCAAAAAGAGAGGATTTATCATGTTCGAAGACAAAACGTTGAAGTGCAAAGAGTGCGGCGCAGAGTTCGTTTTCACCGCTGGTGAGCAGGAATTCTATGCGGAAAAGGGCTTCCAGAATGAGCCCCAGCGCTGCAAGGCCTGCCGTGATGCGCGCAATAACGCCGCCCGCGGTCCCCGCGAGTTCTTCACTGCTACCTGCGCTGCCTGCGGTGGCGAGGCCAGAGTTCCGTTCGAGCCGAAGTCTGACCGTCCTGTCTACTGCAGTGAGTGCTTCGCGAAGATGAGAGAGCAGCACTAATCAGCAGATAAACTGGTTAAAATGATTGGGGCGCTTCGTGCGACCCAATCATTTTTCACAAGCAAAACTACCGGAGGTAAAAGTTATGTTTGAAATTTCCAGAGATACGATGATTTCGGAGATCCTGGCCAACGCGCCGGAGGCCATGCCCGTGTTCCAGAACATTGGCATGCACTGCCTTGGCTGCGCCATGGCCAGCGGCGAACGCTGGAGCAGGCCTGCCTCGCGCACGACGTTGACCCGGACGCGTTCCTCGAGCAGCTGCGCACCTATCTGGAGAGCCTGTAAAAAGATACAGACAAGGATCAAAAGCCGGCGGTATGCCGGCTTTTTGGCGTTTCTGGGGAGAGATTTATGGATCACATTCGCCTGTCACCGCGGCTGCAAATGGTCGCGGACTTTGTGCCGCCGTGTGCCTGCGCTGCGGATATCGGCACCGATCACGGGTATTTGCCGGTCTGGCTGCTGCAAAACGGCGTCATTCAATCGGCGATCGCGGCCGACATTCATGCCGGACCGCTCGCCAACGCTCGACAGTCTGCCGCCGCCTACGATCTGGAGGAGCACTTTAGGTTCGTGCAGGCGGACGGTTTGCAGTTTTCTGGCGCGCAAGCAGCAGACGTCATCATCACCATTGCCGGTATGGGCGGGGGAGACGATCTGCGCGATCCTGGCGGCTGCGCCGTGGCTGCAGCAGCAGGGAAAACAGCTCGTTTTGCAGCCGCAGAGCAAAGTGACGGAGCTAACGGACTGGCTCTGGCACAATGGTTTCACGATTGTGGACGCGGCCCTATGCCGCGACGCCGGGAAGCGCTATCTTGCCCTGCGTGTGCTTGGGCAAACGGCGGCGCAGACATATACGGTGGAGCAGCTGCTGCTTTGGCGCCGAGACCCGCTGTTGCCGGAGCACCTGAAGGAAGAGATCCGACGGCAAACGCGTGCACGTGCCGGCATGGCGCATGCAAAGCAGACGCCGACGGCAGAACTGGCAGTGATCAATGCACAGCTCTCGCAGCTGCAGGCCTGCCTGAAGGAGGTACAGACATGGCAATCGTAAACGACATTTACGCTTTCTTAAACGAGATCGCGCCGGTACGGTATCAGATGGACTTCGATAACGCCGGCTTTCTGGTCGGCGACGCCGCGCTGCGGTGAAGAAAGCACTGCTGGCGCTGGACATCACGGATGATGTGATCGCGGAAGCGGTCGAGCTGCGCGCGCAGCTCATTTGTTTCGCACCACCCGCTCATCTTTACGTCGCTGCGGCACGCGACGACGGATGATCTCGCCGGACGTAAGGTGCTGGTACTGGCGCGGCACGGCATTTCCGTCATCTGCATGCATACGAATCTGGACATTGCCGACGGCGGTGTTAATGATGCGCTCATGGCGGCACTGGATGCGGAAGTCACGGGCGGTCTGGAACCGGCCGGTACGGCAGCTGACGGGAGCGCGCTTACCTGCGGACGCATCGGGAAGCTGAAGGGACCCATGACCATGGCGGAATTTCTGCCTTATGTTGCCGGACGCCTGCATGCCAACGGCCTGCGGTACGTGGACGGCGGACTGCCGGCAGAAAGGCTCGCGGTCTGCGGCGGTTCCGGCGGGAATATGCTGGAGCTGGCGGCTGCAAAAGGCTGCGATACCTTTGTGACAGCGGATGTGAAGTACGACCGGTTTCTTTGCAGCCAAGGAGCTCGGCATCAATCTGATCGACGCCGACCACTTCTGCACGGAAAATGTGGTCATCCCGGTCCTGCAGGCAAAACTTCAGCGGCGGTTCCCGAACGTCGCGTTCACCATTAGCCAGGTGCACCATCAGACAGTGCAGACATATTGTCCATAATGTATGCCGCCGGTACGCTGCCGGCGGCATATTCGTCCCAAACCTCATACAGTTTTGGTAAGACTGATGAGGAGAGGACGACAGAATGGACAATTCTTCAATTTACGCAGACATTGCCGCCCGTACCGGCGGGAATATTTACATCGGCGTTGTCGGCCCGGTGCGCACCGGGAAATCGACCTTCATCAAACGATTCATGGAAACGCTCGTACTGCCGAATATCACCGATGAATATGTGCGGGAGCGCGCACGCGACGAGCTGCCGCAAAGCGGCTCCGGCCGGACGATCATGACCGCAGAACCGAAGTTTGTCCCAGAGGATGCCGTCTCGATCGAGCTGGACGCGTCCGTGCGCGCCTCCGTGCGGCTGATCGACAGTGTCGGCTATATGATCCCCGGCGCAAACGGTCAGTACGAAAATGGGGAAGAGCGTCTGGTCACGACGCCGTGGTACGATCATGAGGTCCCCATACGCGCAGCGGCGGAAGAGGGACACGCAAAGTTATCCGCGAACACTCGACGATCGGCATCGTCGTCACGACCGATGGCAGCGTGACCGAGCTTGCGCGGGAGGACTATGCCGCAGCGGAAGCGCGCATCGTTGCAGAGCTGCAGGACATCGGCAAGCCGTTTCTCATCCTGCTCAACACGGCTGATCCGGCGGGGGAGGCTGCACAAACATTGGCTGCTCAGCTACAGGAGCAGTACGATGCCACCTGCCTGCCGGTCAACTGCCTGGAGCTGACGGAGCAGGATATTCTGGAGATTTTGCGCTCGATCCTGTACGAATTCCCGGTCACGGAGGCCTGCTTCCGCATGCCGGAGTGGATGGACGTTCTGCCGCCCGGCAACGAGACAAAGCAGCAGCTCTATGCGCTGCTGCGCGAGCAGATGCCGTCGCTGCACCGCCTGCGTGACGCGCGGCGCGCGGCGCAGACGCTCGCAGACAGCGAGCTGCTGGAAACGGCAGACGTGGAAAACGTCTCCGTGGACACTGGGGCCGTTTGCTATGTGCTCACATTTCCGCGCGCGCTGTACTATAGTATCATCAGCGAGCAGGCGGGCGTTGCGCTGCGCAGTGACGGGGAGCTCATCTCGTTTCTGGCAGAAATGGGGCGCATCCAGGCCGACTATCAGCACATCCGTGGCGCGCTGGAGGACGTACGCAGCAAGGGGGCTACGGGGTCGTCATGCCGACATCCGGTGACCTGCAGCTGGCAGAGCCGGAGATTGTCCGCAAGGGCGGGCGCTACGGTGTCCGGCTCAAGGCCAGCGCCAAAGCCATTCATATGTTCCAGACCAATATCGAGACAGAGGTCTCGCCGGAGATCGGCGGAGAGAACGCCTCGAGCGAGATTCTTGGCTTCCTACTGCAGGGCTTTGACGGCGATGTCGAGCAGCTCTGGCAGTCCAACATTTTCGGCAAACCGATCTATACGATCGCGCAGGAAGGCGTGGAGGAAAAACTCAGCTGCCTGCCGACCAAAGCCGTCAGCAAGCTGCAGGAGACACTGCAGCGCGTCGTCAACGAGGGCAGCGGAACACTGATCTGTATTATTTTTGTGACAAGAGCTCTGTCTGGCGTCCGGGAACCGGCTTGCAGACGCTTTTTTTGAGAATAGTAAATCGTTATAACAGGCATCCGGCAAAGCGCCGGATGCCTGTTTATGTTGCTTCTGTTCTTGATTTCAGGATTTGTGTCTTGAAATCAAGAATAATGATTATTCTTGAATTTGCACTGATGCAATGGTAAACTGTGGTCATGGAAGTCCCTCGAGTTTGTCTATGACGACGGCAGCCAGCCGTTCGCCATGATCTATAACGACGGCTCGGCCTCTGCTGTTACTGACGGAATGAGCACGTTAACTACAGGGGGTGATTTCAAAATATACTGACGATTCATATGATAAGTCTTGGGGGGGCATATAGTCGGTACAGCTTTGTTTGATGCCGGCAGTTCTGCATTGACTAGCAACTCAGTCAGAGTGCCAAAAAGTTACGGTTGGCCGCGGTAATATGAATGCAGTCTTCAGGGCTGGCCTTTACAAAGATCAAAAAGGCATCAGGCTAAACGTATGTCTAGTCGTGTAATGCGGAAAGGCTTTTTTCTCTCTCGTCGTAGGCGGTGTGCACATGAGTGCATGGCGCGGAATTCGCCCATGGTGAACGTGATGCAATATAATATTGATTCAATTATCAGAAGCAAACCAGCATGGATTTTTTATTTACTCTTGATTCAAGCCTTAATTGTAATAATGGCAATTAAGGGTATGCAATTTGTTCTAAAAAAAAAAAGAAAGCAGTATTTTCGCGTGGAAGATTAAAGACAGGCCAAAGCATTGGAAGACTTACGATTTGATAGCGAAGGTGATTGTAACTGCGGGGTTGGCTTTCTTGGTCATCACTTACACGCTTCCATTTACGCTGGATATTCCACGTCTACTGACGGGAACGGAAGAGCGTGCGACAGTTATTATTGTAAGCGGGTATGACTACAGTAAAGAGAATGAGGCTGTTTTACCTCCTTTGGTGAGAGTACAAAATGTAGAAGATGAAACGGAGTTTAGAGTGTACCTTTTCCATGGTGAGATAGACGCAGGAGAATACATACAAATTGAATATCTTCCGCATTCAAAGCATGCACGAGTAATCCAGAAAGATGGATAAGTGGTCATTATGATGCGTACAACCGTCAGCACACAACCACAGATCATCATCGTTGCCTGCTGTATCACGCTGCGTCTTTGTGTATATCGGCGGACGGTGCAGTAGATTTTTTCTCAAACCGGCAAAACGACGGGGATTCCGGCTTGTGTTTTGTGTAAGGTTTGCGTTGTTTTCTTCACAATGCTGTGGTAAACTATGGGCAAGAATTCTAAAGAAAACGAGGGATGTTTATGAAGGCACTTTCCAAAATTGCTGCCGGCGTGAGCCCGTCCGCAACGCTGGCCGTCAGCGCCCTGGCCAAGAAGATGAAAGCAGAAGGCAAGGATGTCATCGGCTTTGGCGCCGGTGAGCCCGATTTTTCCACGCCAGACCGCATCAGTTATGCCGGCGTGCGTGCGATCTGCGACGGAAAGACACGCTATACCCCGGCGGCCGGTATGATCGAGTTGCGCCAGGCGATCTGTGACCGCGCCAAGGCGGACTACGGTCTGGAATACGAGGCTACGCAGGCGGTTGTCGCCAGCGGCGCCAGCACATGGTCTACATCGCGCTGGCCGCGCTGGTTGATCCGGGTGATGAAGTGATCGTTCCGGCCCCGTACTGGGTCAGCTATTATGAGATGGTGCGCCTATTCGGCGGCGTGCCCATTGTTGTCAATGTCAGCGAGGAGCAGGGCTTCCAGCTCACGCCGGAGCAGCTCGAGCAGGCCATCACGGATAAGACCAAGGCCATCATCCTCAATAACCCCTCCAATCCGACCGGCGCTGTCTATCCGAAAGAGGCGCTCAAAGCCGTCGCCGATGTCTGTGTCAAGCATGACCTGTATATCATCTCAGATGAGATCTATGACAAGCTTGTCTACGACGGCGTGCCGTTCACCAGCGTCGCCGCGCTCAGTGACGAGATCAAGGCGCACACGATCCTCATCAATGGCGTCTCCAAGACCTATGCCATGACCGGCTGGCGCATCGGCTATGCACTGTCCCCGGCGCCGGTGGCCAAAGCCATGACCAATTACCTCAGCCATTCGACCGGCGCACCGGGCACCATGTGCCAGTGTGCGGCCATCGAGGCGCTCTCCGGCCCACAGGACGAGGCAGAGCAGATGCGCCAGGTGTTTGAGCAGCGTCGTGATCTGATCGTGCGCCGCATCAATGCCATGCCCGGCGTCAGCTGCCTGAAGCCGAGCGGCGCGTTCTACGTCATGATGAATCTGGAGCAGATCATCGGTAAGCAGATCGATGGTCAGGTCATCGGCAGCGGTGATGACTTTGCAAAACTTTTGCTGGAAAAGAGCCTGGTTGCTGTCGTGCCGGGCAGCGGCTTTGGCGCGCCGAATTTTGTGCGTCTGAGCTATGCGATCTCGACGGAAAATATCGAGACCGGCATGGATCGTCTGGAGGCGTTTTTTGAAGCAGCTTCAGTAAACCGATATTTATGAGGCGCGTGGGCCGACCGCGCGCCTCTTTTCTATGCCTTGGTTGACGCGCCGGGCACAAAATGGTATCCTGAGGGCATGTCATAAGTGCCCGTCCCGCCGCATACCATAGCAAGAGGGGGAGCGCCGTGACAAAGTTACTCTATCAACGGATCCTGGTCGTGCTGTTAGCATTGATCGTGGTGTTCGGCGGCTGGTTTGCTGCCGACTGGCAGCTCCGGCGCGCGGAAGCGACAGCGAATGGACGAATACAAAGCAGGTTCTGATCCTTGACGCCGGTCACGGCGGGAGGACGGCGGGGCAGTGGCACCAAACGGGACCGTGGAGGCAGATGTGAACCTGCAGATTGCGCTGAGAGCCCGTGCAATTGCGGAACTGACCGGCGTTGAAGTCGTCATGACACGCGACAGCCCGGACATTGCCTATCCGGACGATGCCACTACGATCGCCGAGCGGAAAAAAGCCGACCAGCACCAGCGCGCAGAGCTGATTCGCAGAACAGACAATGCCGTGCTCATCAGCATCCACCAGAACTGCTATCCGGATCGGAAGCCGTCGGGTGCGCAGGTGCTGTACGCAGCAAGCACCGGCAGCGACACGCTCGGCGCGCTGATGCACGATAATCTCGTCGCGTATCTTGACCCGCAAAACCGGCGCGTCGCAGCACCGATCTCGGATAAGATCTACCTGATGCGCGAGGTGAAATGCCCGCAGTGCTGGTCGAGTGCGGCTTTTTATCCAACGAATCCGAGTGTGCAAAGCTCAAGGACGGCGGCTACCAGACAAAACTGGCGGCTGTGATCATCGCGTCCTACTTACAATACCGGCAGTCACTGCCGCAAACAGGAATGGTTACATGAAAGCAAAATCGAGTACAAAAACCGTCTTTTATTGCTCGGAATGCGGCAATGAGACAGCAAAATGGATGGGGCAGTGCCCAGCGTGCGGCGCGTGGAACACGCTGGTTGAGGCACCGAAAAGAACTCAAAAATGGCTCTCGGCACGCGTGCCAAGCGTATCGCGCAGCCAAAGCTGATCTCAGAGTTGGATGCCGAGGAAGAATTGCGATTTTCCACAGGGATCGGGGAGTTTGACCGCGTGCTCGGCGGCGGCGCCGTGCGCGGCTCGCTGGTGCTGGTCGGCGGTGCGCCCGGTATCGGCAAATCTACGCTGCTGCTGCAGCTCTGCGGCCGCATCAGCGAGCAGGAAACGATCCTTTACGTCTCCGGCGAAGAGAGTCAGCGCCAGCTGAAAATGCGCGCGCAGCGCCTCGGCGTTGATCATGGCAGCATTTATGTGCTGGCCGAAACGGATCTGAACATCGTTCTGTCTACGATCGATGACCTGCAGCCGACCGTCCTGATCGTCGACTCCATTCAAACCATGTACGACGCCGAGACAGCCTCGACGCCCGGCAGCATCAGCCAGGTGCGCGAGTGCACGATGCGCATCATGCGATCAGCCAAAGACAGCGGCTATACGGCGTTCGTTGTCGGTCATATCAACAAGGAAGGCAGCATTGCCGGCCCGAAAGTGCTCGAGCACATGGTCGACTGCGTGCTGTACTTTGAGGGTGACCAGAGCATGTCTTACCGCATTTTGCGGGCGGCAAAAAACAGATTCGGGTCAACAAACGAAATCGGCGTCTTTGAAATGGAAGATTCCGGACTTCGCGAGGTGACAAATCCGTCAGAAATGTTACTATCTGGGCGTCCGACCAATACGCCCGGCACCTGTGTCGTCGGTGTCATGGAGGGCTCGCGCACGGTCCTGGCCGAGGTGCAGGCACTTGTCACACCGTCGGGCTACAGCGGCGCACGCCGAAACGCCAACGGCATTGACTATAATCGCGCCATGCTGTTGCTGGCTGTGCTGGAAAAGCGCGCCGGTTTTTCACTGTCGAGCTGTGATGCGTACATCAACGTTGTCGGCGGCCTGCGGCTGGACGAGCCGGCAACAGACTTGGCGGTCATTCTGGCGATCGCATCGAGCTACAAGGATCTGCCGGTCGGCAGCGATCTGGCTGCCGTCGGTGAGGTCGGCCTGTCTGGAGAGAGATACGCTCTGTGAGCCATTTGAATCAGCGCCTGTCCGAGATTGCACGGCTGGGATTCCAGCGCTGTATCATCCGGCGCATGTGCGCGACGATGTGCAGAAGCAAAACGGCCTGCAGACGATCCCGGTCAAGAACATTCGCGAAGCGCTCAAGGCTGTGTTTGGTGCGTAAACCTTTTTTGATTGCCGCTGCGAGAAAGCATGTGCTAAAGAATTAAGAATATGACGAGGAAACCGCCGGAAGGCTTGGTTTACGGCTTTTCGGCGGCTTTCTCCTCCTATAAATTCGGCAAAATTTTTATTTTGCCGAATTATTTGTGTATTTTGTCAATAGACACTGCCCCATGCTTCTGCTATGCTCATATCAGAAATTGAGGTGTTGGATATGGACTGTTCGGATGCGCCGCAGGTGCTGCGCGACTTTTTGGCTTATCACGAAACGATTTGCGGACACTCCAAGGCGACGGTCGACCAGTATTATCTTGATCTGCGGATGTTTTGCGATTTCTGAAGCTCGACCGTGGGCTCGCACCGCGCGCACGGCTGAATTGGACGAGATCTCCATCGCAGATGTCGATATTTCCTTTCTGCGTGCAGTGACACTCACGGAGGTTTACAGTTTTTTGGCCTATCTGTCGCGCGACCGCGTCAAGCAGCCGAATGCGCACGAGCTGGAATACGGTCTGAGCGCAAACTCCCGTGCGCGCAAAATCGCAGCGATCCGCAGCTTTTTCAAATACCTGACTGTGAAAGCAAAGCTGCTGGAGGAAAATCCGGTGCAGGATCTCGACTCCCCGAAGATCCCTAAGACGCTCCCCCACTATCTCACGCTGGAAGAGAGCAAGCGGCTGCTGTCCGTGGTGGATGGAAAAAATAAGGAACGAGATTACTGCATCCTGTGTATTTTTCTCAACTGCGGTTTGCGTATCTCGGAACTGGTCGGTTTGAACCTGCAGGACGACCACGGCGACAGCCTGCGCATCCTCGGCAAGGGCAGTAAAGAGCGTATTGTTTACCTCAACGATGCCTGCCGTGAAGCGCTCGACCGTTATCTGGCCGTACGCAGCGAGATCGCACCACCGCGCACGACAGCCATGTTTCTCTCCAACCGACGCACACGCATCAGCTGCGACTCCGTACAGGTCATGGTCAAGAAAAATCTGACCCGCGCAGGACTGGATGCCAGCCAGTACTCCACGCACAAACTGCGACACACAGCGGCCACACTCATGCTGCAAAATGGCGTGGATGTGCGTACACTGCAGGAGGTGCTCGGTCATGAGCACCTGAACACCACGCAGATCTACACGCATGTAGACAATGATCAGCTGCGCACGGCGGCGGCGGCAAATCCACTGGGAGAGTTTTCCCCTAACGAGAATACGGCAAAAAAATTCTCCGATTCCTGAAAACAGGGATCGGAGAGTTTGCTTCTTATTTGGATTTGACCTTCGGCAGGTAATCGCGGACGCGATGATGCGGCTTGTCGAAGCCGAACGCACGAATTGCCATCAGCAGTGTGCCGAGCGCGGCGGCGCCATCCAGAACGGCGGCGAACCACAGCGTGCAGTATCCGAGCTCTGCCATCACCAGCAGCAGGACCTTCACAACAACGCCAATCGCCAGATGCTCGCGGCAAATCCCCTCGACCCAGCCGGCCGTTTCGATTGCCTCCGGCAGCAGGTACGGATCCTGGCTCGTGAGCAGGATATCGGCGTCAAACCGCTCGTTGCTCTCCTCTGGAATCACACAGGCGTCCAGATCTGCGGACGAGTGCTCCGGATGTGCCGTGCAGCGGCGGTCGTAATACAGCAGCAGTTCCCCAGCGCTCAGATTATCGACTTGCTGTGACAGGATCTGCTCTTTCTCCTGGCCGCTGCATTTGCAATAGAGATGGTCTGCCTTGAGCTCCTTTGCGTTCTCGGCAACGGAGTCGTTGCTGGCGTTGCTGAAGAGCGTGATCGTATGCACGCCCAACGCACGCAGCTCTTTGAGCGCGGGCTTCGTGTCTGACCGCACAACTTCCTGCAGCAGGATCTTGCCTGCGTACTGCTCACCAACGGACACATAAACTACGTAGCCGTCTGTCAGGTCTGCATCCGGAATGTCCACGCCCTTGAGGATCATCAGCTCTCGTGTGCCGACGCAAACGCGGGTCGATTCAATATAGACCTCCACGCCGCTTTCGGGAATATCCACCGCGCGGGAGAGATACTGTGTGAGGATGGGGCCATTATAGGCAGCGCAGATCGCGCGCGCCGTGCGGCTGTTCGAGCAGGACTCCGCATTGGCCGCCAGCTGCAGCAGTGCTTCCGGCGTCAGCTGGCTGGATTTCACGCTGACCACCTTCGGGAGCTGGCTGTTCCCCTCCCTTCATCGACTGCGACCGCACGCACGGCATTGAGCGCGCGCATGCTCCGGCAGCTGCGAAACAGCACGTCGCAGCTGTAAGCGCCGTTGACGGCGCTGTACCACACCAGCGGTACGGAAATGAGCAGCGCACACGGTGTGGAAAGAAAGAGCACGATCATGGCGGCGTGGATGGCCCGGGAAACCGTCGCAACTTTGAGCACGATCTCCAGCACGGCAACCAGCGCCGCAATGCACAGACCAGCCGGCGCAAGATAACGAATCCACTTCGGAGCGGCGAATTCAGCCGTAGAATGGATCTCACCGCCGACGGCAGCCTCCAGCGTTTTCTTCGCGTGGACCGTGACGACCGCGATCAGGGATCGAAACGACCCGGTACACGAGCAGAAAAACAGCGGCGTCCACCGGCTGTCCGACCGCCATGGTACCGATCACGCACACGATCACGATCACTGCGGGCCGGAACACCTGCCGGTTGAGAATGCAGGCAATTGCAGCCGCAAAGGTAGTCATATCCGGCGGCAAGCACGGACAGGACCAAAAGCATGTAGCGCAGCACGGTGCTATGCACAAGCGCGCCGACGATGCACAGGATCAGCGACGCCGCAAGACGCACGATCAGTGCCAGATCCAGCCCCGTTTCCGGAAACAGGCGCAGCGTTTTCCAATCATAATCCGGCCGGTCGGCAGCAAAACAGCTTGCAGACAGCCGCGTCAGAAGTTCCTGAAAATTCATGGGTGTTCCCCCTGTTCAGACTGAGCAGCGCGTCGGATGGCAGCTCAGGCTTTTTCCGTCGCAGCCGAGCAATATCGACGATCTTGTGCTTGACGAGCTGCTTGATGTTTTCACGTGCGGGGCCGAGATACTTTCTCGGGTCAAACTCCGCCGGGTGCTCCGCAAGATATTTGCGGATCGTGCCGGTCATGGCCAGACGCAGGTCAGAGTCAATATTGATCTTGCACACGGCCAGACGCGCCGCCTGGCGCAGCTGATCCTCCGGCACGCCGATCGCACCGGGCATATCGCCGCCGAATTCGTTGATCATCTGAACATATTCCCTGCGGTACGGACGACGAGCCGTGCAGCACGATCGGGAAGCCTGGCAGACGCTCGGACACTTCCTCAAGAATGTCGAACCGGAGCTGCGGCTTCGTGCCGGGCTTGAACTTATAGGCGCCGTGGCTCGTGCCGATTGCGATTGCGAGTGAATCGCAGCCGGTACGCTCAACAAATTCCTGCACATCCTCCGGGCGCGTATAGGACGAATCCTCGGCCTTGACCTTGACGTCGTCCTCGATGCCGGCCAGTGTGCCGAGTTCCGCCTCCACGACGGCACCATGCGCGTGTGCGTATTCCACGACCTGACGCGTCAGCGCGACATTTTCCTCAAACGGCTTGGAGGAGGCATCGATCATGACAGAAGAAAAACCGTCATCGACGCAGGCCTTGCACAATTCGAACGAGTCCCCATGATCCAGATGAAGACAGATTGGCAGACCGGTCTCGATAACGGCAGCTTCCACCAGCTTGACCAGGTACGTACGGTTGGCATACTTGCGCGCGCACCGGAGGATACCTGCAGAATTACCGGCGCATTGCACTCTTTGGCAGCCTCCGTGATGCCCTGAATGATCTCCATATTGTTCACGTTGAAGGCGCCGATGGCATAGCCGCCCGCATACGCTTTTGCAAACATTTCCTGAGAAGTTACAATCGACATTGACAAGTCAACTCACTTTCATATAATATATAGAACAGCAATATGATCCAAAACAGATAATCGATTCAATTTATTTTTACACATGTTTTTAGATAATATCAATAGCGGAATTCAATGTTTCAGTAAAATCTATCAATTCTTTGAATTTGTGGAGGTGCGTTATGTCCGGTGAATTGAGAGGCGCGTGTATCTTTGGGCAGTCCGGTGGGCCGACTGCAGTCATCAATGCCAGCGCCTACGGAGTACATCAAGACTGCGTTGGAATCCGATGCCATTACCAACGTTTACGGTGCGGCCCACGGCATCCGCGGCGTTCTGGATGATCGCCTGTATGATATCGGCCAGGAGGATCCGGGTGAGCTACGTCTGCTTCTGCACACGCCGTCGTCGGAGCTGGGCTCCTGCCGCTACAAAATGGCGGATCCGGACACGGACGATACGGATTACCGGCGTATTCTGGAGACCTTTCAGAAATACGACGTGCGCTATTTCTTCTATAACGGCGGCAACGACTCCATGGACACCTGCAACAAGATCAGCCGTTACATGCAGGCGCACGATTGGGACTGCCGCGTGATGGGCGTGCCCAAGACCATTGACAACGACCTGTGCGGCATCGATCACTGCCCCGGCTACGGCAGCGCCGCCAAATACATCGCGGCCACCTGCATGGAAGTGTCCAAGGACTGCCGTGTATATGACACCGGCACGATCACGGTCGTGGAGATCATGGGCCGCCACGCCGGGTGGCTGGCCGGCAGCGCCGCGCTGGCATCGGCCTGCGGCTCCGGGCCGGACCTGATCTATCTGCCGGAAGTTGATTTTGACATGGAGCAGTTCCTTGCGGATGTGCACCGCATCTATGAGGAGAAAAACAACGTTCTTATCGCCGTTTCCGAGGGCATCCACTACGCGGACGGCTCGTTCGTTTCCGAGGCCAAGGCCTCTGCGACCGACGGCTTCGGCCATGCGCAGCTTGGCGGTCTGGCGGCGCGTCTGGCGCAGGTGATCAAAGAGCGCGAGCACGCCAAGGTGCGCGGCATTGAACTGTCGCTGCTGCAGCGCGCGGGCGCGCATCTCGCCTCCCAGACGGATATCGATGAGGCGTTTGCTGCCGGCAAGATGGCCGTCGAGGCAGCGCTTTCCGGTGAGACCGGAAAGATGGTCGCGTTTGAGCGCGTGATGGCGGACGGTCAGTATACCTGCCGCATGAAGCTCATTCCGCTCTCCGATGTTGCGAACTACGAAAAGAAAGTCCCGGTGGAATGGATCGTGCCGGAGGGCAACAACGTCACGCAGGACTTTATCGACTATGCCCTGCCGCTCATTCAGGGCGTGCCGGAGATTCCGTTGGAAAACGGCCTCCCACGCTATGCGCGGCTGAAAAAGGTGCTTGCAGAATAAGCAACGCAGAGTCGGCGAAAAAAATCGCCGGCTCTGTTCATTTGTGCTGTTCAAGTGCAGGAAAATATGATAAACTAATACATTATCTATTGTAACGAAGGAGTTTACAAAATGATCACTGTTGATGACCTCTCGCTGCAGTACAGCGGCGCCCCGCTGTTTTCCAGGTGAACCTGAAGTTCACCCCCGGCAACTGCTACGGCATCATCGGCGCCAACGGCGCCGGCAAATCCCGTTTCTGAAGATCCTCTCCGGTCAGCTCGAGCCGAGCACCGGCAACGTCTATATCGACCCCAAGGCCAGAATGTCCGTCCTCAAGCAGGATCAGACCATGTACGATGCCTATACCGTCATGGACACGGTCATCATGGGTAACCAGCGCCTGTACGACTGCGGCAAGGAGAAGGACGCCATCTACGCCAAGGACGAGATGACGGACGAAGATGGCATCCGCGCCTCCGAGCTTGAGGAGGAGTTCGCGGAGCTCGGCGGCTGGGAGGCGGAGTCTGACGCGTCCCGCATCCTGCAGGGCCTCGGCGTCGCGCCGGAGCATCACGAGACCATGATGTCCGACATGGATCCGCGCCTGAAGGTCAAGGTTCTGCTTGCGCAGGCGCTCTTCGGCCACCCGGACATCATCCTGCTCGACGAGCCGACGAATAACCTCGACCTTGCGAGCGTCGTCTGGCTGGAGGATTTCCTGATGGATTACGACGGCACGGTGCTCGTCGTGTCGCATGACCGCTATTTTCTCAACAACGTCTGCACGCATATCGTCGATATCGACTACGGCAAGATCAAGATGTATGTCGGCAACTATGACTTCTGGTACGAATCCAGCCAGCTCATGCAAAAAGCTCGTCAAGGATCAGAACAAGCGCGCCGAGCAGAAAATTCAGGAGCTGCAGACCTTTATTGCCCGCTTCTCCGCCAACAAGTCCAAATCCCGGCAGGCGACATCCCGCCGCAAGCTGCTCGAAAAAATCTCCGTTGAGGACATGCCCGCCTCCAGCCGCCGCTATCCGTGGGTCGGCTTCAAGGCCGAGCGCGAGCCCGGCAAGGACCGCCTGTTCGTGACGGACATCAGTAAGACCGTCGACGGCGAAAAGCTGCTCAACCACGTGAGCTTTATTGTCGGCAAAGAGGACAAGATCGCCATTCTCGGCAAGAATGAGCTCGCCGTGACGATGCTCTTCAAGATCCTCATGGGCGACGAGGAGCCGGACGAGGGCACGGTTAAGTGGGGCGTTTCGACCACGCAGGCCTACTTCCCGAAGGATCACAACAGCTATTTTGAAAACTGCGACTATGACCTCATCGACTGGATGCGCCAGTTCTCTACCGATAAGCGTGAGAGCTACCTGCGCACGTTCCTCGGCCGGATGCTGTTTTCTGGCGACGATGTCTATAAGCAGGTCAAGGTTTTGTCCGGCGGCGAAAAAGTGCGCTGCATGATCTCGAAGATGATGCTCGGGGGCCAACTTCCTTGTGTTCGACCAGCCGACGAACCACCTCGATCTGGAGAGCATTGCGGCGCTCAATAACGGCATGGCTGCCTTCCCCTACAATATTATCTTCACGAGCCACGACCACCAGCTCACGCAGACGGTCGCCAACCGCATCATTGAGATCACGCCCGACGGCATCATCGACCGCCGCTGCACGTACGACGAGTATATGCACATCGCGGGTCAGGAAGCGGAATAAGCTATGGAGCAGCTTGCGAAAAACCAACTGCATACCGCGCAGATCACGGGCTATACGTCCGACGGCGCGGGTGTGTGCCACATCGCCGGCCGCGCCGTGTTCGTGAAAGGCGCACTCGTCGGTGAGACATGGCAGGTCCGCATCCTGAAGGTGACGGCAAATGCCGTCTACGGTAAGGCGGAGCAGTGCCTGTCTCCTGCCGCGGCACGCACGGAGCCGCCCTGCCCTGTTTACCGCACCTGCGGCGGCTGCAGCCTGCAGCACATGGACTATGACGAGCAGCTGCGCATGAAGCTTGCGCGCGTCAATGATGCGCTCACGCGCATTGGCGGCGTTTCGACGCCGGTGCAGGATATTATCGGCATGGAGTATCCGCTCTGTTACCGGAACAAAGCGATTTACGCCGTCGGCAAAAAGAACGGCCGCGTGGTCAAGGGCTTTTACCGCGCATCCAGCCATGACATCACGCCCGTGGAGCAGTGTCTGCTCCAGCTCCCCGCTCGCGGACAAGGCGGCGCAGGCAGTCTGCGATTGGATGAATCTGCGCGGCGTCGCGCCGTATGACGAGGTCACCGGACGCGGAACGGTGCGCCACCTGTTTACGCGCTGCGCCATGCACACGCCCGACGCCGTGCTTTGCATCGTCTCTGCGCGCGGCTTCGGCGCGCAGACGGACGATTTGGTTGCCTACCTGCGCGAGCATTGCCCGGAGCTGACCGGCATCGTGCTCGATGTCAACAAGCAAAGGGCAACGTCGTGCTCGCCGGAGATTTTATACGCTCTGGGGCGAGCCAGAGCTGACTGACCGGCTCTGCGGGCTGACGTTCACGCCTCGCCGCAGGCGTTTTATCAGGTCAATCCCGTGCAGGCCGAGCGGCTGTATGAGCGCGCGGTGGAATACGCCGTCAACGCGCCGACGGATCAGGTGCTGGACCTGTACTGCGGTGCCGGGACGATCAGCCTGTGTCTGGCGCGCGCAAGGCCGCGCACGTCATCGGGGCCGAGATCGTGCCGGAGGCGATTGAGAATGCGCGCCGCAACGCGGAGCGAAACAGCATCAAGAATGCGGAATTTCTCTGCGCCGATGCCGGTGCCGCTGCGGCGGAGTTGGCCCGGCGCGGCGTCAGGCCGGACTGCATCGTGGCCGATCCCCCACGCAAGGGCATGTCCCCGGAAGCCATCGACGCGATGGTGTCCATGCAGCCGCCGCGGATTGTCTATGTCTCCTGCGACCCGGGCACGCTTGCACGCGACGTGAAGCTGCTCACACAGCACGGCTACACGCTCACGCAGGCGTTCGGGTTGAGTTCTCTTTGGAAGATATGGATATGTCCGAGTTCCAAGATGGAGCAACCTATCCGCAGATCAAGGAGTATGTTTTGGAGCATACCGGGTTAAAGGTTTCCAACCTTTATATTTCTCAGATAAAGAGAAAATGCGGGACTGGAAGTCGGCAAGAACTACAATCTGCCGAAGTCCGAGGATTCCAGACAGCCACAATGCCCACCGGAGAAGGAAAAAGCAATCCGAGAAGCATTCAAATATTTTGGGATGATCTAACATCCAGCAAAATGGAGGTTTCTTATGGATAGATTGATTTCTTGTGAGTTCAACATGGATAACGCCTGTGTGGAGCTGAAATTCCTTGATGGCAGCATGATTGTCTATTGATACCATCGCAGTGGAGAACGAGGTTGCCGACAATATGTATCAGCGGTCAGAGCTTGACTATCTGATTTACACTGACCCGATTGGATATGCAGACTTGATTTTGAACGGCAATCCCGAAACCTATTTGAAAACTGTAACTGAATACAAACCGCTTGATAGCTAACCAACACTTTGCCCGTGGGAAAAATTCTGCGGGCAATTTTTTGTATCTTTTCTGTGAACTCTATTGATTTTGGCTGTCTAATGTGGTAGACTATGTGCGAAGTCTAATGGTGTAGACAAGGAGGGCGTGAATATGGATTTTCCGAAGATTCACGAAAGTGAATATCGTTTTTGTTTGATTATGTGGGAGCATGAGCCGGTTACTGCTGTCGAGCTTGTAAAGCTGTGCCAGGATCAACTCGGATGGAAAAGGACTACGACTTATACCGTTATCAAGCGTCTTGGAGAGCGTGGTGTGCTGAAGAACGACAATGGCACTGTTACTTCTCTCGTTTCCAAAGATGAAGCCCAGGCGTGTGAGATCGATGAACTGGTTGAGAAAAAATTCGAGGGTTCTCTGCCTGCCTTTATCGCTGCTTTTACAAAGCATCAGGCTATGTCCGAAGATGAGCTTGATGAGGTACAGCGCATGATCGACCGCATCAGGAAAGGAGGTTCACAATGAACGAACTCTTTTTGAAAATTATCAACATGAGTATATCTGCAAGCTGGCTTATCCTGGCTGTGCTGATACTCAGGCTTGTTTTGAAGAAAGCTCCCAAGTGGGTCAATGTTCTGCTTTGGGGTATCGTGGCTGTCAGATTGATTTGCCCGCTCTCTTTTGAGAGCGCATTAAGCCTTATCCCAAGTTCAGAAACAATTCCGTTGGATATTGAAATGGCGGCCAAACCCACAATAGACAGCGGTGTTCCGGCGATCAATAGTGTGGTCAATCCTGTTCTATCCTCATTTGCCCCACCACAGCATGTATTGACGAGTGCAAACCCGCTTCAGATTTGGATTCCGATTTTGAATATTATCTGGTTGATTGGTGTCGGCGCCCTTCTCTTGTATACCGCAGTTAGTTATTGGCGCCTATGTCGTAAAGTGGATACCGCTGTTCGCTACAAGGGCAACATTTTCCAGAGTGAGA
>VOFF01000660.1_pt1 | contig 22000 bp, 33 predicted proteins | sample 5384061 | NCBI WGS metagenome assembly VOFF01 (sample SAMN12384725, study PRJNA508395) | human gut metagenome | isolation source: healthy gut E | host: Homo sapiens
GGATTAATTGAAAAATATCCCCCCCAATTCTATTACTTTTTTCTACTTGAGATACAGAACCTGTAAACCAATGAAAAATATATCTATTACTATTTTTTTTTTTATAATTTTTTCAAAAAATTTTAATTACTGAACTTGTTGATTTGAGTGAATGAATAGAAACCACTTTTTTCGCCATGTTGTTCACATAGCCCGATGATTTCGCTAAATACTTCTATTTGTGATTCTTTAGTGCGAATATAGTCTTTACTAAAATCTAATCCCACCTCGCCGATATAATGATTTTGTTCAAAAAACGCTTTGAATACCTGCATATCATCATAACCACTGGATACTAATTGCGGATGCATACCTAAACCCACATAAATATTCTGAGATTTTTTGCAAAACTGTACTTCCCTACTATATGCTTTCGGTGTAGTCCCAACCGCAAATAAACTCAAATCAGAATTTTTCACTTCATTTATGAACCCTAGCATATTATTCATTAAATCCAAATGACAATGTGCATCACAAATCATTATCTTTTTCCTCTTGTTCTAAACTATCTTGTATAAAAATATCTACTTCCAACAATCCTCGGATATATGTCTCAGCCAGCTCTTTCAAATACTCATCATCTTGTGGCAATGGACCTGGCTTATGAATATATAATAAAAGCACATTTTCTATCTTTTTTTTTATTTTATCAATTGCATATTGAAAAAGAACGCAGCTGAATTCTATTCCCTCTGAATTTTTACTTTTGCATTTCGTGAATGGATGTCTGCGTATATATTGTTCCATCATTTCCAAATGCTTTTTGTGCATTGCAGCTCTTCTAATAATACATGGAACACAATAACCGCAGTGCTGAGGACTTAATCTTCTCCATCTGGCTTTTCCCGGTGATGAGCATGAGAATGACATTTTCATCGTTTCAAATAGAACCTCTTTATTGTTACATTCTGTTGCCATTTCTCCCTTTGTTTTATTCCAATATGGATTTTTTCACATACATCTTTAAATCTAACCCCTGAAATTAATTCATTCCATAAATAAAGATAGAATGGATGTGTTGTTCTGGTACTAAATGATCCAACTCTTGTTTCATCCAACGGTACATTCAAAGCAATTAACCCATTTTCTGGAACCATGAGTTCGTTAACACCATCAATACCTGTCATTGCAAAAATACCAAAACTAATAAAAAGGAATGATCTACTTCTTGTATTATTATCATTACCACCTTCCGGAATATAATTATTGGGAAATACCATCCATAAGTCCAACCAAGTATGTAAAACATCTGGATATATCGTATCAAATCTATTTACAATATTCTCCTGTGCGTTTTTAGTAAGGCCTTCACCAGCATGGCTTATTAAGAGAGTATTTTTCCTATTCTCCATCAGATTAATAGTACTTATAAGGCTATCCATACCACCTGAAAACAATGAAACCTTATCATACTTATCCGTTTTTCGCGAACTTCCTCTGGATTATGAAATTTCCATGTTCTATTGGATAGCACAATTTTCCATAAATCACCTGTAAGGAATTTTAACATACGTTCAATTGTAGAAATCTGTGCCTGCCATAATGCTATATTTGACACAGGAATTTCAAGTTCAATTTCTCTTGTCCAAGAATCCTGTCCATGTACAGCTCTCTCAATTCGAGTATCTGCCATATAAACCATCGTAGCGAGAGATATAATATCAAATCCAATTTCAGACGGATAAATATACTCTTTATATAACCTCTTTTTAATATTACATAATCCATAATTTAGCTTTCCGTTTGAAAGCATTGGCACATCAACAACGACTGTGCCATTCACTTTGTGCGAGTCTATATTATCAATATTATAATTCGCTCTTAATTTATATCGATTCATTCATTTTCACCTGCGCTCACCATAATATCAAATGTTGCCTTATACACTTGATCCACTATCCTTAAAGAATCTTCTTGTCGAATATTTCCAGCTTTAATATCTAAACTGATTACAGCATCCGATACTGCACCTTTAACAAAGTCCTTCATTTGAACGATTAGGCTGTCTGATATAGCCCGATCTTGCGGCAACAATATTATCTTATTACCAATATCATTTGTAATTCTATTAAATATCGCATTTGCTATAGTTCGTTCCACGATCACCATAATCTGTTTTGAAGTCAAATCCTCAAATCTAATTGTGGCCATTTCTGGCGATTCTTCGATTGCGGAAATATAAGCTGATCTCGCAATTCCTTCATCTTCTGGTCCTCCATCTGGACAGATAAAATCTGTAATAGCTACAAATGCCTCACTTGCTGTCTTATGCGAGAGATTCTCTATAGACAGATACTGTTCAACGGCTCTTGCACCACCTGACGCAAATACGCCTGCAACATTTAACAACTTTGCGGAACTGTTTCTAGCAGATCCCATTCTTTGTGTTGCATTTGAACTGCCGCCCAGAGAATTTCTTATATAATTGGAGATACTTTTCGTCCTAAACTTCTATCTCGGCCTCCTGAATTTATATACCTCGTAAATTCCCCTCGTGGTGCTCTAAATCGATCTGCATCACCCAATGGAGGAATTTGACTACCATTATCATCAGACTCATTTTGTGGATTTGTATCTGGTTGATCCAGCCATGCAGGTACTAGAGGGGTTCCACCTTTTTGCCCTCCATTATGTGTTGATGTTCCCATTTATTAATTACCTCACATCTTCTTTAAAGTTTCTTTAACGATTGCCATTCCACCGCTTTTCAATTTATCAAGATATTGATTTAGTCCTTTTCTTTCATCGCAATCTTTTGAATAGCTTTATCCCAGCCATGTATGACCCACACTCCAACCTTATCTACCGGAATAGCATCTATAAAATCAACTAAGCTTTTACGGAGTTCCGGCTTATTCTGTACCAATACAATCAAACCATCAACCCCTTTGGGTTTCATATCAAATTGCCCTTTTTCCATAATTTTTTGAGCAACCATTCCGAATACTTGATCTGATTCTTGGTTTGTTAAATTTTTCAGTTCCTCTACTCGACCTACAATAATCATTTCATCTCTCAAAAAAGTAAATCAACGATTTCTGATAGATCATTTCTAGAAGTTTTACCTGAAAAATAATCAATTTTTTTCTTTACATGCATAATAATATGGTCTTAAATCCTTATCTTTAATTTCCGGTTCTGTAACAATCCATTTGTAAATCTTATTTAAATCATACCATCGCTCTTTTGCTTCTACTGTTTTCTTATCTTCGACCATAGTTTTTATATCAGCAAGTATTTCAGGGACTTCATTCCATTTTCCTTCAGAATCCAAATGATTGGGTAATTCCTTATAAAAATCTGGTTCATAGTATTCTGCCAACATCATCTTTGCCAAAATCGCAAGTTCCAGTTCGTCTCCAAAGCCACGATTCTTAGCAATCTCATAACGTAACAAGAGCATATTTACAAACCTTTTTTATCTTTCTAGGATTTCCATCTGTATTTTGTGCTAATAAATGGCATATTTGAGTGGCAATTAATACTTCCTTCGATGATTCTTTTCATAATCATTTCCAAGAATTTCTTTCACGTCATCAACCGTAAGACTTTCTACATTCCAAGGCTTTCTGATTCTAGATAATCCCTCTTCTCTCAGCTTTTTATAGTTTTCATTTTCATCTGGCAAAACAGAACCCACCATAAGAAGCATTATGTATATACATGCTTCTACCTCGCCTAATGCTGGGATTCTAAAAGGAACTTGAATCGACTTCTCCAAATACCTATTTGCAAATGTATCACCTGCATTAATTTTATTCTCGTTTATTGCATCGGGAAAATGCTTTTTAACTGCATATCGAATCATACTTTCATCTGCTGCAATTACAAATGCTGTTTTTCCGAAAACATAAACAGCCTCACAGCTTCTAATGTATTGATTGCCACATCAGGTAAACATCTGTCAAGATCATCAATTAAAACAATAAGTTTCTCAATAGCTGCATCTTCTAGTAGCTTTACAAAATTTTCTTGAAACTCTGAAAATTCCTTATTACTTGATGTATCTTCTGTAATTTTTGCATCTTTTAAATAACCTCCAATAGACTCAATTGCTCCAGCAATTCCCTCTTCCGTAGTTACGGTTGATTTTAAAATATCCATTGTTGAAGATAATAACGTAAGCGGTGCTGTACCTGTCGCAATTCCTAAAGCGGTTTTACCCGCAGTCTTAGCAACAGTCATCCAATTTATATTTTTCCACAGTTTTTTTTAATATTTCCCCAGACTGAGCGCCAAGTTTTTTTCTTTCTTCTCAAGCTCTGAAATAATAGAACTCATCAAAGCTACTTTTTGAGTCTTCAAATCCCTGATGCTTCCAACCATTAAATCGGATACAAGAATACTTCTTTCCTGACACTGAAGAAGCCAGTTTCACTTCATTTTCTACCATTTCAAGAATGCTGGATTTACCAGCCCCCAGTCCCCATGAATACCGATAGAAATCGGTTGTTCCTTACTCTTCGTAATAAGAGAAACTATCGTCTTTGCTATCGCTTCATTATTAAGCAAATCGACTTTGGTTTCATTGTCAGATAAAATCATCTCTCTTTCGACTCCTCTATCAAACTAATTTAAGTATAATTTTATCATATTTCGACATTTGTTGCCATCAAGATCGACGCAAGAAAAAGTATAATTACTCTAAACTATCTACTATTTTACTACACCATTTTCGCAAAAATGACGATTTTTGACACTCACAGACAAAAAGTAAGAGTCCGTAAAAACCTTGTAAAGTAAGGCTTTACGGGCTCTGACACCATAGGACAAAACTACCCCCAAACGAGCCAAGAGGTAAGTGCTAATATTTTATAAAAACTTCTACCCATTTTAAAAAACACCGATGCTTTCGCATCGGTATCTCCCCATTGTCTCTCCTAAATCAAACATACTCTCCCACACTCAGTTATATATCACCTCCTCCATAACAATCTCCTCTGCCAGGCTGAATATATTATTCATCTCCCCTACCCATCTCATAGTATCCTCTGCTTTCAGTTCCTCTGTTATTCCTCTGATATCCTTTGTGTCATTCACGATCCTGTCCATCAGTTCCTGCGCCTGCCTGTCTGTTTCCGCAAGATGCTCCGACAGCCTGCAGCTTGTCAGAAGCTCCAGGTAAAAAAAGCTTTCTGTGCCTTTTAAGGTATCTCCTCCTTCGCTGCCCCCCATATACCTATATGTACCCCTTTCTGCTCCGGAAGCTCCAGATCCGGATAAAGATACCCATCTTTCTCTGTGTAAGTGATATTCCTGTTCATGATATTACCTCCTTTATTCTTCATAAACCTGCAATGCTTCTATTATGAATCTCACTCCAAAGCATACCCCCTGTCTGAACGCTTCATCACAGTAAATAGAATCGCTTCTTTGTTCGCCATGTCTAAAAAATGCTTCGAAAATTTCCATCTGATTTTCTGTAAGCCCTTCCTTCAGTTCTTTTTTCTTTTTATTTCTGCGACCTCAAGCTGCCTGTAATATTCCTCATCTTCCACCCTCATCTTTTCTGCATAGCTGATCGCTTCACCAAACAATTCTTTTTATCACTGATTTTTTCATTTTCGTTCGTCTCCATTCCTATCATCAGGATAATCATAATGCCTGGTTGTTAAATCATCAAATGTACGGTTTTATAAATCGCACAATGGACATGCGATACGGATTTCAATATCATTTGCAGAAGAGAAAGGAGTCAACATATGGAGAAAAAATATGTCAGCTGGGATGACTTACCTGACACGCTGTCGAAAGAGCAGTTTTATAAGATATGCCATATCAGCAAAAAGACCGCAAGCGACCTTCTCAACAGCGGAAAAGTGCCTTGCATAAAAAGTGATAAGAGAACTCACAAATTCAAGATCAGGAAATCAGATGCAATAGAATATCTGAAGCACAAAGAAGAGCTTTATTGAATATTCCTCTGCAGACTGTAGAGAAATAAAAAAAGACAGACCTTATAAAAGTTTTACACAAAGCTCCTCAGAGCCTGTCCTGATGTCATCACACCTTCAGATATACATGATATCACAGGTTTCAGAAAGGAAAGCATCCACAGATGGTGTCAGAAAGGCAAGCTCAAAAGCTTCAAATCACATAACAGACTGCAAATACCAAAACGATATTTTATATCATTTCTGGTTTCCCGGAATTCAGCAAAATAGCCGCTGCGAACCAATGGTATAAAATGGTCATGATACAGTTTTACATAGAAACCAGACGAAGCAGGCGCAGTCCGTAAAATACTCCTGCATTAAAATACTCTATAATTTTTTAGTGATATTTTAAAAAAAAAAAATACATTTTATGTATTGACGAACACCTGTTCTTTTTTGCTATAATCTCTTTACTTTTACCTATCTGCTGTTTTTTTCTTAAATATAAAACAGCCTACATAACACATTGACGGGAAGTATAACGACAACTGAATAAAAATCTTTACGATCTCAGAGCCGATTCATCATAACCATATAATGATACAGCTCCCGGATCGGAATATGCGGTCATATGCCTGCCATGATTTATAACGTGTCGTGACGTGCAATATATATGATCCCGGATGCAGATATTCAGCGTGACATATTATTTTACCTGCAGAACTCAACGCCCATCCGGTTGAGAAACCGCTGAACCCACTTTTTATCATATTTTATATACTTTATGTATATACCCCTATCAGAGTATTAAATAGATTAATTCACAAAACTATTTAAGAGTCTGACTTACATATTTTTCACACTTAAACGTTATTTGTTTTGTGCTGAATATATGTAAGATCAGGCTCTTTCTTTATGTATATTTTGAAAGTCCGCCTGAAGAAACAATGCCGTATCATAACGGCCCTTAATGATATCGGCTTCAACTTATGGAAAAGGAGGATTTAAGAAATGATAAAAACGAACTAAAAGATCTCTACACACTGATGTTCCCCGAATACCCGGACATCATAACCGTACCACAACTCCAGACAATGCTTGGGATAAGCAGGCATTTAGCCTATGAGCTGATCAGTAAAGGCTGTATCCCTGGAGTCATTATCGGCAGATCCTACAAAATTCCCAAAATAAATGTCATCAAGTACTTACTGAGTATGAATGACCAGAAGGAGGCGAGCTGATGTCCGAAAATCTGATGATAATGGATGCTGATACTCTTCTTTCAACACCGATGCAAAGAGCCTCTTTTATCATCGATGGCTTTCTTCCACAAGGTGTAAGCATACTCTCAGGCGCCCCTAAAATCGGAAAAAGCTGGCTTATGCTTCTGCTCAGTCTGAAGGTATCACAGGGGCTTCCGCTGTGGGGCATGAAAACAGATAAATGTGATGTGCTGTACCTATGCCTGGAAGATTCCTTTCAGCGAATACAGGACAGGCTATACCGGCTTACGGAATCAGCACCTGACAATTTATACTTTGCCGTTACAAGCGGTCAGATAGGGAATGGACTCCAAAAGCAGATACACCACCACCTGAAAGAATATCCGGCTACCCGCCTCATCATAATCGATACACTTCAGAAAGTAAGGAACACGGAAAACGGTAATAAAGGAATGTATGCTGACGATTATGATGACATCACAGCACTTAAACGGATTGCTGACCGATATTGTATCGCCATTGTCATCGTACACCATTTGAGAAAACAGAAAGATATCAGTGATCCCTTCAATCAGATATCAGGAACAACAGGGATAACCGGAGCTGTCGATTCGGCATACGTCATCACTAAAGGCAACCGATTTGATGATATGGCACTGATGACAGCCAGCGGCCGTGACATTGAACATCAGCAGCTGATCATGAAATTTGATGATTGTGTATGGCAGCTCATAGAGCGCAAGGATCAGGATAAACTTCGAGAAGAAGAGATACCTCCTGTCCTCTTCAGGATAGTCAGATTCATAAAAAAAAGATGAAAAGATATGGCAGGGAACGGTGACGCAGCTTCTTACAGCATTAGGCGATACCCAGACCTCCCCCTGTCATACTGACTCGCCTTATCACACGTCACTATTATGAAATCTTCATCCCGGAAGGCATCGAATACAAAAAGCAGTCGCACAAGTGACAGCATACTCATCCATCTGAGAGTCAATGACGAAAATGACAAAATGACAGAAACAGCTTTATATAGTTTTCCCTGTCATTACCGTCATAACTGTCACAGTAAGAAAAGGGAGATAAAAATGGAATACAGAAAAATACGCAGTATATGTAAATTAGGAAACAATAAAGAGTTAAACATCATGCAGTGGGGACATTATGCACCTTCATTGATATCCGCAAATGGTACGAAGGGAAACCGGGTAAAGGGATCACCTTATATGAGGAAGAAGCCAGACAGCTTCTCAAATATTTGAAAGAAGATCTTTCCGAATAATGATCCTGTTATAGCTTTATAAAAGTCAGCAGACTTAATGCCGTTGAGCAGCATGAGCCTGTGTTCCATACAGATGTCCTTTGATGTAGCGAGCATAGGCTTTGTGTTGCCGGCAACACACGCTGCGGTCATAGGACCGCAAGGGTAAATCCCCTGAACCCCTGATCAGAGAAAGGATGATATCAATGAACAAAAGAAAAAGAACTGTAGGAATCAATATAAGAGTTACACCTCAGGGAGAAAAAAGAATCGGTAATCTTGCTGGCAAATGCAGACTCAGTGTCTCTGAATATCTGCGTCAGCTTGCTATGGGATCCCTGCTCCCGGATAAAGATATTTACCATGACTGTATTCTCCTTCAGCATATCATAAATAATACTGATGATCCGGCATTGAAATCTGTTCTTCAGAGAATATTAATTGACCTGTATTCTCTGTTTTATCCTGAACGCGAGGTGAAAACAGATGGCAACAACAAAGATATGGCCTGTTCATGACAGGCTGAAAAGGCTTGTGGAATATGCAGGCAATCCGGAAAAAACTGAATTCAAGGATCTGTCTGACGCAATAAACTACGCTGGAACTGAAAGCAAAACCGAAAAAATTTTTCTTCGTCAGCGGAATAAATTGTTCTCCTTATAAAGCATATCAGCAGATGACATCAGTAAAAAAACACTTCGGTAAGCTGCATGGCAATGTGGCCTATCATGGCTATCAAAGCTTCTTCCCCGGAGAAATAACCCCTGAGGAATGGTCATGAGATCGGCAGGAAACTCGCTACGTTTTTATGAGGAGACAGATATCAGATCCTTGTTGCCACGCATCTTGATAAGGAGCATCTCCACAATCATTTCCTGCTGAACTCCGTATCATTTATCGACGGTAAAAAGTTCAATGACAACAAAGAAAGCCTATTATCAGATGCGAAAGGAATCTGACCGCCTATGTGCAGAATACGGACTTTCTGTGATAAAAAACCCAAAGGGAAAAACGCCCCGTAGCATATATTTTGCTGAAAAAAGCGGAGAACCGACGAAGTTCAATCTTATGCGTGAGGCTATTGATAAGGCGATCGAAAACTCAGTGAACATTTCAGAGTTCAAAAAGTATTGCTGAGCCTGGGCTATGAACTGAACAACGACCCCCCCCCGCAGAAAATATGCGACTATAAAAAAATTCGGATCACAAAAAGCAACGAGGCTCTATCATCTCGGAGAAGCATATGACATGGATGCTGTATATCAGCGTATAAGGCAAAAGGTGCGCACTGTCGGTCCCTCACCTTTTTATTTATATCGTCAGTCGATTATGTTTTCGCAAAAAGCGAGTTACCAGAGCAAAAGTAAAAAGCCGCCCAAAACGAAAAAAATAGGCGGTCTCAGAAGGCTATATTATCACTACTGCTATCTCCTGGGGTATTTGCCAAAAAGGAACGAAAAGAAGGCCCTTATCTCCCCGACATGAAAGAGGCATGGCGCAGGATAGAACGGACATCTGAACAGATAAGACTGCTGAGCAGATATAGATTCAATGATCTTGCTTCCGTAGAAAAGTTCATTGTCTCAGCGGATGATAAAATAGCAGCCCTGACAAAAAGAGAGAAGTAAAAGTATATAACAAACTGCGGAGATGCACCGACCCAGATACCATTTCCCGGCTAAAAAACGAACGTGATTCATATACAGAATCTCTCCGATTTTTACGAAAAGAAATCAGGACCGGCAGAGGAATACTGGAAGACACACCGAAAATAAAAGAAGAAATTTCAAAGGAAATGCAAATGAAAGTTTTACAGCAGCAGGCACTGAATAAGAATGAAAGAAAGCGAGATTATATATTATGAACAAAAAAAGAAAGAATCCTTGATTTTAATCTTCCTACTCTTGATGACCTGTTTTCTACACAGGAGGAACGTGATGATGCAAAACTTGAAAGAGTCAAGATCTTACCGGTCAAGGAACTCGTTCCTTTCAAAGATCATCCGTTTAAGATACTTGATGATGAAGATATGCATAAACTGATCGAAAGTATAAAAGAATATGGAGTCTATACGCCTTTAATGGCACGCCCCCTGCCCGATGGTAACGGATATGAACTTATTTCCGGCCACCGCAGGCTTGCGGCATGTGAATCGCTTGGTATCGAAGAAATACCTGTTATCGTAAGAAACATGTCTGATGATGAAGCAGTGATAGCCATGGTAGATGCAAACCTCCAAAGAGAAAGTGTTCTTCCCAGTGAGAAGGCTTTTTGCATATAAGATGAAGCTGGAGGCAATGAAAAGGCAAGGAAAGCGAATTGATTTAACTTCCCGACAACTTGTCGGGAAGTTAGAACGATCAGATATGATTTCTGACACGGATAGCGGCAGACAAGTTCAACGCTACATCCGTCTCACGCACCTTATTCCCGAGCTGTTGGAAAAGGTGGACAACGGCAAGATCGCATTCAATCCTGCCGTAGAGATATCCTTTCTGACAGAGGAAGAGCAGACAATTCTGAACGAGGCGATAGAGCTGAACGACTGCACCCCATCCCATGCTCAGACTATACGCCTCAAAAAGCTGTCGCACGACAGTGAGCTTACCGAAGAAACGATCAACGAGATAATGTCCGAAGAAAAGCCTAACCAGCGAGAGCAGATAAAATTTGACCGGGAGGATTTCCGTAAATACTTCCCTGCTCACTATACGAATGAACAGATAAAAAGAGATATCCTCGAAGGTCTCCGGCTACTAAAGCGAAAAAAAAGAACGCGACATGGATACACGTTGATTCGAATCATACACGCTTTTTATCAGAACACATTATGGCAGAACTCCTTGCTGACGGATATAATACATCTGTCAGCAAAGGGGCTGTCCTGATGTAAAGGAGGTTTAATAATGGTATCAGGACACCTGGAAATAAAGAAAAATTATTATTATGCAGTATTGAATTACAAGGACAGTAACAATAATAGAAAGAGAAAATGGTTATCTACCGGAATACCTGCCAGAAAAGGTAGTAAACGAAAAGCTCAGGCAGAGCTTGCAAAGCTTCAGGCTGCTTTTTATGACGGAATTTGAGGCAGATGATTATATTGACGATCAAAACGTCGGCGATGATATGTTTCCTGAGATGCTTTACAGCGATTATCTGGAAAAATGGCTGGAAATAGCCAGGGTAAAAATCAAGGTCACTACTTACAGTTCTTACCGGAACATGGCAAAAGCAAACATAATACCCTACTTCAGCAAGAAGAGGATCAGGCTTAAGGATCTCAAGGCTCAGCATATACAGGCGTATTATACTAAAAGGCTTCAGGAGGTCAAGCCTAATACAGTGATACATGAACATGCCGTTATATTTCAGTCATTGAAATATGCCGAAAAAAATCGAGCTTGTTCCCAAAAATGTTGCTGTACAGGTTGACCGACCCAAAAGAACGATTATCAGCCTGTATTTCTCGATGCTGAGGAATTGGAGAAGATTTTCAAAGCTGCCAGAGGCACACGCCTTGAACTTCCGATAATGATAGCAGCCTTTTACGGTCTGCGCCGCAGTGAAGTCATCGGTTTGAAATGGAGCGCTATAGATTTCGATAAGAATACCATCACCATCAATCATACTGTTACAACTGCGAATCCGGATGGTAAATACGAAGAAGTTGTGCAGGATTCAGCGAAGACCAAATCGAGCCTGCGAACTTTGCCGCTTGTCGGTAATTTCAAAAGGTATTTTCAGGAGCTGAAAGAATCACAGGAGCTGAACAGGCAGATCTGCGGCAATTCCTATAACTATGATTATAAAGAATATGTATTTGTAGACGAGCTTGGAGAACGTATGAAGCCCGGATATATCACCGGTCAGTTTCCTAAATTCCTGGAGAAACATGGTTTCAGACATATGCGTTTCCATGATCTTCGTCATTGCTCGGCCAGTCTCCTTCTTGCAAACGGAGTCCAGATGAAGCAAATACAGGAATGGCTCGGTCACAGCGATTTCAGCACCACGGCTAATATATACGCTCATCTTGACTACTCGTCAAAGATTTCTTCTGCTGAAGCTATGACAAATATACTTGAATTGCCTGATGACAGCTGCTTTGAAAGCAAATGGAAAAACTGCTGAATATAATTTAGATTTTCGATCCGGTACAACCGGTATTTTCAAAAATCGCAGAAGTTCTGCCCGGGTATTCAGCAGTTCTGCCCACTGAAAATAGGGTAAAACAGCGATTTCCAAAAATTCAAAAAGCCTGTAACCATTGCAATTACAGGCTTTGTTGGCGGAGAAGGTGGGATTCGAACCCACGTGCCCTTGCGGACAACCGCATTTCGAGTGCGGCTCGTTATGACCACTTCGATACTTCTCCTCGTTGATTTTTCGCCGACTGTTCCTGCTTCCGCTTTTTCCGGACTTTCCTTTTCCGGAAACTTTTGGGCAGAACTTTTTTGGCAGAACTCACATTTTTAAATTTTTTGTTTCGCTATAACCGTTGAAATCACTGGATTTCTGTCAGACATAACTGCCAGTCACCGATTCGATTTCGAGTGCTGCACGATCGACCACTCTGACAACTCTCCTCATCATTGTGTATCACAGTTTATTAGTATACATTAAAACCGGCGTTCACGCAAGATGTTAAATCTTCAAAACCTCATCAAATCATAAAAGTTTTCACCTGTCGTCATTTATAACTTCTGCCGGCATATGACTGCCGCCGTCCCATTTCATCGGCGTAAAACGTATCCCGTCCTGGATCTGCTCTTTTCCCGTTGCCTCAAATCCGAGTTTTCTATATATCGGCACAGCGTAAGGCGAAGAATTAACGGTGAAAATGCCTTTACCTCTGCTGTCTTTCAAATGCTCCCAAAGCTGTCTGGCGATACCCTTTCCATGACTGTCAGCCTTCACGAAAAAACAGCATATATGATTTTCTGTCTTCATTACAGCTATAACACCCTTTATCACATTTTTCTTCATACGCCCCGAAATACTCCAGCAACCGGGCTGTTTCCTCATTATCTACAAAATCAATGAAGGATTTTACTCCCTCATTAGAGTAATCAGGCGCATTGAATTCCATAAAAACCTCTTTTATCAGAGATGCGGCCTCGCTGAGTTTCTTTGTATCCTTCTCATCTATTCTTCGTATTTTCGCTTTACTTTTTTTCCATACCGACGTCTCTTTCTACTTTCAGACAAGCTTTGGAACGATGAATCGAAAAGCTTTCGGCATCATAGAAAATTCTATTTTCTTCTGAGTCGTTATTTCTCCATCGGTACAGAGCCTGAGACTTTCTCCGTTTGCCGTGACGGTAAGAGTCTTTTCCCTGCTGTACCTTATGATATCTCTCTCTGTCATTTTCTTTTTTTTTCCAGATGAGTTCCCTTTGCATAGCTCGGAAACAGCGCTACGAAAAATCTTCTCGTCACGTTTCTTACTACACTTACATCCATAAACCCGTCATCAAGCTCGCAGTACGGCACTCCTTTTACTCCGCCACCGCAGTAGCATCCGTTAGCTATAGCTATGAGAAGTATTTTCTCATCCACGATATCTCCGTCAGCATACTCTATTTTCAGATCGGCGCCTTTTTTTCTTTATAAGTATGACAAACACAGACAGAAGGTATGCAAAAGACCCTTTTCACCGCCGGTATACGTTTTATCCTCGACGTAAGATCCACCACATTGCAGTCAAAACCTATGTTGAACATATTGGCGCAATAGCCTTCCATAATTTTGTTATTGTAAACCGCGCGCGGTATTTTATAGCATCGCTGTGCACTGATTTTCCTGATATCTGGCAGTCTATATCCTTAAAATCGAAACCTTACCGTAATTTCTTATGTAATCGTTGCCTGTTCCTCTCGGCACAGCTCCTATCTCCACGTTTTCATAACCTATGCTTCCGTTGACGATCTCGTTGATCGTACCGTCTCCGCCGCATCCGTATATCCTCAATGCTTCACTTTTTCCCTTGTATTCAGAACAAAGTCTCGAAGTATAACGCTTAGCGTCGCCTTCTCCTTTAGTGTGATATATTTCAGCATCGATACCGCAGCGCAAAGCCGCTGATTTTATCTTACCTGTAAGCTTTCTGATACTCCTGCTGCTTCCTGAATTCGGATTCATTATAAATACATACTTCATCGATTCCTCCGTATATCCCCTTTTAAAAATACCATATTAAGGGTATAATACGCTATAGAAATCGAAAAAATTTACATATATTAAGGAGGTATTTTATGGATCCAAGGATAAAAAAGCTTGCCGATCTTCTCGTAGATTATTCCTGCGATGTTCAGAAAGGCGAAAAAGTACTGATAGACTATGAGGGAGACTGCTGCAAAGATCTGGTGCGCCAGATAGTTAAAAACGTATACGCAAAGGGCGGGATGCCTTACGTTGAAATAAAAGATTCATCTATCACCCGTGAAATCCTGCTTGAGTGCAGCGAGGAGCAGATCGAATTCCTCAACGAATGTAAACTGGCTCAGATGAAAGGAATGCAGTGCTATATAGCGATACGCGCAGGCAGCACTTCAGAGCTTTCCGATGTACCGGCCGACAAGCTGAATATGTACTACAGACTGACAGCTCCTACCCCTCGACTACCGCGTCAATGAAACTAAATGGGTAGTTTTAAGATATCCTAACAATTCCATGGCACAGCTTGCAGGAAGCAGCCTTGAAGCATTTGAGGATTTCTATTTCGATGTCTGCACTCTTGACTACCGCAGGATGAGCAGAGCCATGGATTCTCTCGTAGCTCTCATGGAAAAAGACCGATAAAGTCAGAATAACCGGACCTGGTACAGACCTCACTTTCTCCATAAAAAAGGCATACCTGCCGTAAAATGCGGAGGTGAACGAAATATACCTGACGGCGAAGTTTATACAGCGCCTGTAAAAGATTCCATGAACGGCATCATTTCCTACAACACACCATCGGAAGAACAGGGATTCACTTATGAAAATATAGTTTTTTGAAATAAAAAGACGGTAAAATAATCAAAGCGGAATCAAATGATGATGAAAGGATAAACGCTCTTCTGGACACAGATAAAGGCTCCAGATACTTCGGTGAATTCGCTCTCGGCGTAAATCCTTATATTCTCAGTCCTATGAAAGATACTCTCTTTGACGAAAAGATATGCGGCAGTTTCCATCTTACCCCGGGCGCATCCTATGAGGACGCTCTAACGGCAATAAATCCGCAGTTCACTGGGATCTCGTAATGATACAGCGTCCGGAGTACGGCGGCGGTGAAATTTACTTCGATGATGTTCTCATCAGAAAAGACGGCATTTTCACCCTGCCTGAACTTGAATGTCTCAACCCGGAAAAGCTTAAATAACAAAACCGCTCATACGCATAAAAAAATTCCCCCGCAGTCCGCGTCCTCATTTTTACGCCGTCTTACGGGGAATTTTTTGGTATATTGTTAGATCTTGATTTCAAAATTATGATCGGTTTTAAGCCCTTGATATCTAATTATCTTCAGACTCATCTTCAACGCCTGCGTGAACACCTCGTCCTGCATCTTCTCCTGCCTTTCCTGATCTTTTCTTTTTCATCAGTACTGCGATTATTACAGCTATTATTACGATCAGTACCGCCGCAGATATGATCAGTACTGCCGTCGTATTCACAGTGCTTTCTCCTTCGTCACCCTTTTCATCAACACCTTTGACAGTAGTATTCTCTACAGGCTCGTCAGGAGAACGAGTCTCTGTTATGAGTTCATTGGAATCCGCATTTCCTGAAATATTTATAGTCTTTGCCGCAGAAGGATTGTCAAGAGGCGTCTCATCGACGCTGTACATTTCATTTGTCGTAACATTTATATCAGTGCTTCCTTCAGAAACTGCCTGAAACTTTATATTAAACGTCACCGAGCCGGTTCCAGCTTCCTTAAGCTGTATATACCCGGTGTTTCCGCTGCTGCTTCCACCGGATATATACGTAAGCTTATTCGTATCGTAAGTCATCTGTCCGTCTACACGCCCTATATTATCTCCGCTGTAAGCTACGGTGACGGTAAATGTGTCTCCGCCGTTCACGCTGTCTCCGCCGGATATAGATACTTTCCCCGCTGCAAAACTTTCAGGAGTCATCAGAGGTATCAGAAACGCCATAACTATAAGAAAGGCTATTATCTTTCTAAGAGTTTTTTCCAATATGATGTCTTTTTTTTCGTTATAAGTCATTATTAACTCCTTTCAAATTCTCTCCAATCCGCACTTTACATAATATTTTTTATGGCAAAACGCATGGAGTAGAAGGCATATTCGTATATACAGGGATCTCAAAAGTTGCCGCATAACTGGAATTGCCTGTAAATGCCTTCTTCACTATGCTTCCTTCGCTGAGAGCTCCTGCAACATTAGTCATATACTGATGCTTGCCTATATTGGAAACTCCATTCTTGACGTTGAACTTCTTAGTATAGTATGTATCCTGATTCTTCGAAACATACTGGGATGAATAAAATTCTGCGCCGCCCTTTATAGATTTATACACGCTGTTCCACGGTCTCGAATACGAGCCTGACTGAGAAGCATACCAGAGACCCTGCTCTATCTTGTTTCTCGAAGCTGTAGTATAGGCACCGACATTGAAGAAGTTGTAATATCCTTTATATGAGCCGTAATTTCCTGAAATCAGTCCGCTGGTGCCTTTAGTACCCTGTTCCTGTACTATCATGGCAGCAAGAACGTTAGGATTTACATTCGCAGCTTTTCCCGCATCATTTATAAGCGATGCAAAAGATGAATATCCGCCGCCGGGCTTTCTCGTCTCCATGAAAGTTCCCTTTACTACCGCTGCAACTGTATTCGCATTCTGAGTGCTGCTGTCATATTTATGAGTCATAAACTGATATATCCCATTATCGTTCAGGAAATTTCTCGGATCCATATAGTACGCCACTACCTGGCTGCTGGCTGCATACCAATTCCCATCGAACTTAGTCCAAGCTCCTGTAGATGAATTATATGATCCGGATGCCGTAGATCTGTATGATACAGGTGAAGAACTGCTTACAAGATTAGTACCCAAATTCTTCGTTTCTGCTGAAAGTGCCTGTGACCAGCTGCATCCCACATTAACTGCCTTGAATGTCCAGTTAGGATATGCTGCATGCAGCGCGCGAAGTCCCGGCTTATAAGATTCAGGGGAATCCCCTGTGCTGTCATATATGCCTCAAATTCACTGTCCGAATTCACCGTCTGCACTTTCACATAATCCGAACATATATACCCTGCCTGCTTTGAGCTGAACTGATACTTATACCATACTTTACCGTTTTTATCCTTTGAAGATCCGGTTATCGTTACCGAAGATCCTTTAGCGAGAGTTCCGAGCTTGCTGTATGAAGTGCCCGGACCGCTTCTTACATTAAGCGGGCTGCTTGAAGTTGTCACAGTTCCCAGCTGGAATGTTATAGGTCCTGTAGTTTCGTCACTTCCGGAATCTCCTGAAGATCCGCTGTTTTCAGTCACCTTTACATATACAGATGAAACATAGCCTGTTTTGCCGTTATATGTAAGCTTGTACCATATTACTCCGGAGCTGTCTGTCGCCTGTCCCGTAATAGTAAAAGTCTTACCCCTTTGCCAATGAGCCTATCCTGCTGTAGCTTGCTCCCGCACCGCTTCTTACAATTAAAGGATCGTTTTTAGTGTTTACCGTTCCTTTGCTTCCTGTAACGTCAGAACCCGAGGATCCTGAAGAGCCGGAAGATGATCCCGTCACCTTTACATATGCAGACGAAACATAGCCTGTCTTGCCGTTATATGTAAGTTTGTACCACACGACCCCCAAGAGAATCCGTTGTCTGTCCTGTTATCGTAAAAGTCTTACCCTTTGCCATCGAGCCTATCTTGCTGTACTTTGAGCCCGGACCGCTTCTTACAATTAAAGGATCGCTTTTTAGTACTCACTGTCCCTTTGCTTCCTGTAACGTCAGAGCTTGAGGATCCTGAGGAGCCGGAGGATGTGGATGAAGTTTTTACATATAATGAAGAAACATACCCCCGTCTTACCGTTGAAAGTAAGTCGGTACCAGGTAACTCCCCTGAAGAATCAGTGGATTTTCCCGTTATATTAAACGTCTTTCCCTTTGCCATAGATCCCAGTTTATTATAACTTGATCCGGGACCGCTCCTTACTATGAGAGGATCTTTTTTGGTATTTACCGTACCTTTTAAATTGAGATCGAGGTTACAGTAGGTTGTTTTATGTTAACGTATTTCGATGAAACATAACCGTTTTTCGAATTGTATTTAAGCTTATACCAGGTGACTCCTGACTTGTCTTTTGCACTGCCCAGAACTGTAAAGTCTTACCCTTTGCAAGGGAGCCGATTTTTTGAATAGTTCGTTCCGGCTCCGGACCTTATATTCAGCTTGCTTGCTGTGACTACGCCGGTTTCACCTGTAGCGTAAACCCTGCTGTCACCTCCTATAGACAGTACAGAAAACACAGAAAAAAAACACCATTGCTGCAACCAAAACAGTCATTAACTTTTTAGATACGCCTTTTATATTGGTTGACATAATTACCTCCCTTGTCTACTGTGTTTTTGATGATTTTTGTTCTTTTTATATGCTTGCTTAGCATAGAGATTATATCCTATAAACGTTGAAAAGTCAATATGTTCAGCGATTTATACTTAAATATTTAACATTGATTTTTCACTAAATTTTTTACCTATATTTCTGCATTTATGTATATTACGTGAAAATGATTAAAAAAATACACCCGTAGATTTCCATAAAAAAGGAAGTCGCCGAGTGTACGTATAAACTAACTCAGTATCTGCCGTTCATCACCGTCGATCCTGATATGTTCAGTCCCGCTCTTTCTATCATATAACGGCTTATATCTCCGTCTTCAGCTGCTACTCTAAGAGCAAAGCTGCATCCATTTCTCAAAATCACAGGTGATTTCACTATTCTGCAGTCGATCCGGTTTATTTCCAGTATATCTGCAGCTTTCGCCGTAACATAGTATCCGGAAAAGAAAAAAAATAGCAGTATCTTTTTAGCCAAGGAAATTCCTCCTGTCTCTAATTTGTCAGTTTTTTTTCATCATGCGTATGTATATATCACCAAATCCTGCTTTCTCTACATTTCTGTCAGATACTATCTTATATTCAGCGGTTTTTCTTTCATCCTCATATATTATTACCGTTCCTAACCTGTCTCCTTTCTTTATAGGAAGGTCAATATTCTTATCCATTACCACTTCTTTTTTTTTTATCTTTTTCGCCGCTGTCTTTTTTCACAAGCAGCCTGATATCATCTTCCGCTACCGCCCGTACCTTTGTTTTATCGGCCTTCGGTATGCTGGCCTCATAAAAGCGTATCTCCTTTTTCAGCTATATCTGCAGTTTCATAATTTGCAAATCCAAAATCCAGCATCCTGCTCATTTCATCAAACCTTATATCGCTTGTTTCACATCCCAGTACTACACCTATTAAACGAGTACCGTCTCTCTCCGCTGCCCCTGCAATGCAGTAGCCTGCATCTTCCGTAAATCCCGTCTTTATTCACATGGCGCCGGAATAATTCTTTATCAGTTTGTTTGTATTTGTCAATGTAAAATCTTTTCTTTGCCCGGAAGGCCCACTTTGATACTGTCCTGCCATGCAGTAAACCATTCCTTCAGTTCTTCATGCTCCATAAGCTCTTTAGATATCATCCCTATATCATATGCACAGGAGTAATGCTTTGTCACAGGAAGCCCGTTAGTATTGACAAAATGGCTGTCTTCAAGCCCCATATCCATCGCTTTGTCGTTCATTTCTCTGACGAAGCTGTCTGTACTACCGCATAAATGTTCAGCCATCGCAACACAGGCATCGTTTGCGCTCACCATTATTATCCCTTTCACCAGTTCTTCTACAGTATGCTTTTCTCCCGGCTCCATATACATCTGACTTCCGCCCATTCCCGCAGCATTTTCAGAAATGACCACTTCATCATCCATACTTATCTTTCCCGTATCACAGCCTTCCATTATTAAAAGAAGCGTCATGACTTTCGTTACCGAAGCCGGAGGAAGATGTTTGTGAGACTCCTTTTCATATATCACCTTTCCGCTGCTGCCATCTATCAATATCGCCGCTTTTGCAGAAACTCCCGGATCTAATGTTTCTCCGTCACCTTGAGCTTCCACTGCTGTCGTTACCGAATCGGGGCCTTCAACTATTGTAAAGGCTCCTCTTTTTCCGGATTGAATTTATCTACCCCCATGAATCCTCCTCCTAAAACAGCGGCAGCAGCAAGCAGCGCACATATAGCTTTCACATGTTTTCTCAGTTTCCTCTTCACGAAAAAACCTCCTTTCCCCTAAAATGTATGCTTACATGTTCGGAAAAAAGAAGGTTTTACTCTCTGTTTCTTCTTTTTATCTTATGAAATTAGTTCTGTCTTTCATCTCTGAACGTGATACTGAAACACCTGTTTTTTGCCGGCTTCTATGCATTTGAGCATCCAGGCCATATTTCTCGCCAGATTTCTCATAGTCTGCATACCTTCCAGATCCTGTCTCACCTCATCAGGAGTATTTCCATGTACCATATTCCAGTATGAAGATGTCACGATAGGCATCTGCATTATGGAAAAGTACTTGTTCATAACATCAAAAGGACGCCGTAGTTCCCGCTCTTCTCGCAGATATTACAGATGCTCCCGGTTTTCTTGCAAATGCAGCGCCTCCTGCATAAAAAGCTCTGTTGAGCACGGAAAGCACTCTTCCTGTAGGATGTGCGTAGTATACAGGCGTTCGAAAACGAATCCATCTGACGTCTTCGCTTTTTCTATTATGCCGTTTATCATATCATCATCGAATACACATCGGCAGTCCAGCTCAAAGCACTTTCTGCAGCCGATACAGTCCCTTACCGGATCTCCTCCCGAGATTTATGATTTCCGATTCTACGCCTTCTTTTTCAAGCTGCACAGCCACTTCATTCAGGGCGGTAAAAAGTACATCCCTTTCCATGACTGCTTCCATTGATCATAAGTACTTCATTTAAACTCTCACCTCTTATAGATTATTTTATCAAATTTATTTCTATGTCCTGCGCTCCATCGTAGAGAACTTTTTCGTCCGAAATCATAAAGATCTTCAAGCCCCTCCGTTATCGTAAGGAAATGATTGCCGGAAAGCTGTCCGTGCTGGCTCGCAAACAAACATCTTCCATAGGACATGATTATCTCCATTTCGCTTATCCCTCCCGGATAAAAAGCATCTCGCCCTTTGCAGGATGCGACGTATGGTTTTCATAATCCAGACCTGTCCTCATATCTCCGTAAGGTATCCATATCCCTCTCCGCTCCATCTCACATGTATGAACTGGCTTTTGAGAGGAAGCATGCTTTCAAAAAACTTTACATGTTTCGGAGCCTCTTCCGTAAGCAGCTCTCCTACAAAACGAAATTCTCCGGATCTGATTTCAACCTTCTTCATAACGTATCCTCCTTCCGATGGTAAAAATGATCAGCGCATAACATATCCGATCATATATTATTTTACTACAGAAATATGTAAATCAAAAGAAAGAAAACTCCGTGCAGGA
>VOFF01000744.1_pt1 | contig 22000 bp, 29 predicted proteins | sample 5384061 | NCBI WGS metagenome assembly VOFF01 (sample SAMN12384725, study PRJNA508395) | human gut metagenome | isolation source: healthy gut E | host: Homo sapiens
TATGTGTTAATTTACATTTAGGGCAGAAAAGAGGAAAATTTCTTAATACCGTATTATAAAATACTTGAACCCTCGTCTTTCCGTTACAAATTGGACATTTTATCCAATATTTTTCAAGCATAATATTTCTCCTTTTGCGCAAAAAAATGCAGGTCAATTCTCAACATGAGCATTGACCTGCATTTATACATATAATACTACAACAAAATTAAGGCATAGTTTTTATACTATGTCTATACGTCGTTAGTTTTGTTGTATAGCATACGCAAAATAAGCATGACAAAAAAGCCCATATTGAAAATGGGAAAAATCTTTTTTGATTTCAATGCTTATCGAATACGCATGCTATGTAACATAAACATTCCCCCCTTTTAATAATACTATAAAAAAAAGCGGCTAGTTGTCAACATATATATATGAATTATTTTGGCTAACTGATAGAACTATGTAGACATATCCAAGAAGAAAGGGGAACAGTAAAATGTAAGAGGGTGAATAACTATGGCAAAAAGACCAGTACCAAGATACGACTTCAAGGCTTTTGGGGCAGCGATAAAGGCAGCGCGTGAGGGATGCAAGGAAAGCCGCAAGAAAGTAGGCGACGAAATGTTTATCTCGCCGCGCTACCTTGCGAACATTGAGAACAAGGGGCAGCACCCAAGTTTACAGATATTCTTTGAGCTGATACAGCGTTACCATATATCCGTAGACCAATTCCTTTTAGAAACGCCGCCGGAGAAGAACACGCAGCGGCGGCAGCTTGACGCGCTTCTTGACGATATGAGCGATACGGGCATACGGATTGTGACCGCAACGGCAAAAGAGATTTCGAAGTCGAAAAAAGAGGGCGAATAAATGTCCGGCTTAAAACTGAACAGGATTTAGGAAGCGTTGTAATCTTTTTTTTTTTGAGATTGCAGCGTTTTTTTTTGCGGAAGTTTGGCAAAATCGCTTTTTTTCTCCGTAGTAAGGGATAAGAGCCTAAAGGATAAAAACATTCGTAGCAAGCATAGGAAGCGGGTACCCACTTCCGTATTTTCGCCCTCCCGCGCTGCGGCGCGTCGGTTGAAAATTGCTTGTTGGGAAGTGTCCCAAACCCTCGGAACGGAAAGGAAAGGAGCGAAAACATGGACGGACGCAAAAGGACAGTGCAAATCAAATTCAGAGTAACGGAAGCAGAACGGGATTTAATTCTTGAAAAAATGAAGCTCATACCCACCCGGAATATGGCGGCGTATCTTCGGAAGATTGCCATTGCGTAAACGCGACGGGGAACGCATACCAAGAGGACATAGAGGAAATAAAGGGGGTGCTTGCGGAGATATGGCGGTTACAAAGATTAAGCCTATTAAAAGCACTCTAAGCAAAGCCCTTGACTATATCGAAAACCCGGACAAGACGGACGGAAAAATGTCCTCTTTCGGCTGAACGCTTCACCCGCCTAAAAACCCTCGGCGCAGATTATACAGAGGAAGCCATAAGGGAACGTATAGCGGGCAAACGGACAAAGGCGACGAAAGCTCCCAGAGAACAGCGCGGCGTGTCGCTGCTTATCGACATTGAGAACAGTATCAAGGTGCAGGAAAGCCGGGGCTATGAGCAATGGGCAAAAATCCATAATCTGAAACAGGCAGCGAAAACCATGAATTTCTTGACAGAACATAAGATTGAACAGTACGCAGAATTGACCGCGAAAATCACGGAAGTTGCCAAAGCAAGCGAACAGGCAGCGGACAGCTTGAAAGAGGTTGAAAAGCGGCTTACCGATATGACGCTGCTTATCAAGAATATCAATACCTATCAAAAAGACCAAGCCCGCCTATGCTGCCTACCGCAAGGCAAAAGATAAGGAGAAATACCGGACAGCCCATGAGAGCGATATTATTCTCTATGAAGCAGCGGCAAAGGCAATTAAGGCGGCGGGGATAACCAAGCTACCAAGCCTTGCCGCCCTGCAAGCAGAGTACGCAGCACTTCAAGAGCAAGAAAGAAGCCCTGTATGCCGACTATGGGAAGCTGAAAAAAGCAGGTCAAAGGAATACGACGTTATCAAGAAGAATATCGACAGTATTTTTGAAAGTGGAACGTCAGCCTGAACGGGCAAAAAAGAAGCAGAGCGCGGATAAATGAGAAAAAGAACGGACGCGGCAGCCGATATGTTGGCCACCGCGCCCGTTTTCTCATAGGTGCAGCTTTTGAAATGTTACGCAGTAGAACCGCGATTTTAGGGGTAAAGGTATCAATCCTTTACCTCTTTGTTTTTTGTGTCCGAAAAGCCCTGCAATCAAAGGCTTTTTTTTCGCCCCTACTGCGTAACAAGAGTACGCTTTTTTCTCATGCGCTCGGCTGCCTGTCTGCGGGTAATGCGCTTCCGACAGTCCGGGCAGTATTTGACGCTGTTTGACTTCGACGCAAAGGACGCACCGCACACGATACACTTTCGCATATCGTCGGTATGGTAAAAAGCTCCGCAAAAGAGCAGCTTATCAAGAGGAAGTACGGCAATCCGAAACCACTTACAGAGCAGCGAATAGGAAATGAGCTGCGGGCATACGCAAAGTGTCCCCGTCGTCTAGTAAAATACAGTTGCCATTCTCGCAGTTGCAGCACTCCTTTTTTCACAAGGGGTGTTTACCTTGCGGCTTTGTCGCGGCGACAGCCGCTTAATCCCGGTCATACTTCATCAGCAGGATAAACGGCAAGCTCCTTGTACTCGGCTTCGGTCAGCGCGCCTACTTTGGAAAGGGTGCGCTTTGCAAGCTCCCGTAATCCCGCGTCCATGTAAGGCAGCGCAGCGGTCATGTCCTCTATAAGCTGCGCCTTGCTTCCCTCATGGTAAATGCTCAAAAGGTTTGTTTCCTCAACAGTAAAATCTATTCATGCTCATACCTCCAAATCGTGATTTTTTCTTTTTGCCGCTGCCTTTTTCGGGGCGGCTGTTTTCTTGTCTGCGGTAAGCTGCGCCCGGACAGAGGGGCGCGCTTTTCGGATATTCCGGCTTCTGTCCTCGCTTTTGTCTAAAAATGCAAAAGTGCCATGTCTGCCCTCAATCTTAGAAAAAGAAAGTGTTTTGTATGGCAGCATAGCAAACAGACGGTCGGTGTCCTTTGTAGAGGCTAACTGCATAAAGTAAGGCGAAAGCTCCACCATGAAATGTGTTTTTGTTGGGGCTGTTAGGGCTGTCCTGCCGCTTCATTTCCGCTACAATGCGCTGTGCTTCGGCTTCAATCCGGCTGTCATGCAATGCGGTAATATGCGCCTTGAAATCCCCCGACTTTAAGCGGTCATAGCTGCGCTTTTCCTCCCGCATGAGAAAATGCAATGCTTCCGGGTCATTAGGCTGCGCTTCAAAGCGTTCAAACTTCCCAAGCTGCGGGTCGGGATTGCCGTCAAGATACTGTCCGGCGGGCTGCACCCGTTCTCCATGCTCATAGAGCAGCGTGTAATTATCTGCGGGTAATGCCTGTTCCTTAACGTGCCGGAAATGCTGCGGATAGTCAAGCTCATAGAGATTGCCTTTGATTTTCCGTTTACAATCCCGGTCAGCTCCACCGCATAGGCAAGGACTTTATCGCGCGTCTGTTCCCCGTAAAACCGCCATGTGTTATGCTGTCTTGTGCCTTTTAGAAAAAACGTCGCGCTCCCGGAAGCAGCTCGTCCCGGACGGGCGGGAAAACCATAAAAGCCGCCTGTCCTCGGCTGTGGGGCTTGCCGCCGCTTTCTGTAAAATGTTTCTATCAAGGTCAAAATCATTCTGATAAAAAGCGGTATTCTGTTTCATAATCGCTTCAAGGGAAGTGATAACGTCCACATCTTCAAACTTATTCATAGGTCAGCTCCTTTCCAAGTCCTGCGATCTTCTGCTTTGCGGGTTTCTTCTTTCCCGCCCGTTCTTTGTCAGCTTTAAGCTGCGCCCGGATAGAGGGCTTTTCTTTGCCGCGTTCTTTGTCTGCCTTAATCGCTTCCGCAAGGTCAACAAGGGAAATTTGTTCCCCGGCTTTTGCCTTTGCTTCCAGCTCGTCGGCGGTAGGGGTGTTGTTGATGATCTCGTCAAAGCTGTTGTCATTCTGCTCGATTGTGTCCTCAACGTGCTTTAGCGGGTTTATCTTTTCCGGCTGTTGTGTCTGCTCCTGCAAAAACTCCGGCACTTCCTTTGTAGCCGAAACTATCTACATAATGCGCCGCGTCCTGTCCGTTCTGATGAAGCACTACCACGTCGGAAACGGAAAGGCTGTGTCCCTTGAAATCTTTCGGGTGGTCGATATTGAAACGGGTGTAAATATCTTCAAAGGGAAGTACCCGGCGTAAGTTCTGCGGAATAGACAATCTCATAGTTTGCCTTATCAACCGCATTTCCCGCCGCCTGCAGGCGGTCGTAAGGCTCGAAGCGGAAGTCCCGCGTTTCGTCCCCCTTGCTTTAGCTGATAAATGGAAAAGGTGTCTTTGTCGGCTTCGGCTTCCTGTGCCTTTGCATATAGCTCCTTTACTTCTCCCTTTGCGTCAGCTCTCCGGCGTTCAGCCCGCCCATGAGTTCCCGGCATTTTGCAAGGCTGCCGATATACAGCACGTCCCCGATTTTTGCCCTGCCGTTTTCCTGCGGGAGATAGGCTTGCAGGAAAAAGCGGCCGTTGTCGCCCGTTGTGCGGGGGTTGGCTTCAATCTTGTAAATGTACTCCGGCATGGCGGCTTTCTCCCTCGGCGCGTCCTGCGCCTGTTCCTGTGCCTTTTGCAGCTCTGCGATATGTTCATCAATGCTGTTGATGATTTCCGCTGCGGTGCTGCGGATTGTTTCAAGAGAGCTTTTCAGTTCGGCAAGCTCCCGTCCGGCACTCCACCCGGCAACATACCCAAAGGAATAATCAGAGGTATCAAGCCCGTAATGCTGGCACACGGTATAGGCGATACTTTCTGCCTGTACCTCACGGGTGCGGCGGTCGGGTCTGTTCTCCAAGTCCTCTAAAGGGGCGTTTAGGTCAATGTCGTGCAGCTTCGCATGGGCGATTTCATGGATAAGTGTCTTTAAGGTTTGCAGCTCGCTCATGCCCTCATCAAGGGCAATACGCTTGTCCTCCAAGTGGTAGTAACCATGTGCGCCGCCCTCGATTTTCTCAAAAGCAACGGGAACAGGGGAAGTCTTTTCAAGGGCAGCGAAAACCTCCTTGTAATGCTCCACGTCCCCGGTCAGCATATTTACGGCAATATCGGGGATTTCCCTGCCCTCGGTCTGCGATACGTCAAAGACCGATACCACCTTAAAAGGCGGGGATTGTGATTTCCTTTTCCTCGGTTACGGGCTTTCCGTCCTTGCCGATAATGGCTTTCTGTGTCTGCGGGTCGATTTTCTCCATTTCTTTTTTAATCTTAAAGGGCGACGGTGCAAGGATTTTGATACCCTTTTGTCCTTTCATCACGTTTCGTCCAAAGTTATTTTTCCATGCGGAAAATCCGGCGATAAGGGAAGCGTCGGGCTTTTGCATGGCGATCAGCAGCGTATTGTTAAAGCTGTAATTATGAAACTTTGACATGACGCGCAGATATTCCTTGTAACGCTCGCTGTCGAACAGCTCCGTAATGCCTTGCTCCAAGCGGTCGGTTATCTCTTTGAGCTTTTCGGCGGGCTTCTCGGAAGTTAAGACAATGGGGATAACCGGGCGCGGCTCCTGCGGCGTTGCTTCGGGAACAGTCGCCTGTACTGCCGGGGCTGCGTCCAGTTCGACGGTTGGCTGCGGGTAGCTCATAATGCGGTAGTCCTCCGGCATCATCGCGCCCCCTCAAAGTGCTGCTCCCATGCGTCGCCGCTTTCCACAAGGTAGCCGTATTCCGTAAAGCTGCCTTTTTCCTGTGCGGCGGCGTTTCGTCCAAAGGCGATAAGGTCAATGCTGTTTTTCCATTCAGCGGGCATTTGCACCATGCCGGATTTGTTAAGGTAATAATCGCCCAATTCGCGGAGATTATGTACTTCGGGGATATGCACGAAAAAGTCCTCGTTATAGGTAAAGTCAATGAGCTGCCCGATATTCTCAAAACCATTCCTGCGCTGCGTGGCGGCGTTCAGCGCGGTAATCCCGGAAGCGTCAAGGGTTTCCAGTCGTGCCGCAAGGAAATTCAGCTCGTCCACCTGTGCCGCGCATACCATGTCATACGGCAGGGCAATGTGTCTGTCCTCCCGGTCAGAGTAGCCGTGAATGAAAAATTCCTGCGGATTGTCTGCGGTAATGCCGACGCTTTGCATGGCTTCGTGAAGTTCTTCCTTTGTGGCGGGCATGGATAACCAGCAGCCGCCCGGTTCTCCCGTTTCAAAACGGGTGCGGCTGTCAATCAGGATTGCAAACTGTTCCGTATCCTGTCCCGGTTCGGTTCTCGGTGCAGCGGCGGGAATGTCGGCAGCGGGCTGCTTGATTTCCTCGCCCTCTACGGTATAGCCCGGTAAAAGCTGCCCGTTTACCTTAAACTGCTCCGCGTATTCCTGCGGGATAGCCGGGGAGATTTCCGTAAAGAGCTTTTCATACGCCTTGATACGCCCATTCAGATATTTTTCCATAGCTGCCCGGTCAGCAAATACCTTTCTGTCCTGTCCGGCGATTTTTGCCTGTCCGTACCCGTGGGGGCTGTTGGTGTAGATGTTCCAAGATAACGTATAGGAGTACGGGATAGATTTCTCTGCTTTTCTGTCGTAGCGGGTATTTTCGTACACATGGTAGCTCATTTTATATACCCGGTTGCTGATGGTGTGGCGGTCGTTGTCCTCGTCCTGCCACTTGTTCGCCGTATGCTTCACTTCGGGTATTCTCGCATACTCAATCGCCTTGTCAAATAGCAGGGTCTTAGCTGCCTGTTCCTCCCATGCGGAAGCCTGTACTTTTAGATTTTCAAATACGGTCTGCTCCGCAGCCGCGCTTTCCTCCCGCAGCTTCATAAGCTCGGCAAGGGGTAGGCGGTCAGCGGGGAAATATCCGCGTCTTTCGTTTCAAAATAGATACCGCGCTCAATCTTCATCTTGTCGGCGGCGTCCAGTCTGTCGCGGTCGTATGAGGAATAACCTGTTTTCCATTCGTCCATTTGCTCGCTCCTTTCTTTTTCAATCATGCGGTGCATAAGCTCGTAGTCCTCAATGCTCATGCTTCCGTCAAATACATAAGGGTCAAAATCTTCCCCGTCCCGGTAGGGCTTTTCGGAAAAGGGAAGCCCCGCTGCATGGGCGGCGGCTCTTGCTTCCTCGATAACCTCCGGGGGAAGCCTGTCGTCATGCGCCCCGATAAAACCGTCAAGGTCGTTCATGCTGTTTTCATAGTGATAGCGCACTCCGGCGGTCAACTCGTCAAGGCTCATATTCTCGCCTAAATGCCCGCAGTAGTAGCCGTTTAGAATTACAGCGGTGGGGTCAGCCGCTTTGATTTCTTCTAACCGGCTCCTGTCAAACGGTTCTAAAGTACCGTCCACTTCAAGATGAAACAGCTCGGCGTTCCATGAACGTCCCTCTTTCCAAAATGCTACCCATGCAATACCGTCCCTAAGTTCCTCTTGATAGTCCTTTACGCTGTCGCGCAAACTTGCCATGTGTAAAACCTCCTTTCGCGTATGGCAGCGCGGACGCTGCGTTTTGTGGTTACATAGTCCCACTACGGTGCGCCCGCATTTCTGCCAAAGATTTTTGAGGATTTTTAGAGGGTTTGGGAAAGAGGCTTCCCAACAAGCAAAATCCCCCGTCCGCTCGGTAAGCGTGGCAGGATTTTACGGAAGTGGGTACCCGCTTCCTATGCTTGCTATTCCAGTTCTTTGTTCTTTGAAATGGTTACTTTGTAATTCACATATTTACCGCCCGTGTCGGCTAAAAGCACCGTTCCGTCGTAGGTTTTGCCCGTTTTCGGAGAGTACAGTCTTTTGACTGTTGCCTTGCCGGATTTCAAGAGTGCAGCGGCAATCTTCGGGGTAAAGGCGGTTTTTCGTTCCTCAAAGAAGCGGTCATTTTTCCACATGGTAAAGCTGCACTCCTTGTTGGAACAGTAGTAGTTTTTCTTCCCCTCATAGACCGGGGATTTGCAGCGGGGACACTTCCCAAGCTCTGTTTTTCTCTGTCTTGAAAAGCTCTTGTTTCTCACCCAGCACGGAAGCATAGGTTTTCACAAGCTCACTTGTCATTGCTTCGATACCCTGCATGAAAGCGTCCGGCTCTGCCTGTCCCTTTGCAATCTGCGTCAGATTGTTTTCCCATGCAGCCGTAAGCTGCGGAGAAGTTAAGCTGTCCGGCAGGACGCAGACAAGGTTTGTGCCGTCTTTGGTGGGAAGTAGCTGCTTGCCCTTGCGCTCCACAAAGCCGCCTCCCACTAACTTTTCAATGACAGCGGCGCGGGTAGCGGGCGTACCAAGCCCCCGGCGTTCTGCGTCCGGGTCGGTGTCCTCATTCCCGGCGCGTTCCATAGCAGAAAGTAAGGACGCTTCATTGTGGGGCTTCGGCGGCGTCGTTTCATGCTCCGTAACCTTTGCAGCAGGGTTTTCAAAGGTCTGTCCCTCGGTAAAGTCCGGCACATCTAAAACAAGTTCGTTTTCGTCGTCGCTGTCCGGCTTCTTTTTGAGGGTCACCCGGTAAAGCCGTTCCATGTCTTTCCACCCGGCAGCGATTACCGCCTTTCCCTTTGCCGTAAATTCATGGTCGGCGCAGGAGAAAACCGCCGTTACCGCTTCAAAACTGTACGGCTCGGCGGTCGCCATAAGCAGACGCGCCCCGGCAAGGGTAAGGATATTGCGCTCGCTTTCCGGCAGCGCGGTAAGGTCAGCCTTTGCAAGCTCCATAGTGGGAATGATTGCGTGGTGGTCTGATACCTTTTTACTGTTCAGCACCTTTGCAATCTCCGGCGAAAAATCCGCGCCCTCCATAAAGGAAAGTTTCTCACAAAGCACCTTGATAATGTCCGTCGCTGTTTCTCCCATGTCGTCGGTCAGATAGTTGCTGTCCGTTCTCGGATAGGTCAAGAGCTTCTTTTCGTAAAGGGTCTGTGCAAGGTCAAGGGTCTGCTTCGCTGTGTACCCGTAGATACGGTTTGTTTCCCGCTGTAAACTGGTAAGGTCAAAGAGCTTCGGTGGGGCAATGGTTTTCTTTTCACGGGTCAAGGAAGTGCAGACAGCCGCCGACGCTTCGCAGGCCGCTTTCAGTTTGCCCGCTTCATCAGCGGCGCAGATCTTCGCGCTTGCCGCTTCTGCGCCGGGGAGCATAAGGCGCACATGGTAGTAGGTTTCTTTCTTGAAGTTTGTAATGGCAGCGTCCCGGTCTACAAGCATTTTTAGGGTCGGGGTCTGGACGCGCCCCACGTTCAAGGTCTTTCCATACAGGCAGGAGAAAAGGCGGGTCGCGTTAATACCGATAAGCCAGTCAGCCTTTGCCCTGCATAATGCGGAATGATAGAGGGTGTCATACCCACGCCCGTCCTTCAGATGGTCAAAGCCGCTTCGGAATTGCGTCCGTTTCCATAGAGGAAATCCAAAGACGGGTAAAGGGTTTCTTGCAGCCGCCATTTCATAGACGAAACGGAAAATCAATTCTCCCTCGCGCCCCGCGTCGCAGGCGTTCACGACTTCTGAAACGTCGGCGCGGTGCATGAGGTCTTTTAGGATTTTGAATTGTTTTCCCTTGTCGGCGGCTACGGTGTACTGCCATTCCTGCGGCAGAATGGGTAAGCTGTCATAAGTCCATTTTGTATTGCTCCCCGTAGGCGGCAGCTTCCGCAAGCCCTACCAAATGCCCGATACACCAAGAGATTACATAACCGTTCCCCTCAATATATCCGTCTTTTTTTACCCGTAACGCCGAGGGCGGCGGCAACCGCCGCCCCGACGCTGGGTTTCTCACAAATCACAAGTTTCATTCGTCCTCGTCCTCCTGTTCGGTGTCTGCGCTGTCAGCTTCTTCCGGCTCGTCCTCGTCGTATTCGTCAAAATCGAACTCGTCAAGGTCGGTGCTGCCTTTCACGCTCTGTTTTGATTTCATAAACTTAAAGTAGTAGAGGGCTGCGCCGCCGCCAAGAAGTCCCACAACAAGCAAAATCAAAAGCCCGCTCATGCTTTTTTTCGGTTTCTCCGGCTCTGCGGGAGCTTCCGGCTCGGCTTCCTTGCCTGTGCAGTTATTCATGGTTACAGAGCAGACAGGACAGGTTGTGTTGACTTCGCCCGCCTTGCATTTCTCGGTACAGTTGCAGACAGCAGGGGGTGGGGTGGTCTGTCCCTCCTCAATGATTGCCATAATGTCGGTTTCGTCTACTTGATTTAAGAAGTGGACGGAATTTTCGCCCTCGGCTGCGTGGTCAACGATGATGTAAAAATAGTTGCCGCCTTTGCTTTTCACGACGATAAACTGCTTATCCTCGGCAGCGTCCCCGTCGATGTCGTCCACAAGGGTCATGTTGCCCTCCGGGGTAAGGGGCTGCGGTTCGGTTTCCACGATTACGCCGCTGTCGTCGGTTTCCTCTGTCGGGGTCTGCGCGTAGGCAGTAACGGAAAAGCCGCCCACAAGGACAAGGGCGGCGCAAAGTGCGGTAATGCTTGCAAGGATTTTATTCTTCATTCTCGGTTTCCTCCTGTTCCTCATAGTCTGCGGGCATAGGGGCAATGCCCGGAATACCGCCGCCCGCAAGCATAGCGGTAAGCTCCTGCGGGGTCAGGCGCATAGAGCGCACAAGCTGTACGATTTGCAGATTTTCCGCTTCGGTTTTCTGCGCTTCCAGTCCGCGCAGCCTGTTCTGATACTCCGTGATTTTCTCACGGGTCTTTTGGATTTCCTTGTCAATTCTTTCGATTTTACTCATTGCCATAAAATTTTTCTCCTTTCGATTTTCAAAAAATGTGTCAGTTCCAGTTCATCAGCCCGTACCCTTTGATACAGGCATAGTCAAGGGGATAGCTCTTAATCTTGCAGGCGTCGCCGGAATTGCCCTCGACGGTATAGACGCGGTTTCCGTCCCTGCCGATAACAAGCCCTACATGGTCTGCGCTGCCGTCTAAATCCCAGTCAAAAAAGATAGCGTCGCCGGGGGCAATGTTTTCATAGCCCCGCGCTCCCCATTGTCCGTGAGAAGTAAACCACGGAATACCCTGCGACTGGCAGGCGGCAAAGCGCGGCTCGGAAAGTCCCATTTGCCCGTAGCACCAGGACACGAAACAGGCGCACCATTCCACGCGGGAGTTGAAGCCGTACCAGCTCCAATACGGATAGCCGCCCACATTTCCGACTTGCTGCTTTGCAAGGTCAACGATAGCGGTATTGCCGGGGCGCGTTCCGTTCACAAAGTCCACGCCGCTTAAATCCTCGGACGTGGAAGTGTCGGGAGAGCCGCCGCCAAAGATAAGGGGCTTGTTTCCGCTTGTCTGTAAGTACACCCGGTACATTTCAAGCTGTTCCGGGGTCAGATTGTTTTCTGCAATCGTGGATAACGGGGTGTTCGTCAGCTTGACGTTTAAGATGTAATACTCATAAGGCACTTGTACCGTGTAGGTGTCCGTATGCTCGTTGCCGTCCTCGTCTGTCCATGTGTCGGTGCGTTCTTCCTCTCGGTAGCGTATTTCCACTTCCTCGGTCAAGGTCAGCTTGTACTGCTGATTGAAAATCCTTTGCAGCTCGCTTTGAACGTCGGCGCGGGTGTAGCTCTGGTATTTTGCGGTCAGATAGGACGCTAATTCATGGGGGTTATGCCCGATACTGGCAAGGTCATAGCGGTATTCGTCATAGCCGGGGTGGGTGCTTTCGATATTGTCAATCTGCTGCTGAAGCTCGTTTTCCTTTGCGGCGTAATTATTTTCCGTCGCCACAAGGTCGCTGTCCTCCGAAGTGTAGGATGTTCCAAGCACGCCGTTTAACGTGCCGGAAAACATTGCCCCACAAGAGGACAGCCCGGACATAACCATGATAAAGAGCAGCAGCACCCCGACAGCGATTGCCACACCCGCCGGGTGCCTTGCCACAAATGCTGCGGTCTGCTTTTTGTTTTCTCGGCGGTCTCTTTTGCCGCCTTGCGGGTGTTCTCTGCGCGCTTTTGATACCCGTTTTTGCGCCGCCTTTCCTTGCCGACTTTGCATACTGCCGCTTGATTTGCTGCTTCTGCATGAAGCGGGAAAGGGGGTTAGAGGTAATCTGCGGATTGTCATGTAGGGCTTTATGGTACTGGAAATCCACATTCGCCTTGAACGCCGCTTTCTCTGCCTTTGCCGCCGCCCGGTAGGGTTTGAGCTTGTGGCTGTGGTAGCCCTCCTTGACTTTCCGCGTCCCGTACTTTGCGCCGCGCTCTGCCAGTTCTTCGGATTTGTGCGCCCCCTCAACGCCGGAATTGTCCTTTTCAACGGAATGTATCTTGTTGTGGACGAAAATACCCGCTTCCTGTGCGGGGCGGGATAGCGGGTTATTGTGGGGCTTATTCCTTCCTATGGGCTTTTCCTGTTCCTCAAAACGTAGGCGGGTCTTGCCTTTCCCGGTGGCTTCGTCAAAGGTGCGCTCCCGCACAAGTTTCTTTTCTTTGGGGATAGCCGCCTTTGCCGCGTCCAGACGGTCGGCTGCTTTGTCCGATTTTCTGGATATACCTTTCAAGCTCCGGCGTTGCCCGTTCTTCCTCGGTAAACTGCAAGCGGGAAGTACTTTTGCGGGCTTCGGCTTCTGCCTGTGCTTTCCTCGCCGCCTTTTTGCTCGTCTTTCTGGTACGCGCCCCGTCGATACGTTCCAAGACGCGCTCGGCTGCTGCGGTGTCCTGTTCCCGTTCTGCCCCCGGCGCATGGGGAAGCGGCGGCGTGTCGGTTAAGGGCGGGGAAGTTGCGCCGCCCGGTAGGGTCTGCGCTGCCTGTTCCGGCTGCGGTGCTTCGGTCTTTGCAAAGTCCGCGTCCCTTATCCGCTTGCTGATACGTTTCTTTTTCCCGGTGGCGGCGTTTACCTCGACAGCCCCCTCGCGGGTCATTTTCTGCGTGACTTTTTCACGCGCCCGATATTGTTTTATGTGTCTGTCCCTCCAATCCGCGCCCTTGCAAGGGCGCAATATTCGGCGTTTATCTCAATGCCTATATAATGCCTGTCAAGCTGCCTTGCGGCTGCTCCCGTCGTGCCGCTGCCGAAAAAGGGGTCAAGCACAACGCCGCCTTTCGGACAGCCCGCCTTGATACAGGTTTCGGCTAACTTCGGCGGGAACGCGGCGAAATGCCCGCCCTTGTAGGGTACGGTATTGATAAGCCACACGTCCCGCCTGTTCCGCATGGTCGGCATGAGGGCTTCGTCGTAGTAGCTGCCGCTTCTCGCCCGGTTAAGCCCCTGTACGTTCCCCTGTCCGGGTACTTCGTCCGCATATTTCTGTCCCGCGCTGCGCCCGGTGCGGTACCGCGCCGCCGTTGTAGGGGCTAACGGCTCGGCTATGGCGGCTGCGTCATAAAAATACTTCTTTGACTTCGTAAGCAGAAAGATATGTTCATAGCAGCGGGTAGGGCGGTCTTTCACGCTCTCCGGCATGGGGTTCTCTTTCTGCCAGATAATATCGCTCCTTAAATACCACCCGTCAGCGCGTAGGGCAAAGGCCAAGAGCCACGGAATACCGATTAAGTCCTTTTGCTTGCAGCCGGAAACGCGGTTGTTTCTTGCAATCTGCTGTCCGTTTCTGCCTTTCGGGTTCTTCGGGTCTGCATGGTAGCCTTTATTTCCTGTGCCGCAGTAAGTGTCCGCGATATTCAGCCAGAGCGTACCGTCAGAACGCAGTACCCGGCGCAGCTCGCGGAAAACCTCGGTAAGCCTGTCAATGTACTGCTCCGGCGTGTCCTCCCGCCCAATCTGCATATCAAGCCCATAATCTCTAAGTGCGTAGTAGGGCGGGCTTGTGACGCAACAGTGTACGCTTTCCTCTGGAAGCTCCCGCAAGGCATAGAGCGCGTCCCGGTTGATGATTGTGTCAGTTTTCAGCCCGTTCATGCTTCGCCCACTTCCTCCGGCTTCGTCGTCATTACCCGGTAAAGCTCGGTATCTTTCGGGAAGCGGTCTACAAAGGGCAGCACCACGTTCCCGTAGAAGATAAGCCCCTCGCCCGCTTCGGTGTGGGTGACATACTTCATCTGCTGCGGGGAGATGTTGAGCTGCTTCGCAAGGATAGCCCGGTCGCCCGCCGCCTGATTGAGCATGAGGACAAAATCAGAGTTTTCAAAGATATTCTCCACTTCGCGGGAAGCAAGCAAATCCTTGACGTTCTGCGTGATTGCTGTGGGTATGCCGCCCCATTTTCTGAAACGCTTCCAGATTTCAACGGAATAGGCGGCGGTCTGTTCCTCTTTCAAGAGAAGATGAAATTCGTCCATAAAATACCGGGTGGATTTCCTTTCTGCCCGGTTGATGGTGACGCGGTTCCATACCTGGTCTTGCACAATGAGCATACCTAATTTTTTGAGCTGCTTCCCAAGCTGCTTGATGTCAAAGCAGACAAGGCGGTTTGAAAGCTCTACATTCGTCCTGTGGTTAAAGACGTTAAGGCTCCCGGAAACATACAGCTCCAACGCCGCCGCGATACGCGCCGCTTCCGGCTCCGGCTGCTTCAAAAGCTCGTTGTAGAGGTCGCCCAAGATAGGCATTTTCTCCGGGTCGGGGTCTGCAAGGAAAGGGCGGTACACGTTCCTAACAGCGCGGTCAATGACGGTCTTATCGACGGGCTGCAAGCCCTCCTTGCCGCCTATGACAAGCTCGCAGAGGGAGAGGATAAAGTCGGATTTCAGCGCAAGGGGGCTGTCGTCCTCGCTGTAATTGAGGTTAATATCCATAGGGTTCACATACTGGGGCTTCCCGTCAATGCCCTTGCCCGTAGGCGACAACCGTATCACTTGCCCGTCAAGCCGCTGCACAAGGGAAAAATACTCTGCTTCCGGGTCGCAGATGATAATGTCGTCGTCCGTAATGAGGAAAGCGTTTGCCATTTCCCGTTTGGCGGCAAAGGATTTCCCGCTTCCCGGCGTACCCAAGATTAAGCCGTTGGGGTTCTTTAGCTGCTTGCGGTCGCAGAGTATCATGTTGTTAGACAGGGCGTTTAAGCCATAGTACAAAGCCGCGCCCGTCTGGAAAAGCTCCTGCGTGATAAAGGGGATAAAGATAGCGGTGCTTGACGTGGTAAGCCCTCTTTGAATGGGGATAAGGTTCTCCCCAAGCGGTACAGAGGACATAAGCCCCGCTTCCTGTTGGTAGTCAAGGCGGGTTAAGGCGCAGTTGTTCTTCTGTGCAATGCCCGCCGCCGCGAACACGTCATTTTCCAGTTTCCTTTTTGTGTCCGCCATGTTCACCACAAGGAACGTCAAAAGGAACATTCTTTCATTCCGGCTCTGCAAGTCCTGTAAGAGGTTCTTCGCTTCGCTGCCGAATGTGGCAAGGTCGGACGGGATTATATCCATGTCGTAGCCGCTGCGTACCGCTTTTCTTCTGTTCTTCGATTTTCATTTTGTCAAGGTCGGTGATCTTCCGCTTGATTGTCTTTATGGCTTCGGTCTGGTCGATACTGTGGATATGCAGATTGACGATAACGCCCGTTTCCAAGTCCAGAATGTCAGATAAGATACGGTCGTTTAATTCCGGCGCAAGGATTTCAAGGAATGAAACCGCGCCGATTTTGCGCCCCATGCGGAAGTACCGCCCCTCGCCAAAACGGAAAGAGGACGGGGCGATAAAGTCCTTTGTGGAAAGCCCGGACGGGGCAAGCCATGAAAAATCAAAGGCAAACTGCCCGCCCTCCGGGTGGAAAATGCCATGCAGCATTTTAAGGCGTTCATAGCCTGTCATGGGGCGGGCAGACACGCCCAAGAGCTTAAAGTTGTTCAGCACGTCCGTTTCGATACGGGCAAGGCGGGATTTCGCCGCGCCCAGACTGTCGGCTTCAATGGCAAAGGTGATATATTTTGCTTTGACAAGCCCGTTGTTGCCCTTTGCAAGCTGGTTTTTCAGCATATCCCGGTATTCTGTGCGGATAGAATTGAAAGCGTCCTCCTGTGCCGGGATATTGACCGCCTTTTGCCTTGCCGCTTCGCCGCGCTGCGTCCCCTGATTGATGAAAGAGAGCTGCACCGAAACGGAAGCGTCAAAGTAGTTGAGGAAGTCGCACCAGTTCTCAAAAATGGCGGTCTTGTCGTCTGCCTGTGCAAGCTGATAGTTAATATCTTCAAAGGCGACGGTCTTTGAGTATTTCCGTCCCGTAACCTTGCAGATACCGTCCGGGTACATCTGGATATAAGGGATTGTCTGCTGCGCGGTGTGCGCTTTCCCGTCGCCCTTTGCCTGTCTGATGATTTCCGCAATCTGCTTTTTCTCGGCGCGGGTGAGCTTGGGGGCGGGTTAGGCTTTGTTTGCTTCCCGCCGCGTCTGTTTCTTCGTGTTTCCTTTTGCAATCGCTGATACCTCCTTTTCAAGTTTTCTCTGCCGTTCTAAGACGGAATAAAAGTTGTCTGTCCTGTATGGTCGTTCTTTGGGGGCTATGAACTTCGTCTGAATGACGTTTTTCATCACGACTTCAAGGGGCTGCCCGTGTTTTTCATACATTGCCAAGAGGAAGCAGGGAAGCATAACGACAATCATTGCAAATGCCGCCATGCTTGTTCCCGCGCTGTCTTTGAGCAAAAAGAAAAGCGGTAGTCCCATAGCGAGGGCTGCCGCAAAACATATAATCTGCCGCTTTGTCAGATTAAAAGCGACTTTCGTTTTGATTTTTGATAAGTCTTTGGGTACGGGTACATACGCCAAGTGAAAACCTCCCCTTTCGGTCTTTAATGGGCGTTAAATATTGACTTCGCAAGTGCGCCTGTTTTGAATAGGGAGAAGCACAAAATCACGGTGTAGGCTGCAAGGGAGAAAATCGCGCTGTGCAGGTTGTCCGCTACAATCATGCTGCCAACCAAAACCGCATAAATGCCGACGCATATCATTATGAGGAAGCCTTGAAAACCGAGGGCGAACAGGGCTTTTAAGTAGTTGTTGCCTATCTGCCCCCACTCTCTGTTGGTCATAGTTGCAAACGGGATAGGCGATACCGAACAGTAAAGGTAAATTTCTATCATTCTGCCGTACAGGATAACCGTGATAAGCACCGACATGATTTTCATGCAAAGGCTCACAAGGCTTGTTTCCATAACGAGCAAAGCAGTTCGGGGATTTCCATAGCGTCAAGTCCGGCTTGCATGGACGAGAGGGCGGCGTCAACGTCGATATTCGTATTGCCGCCGATCACGCCCGCTGCGCCGGAAACAACGTGCTGCGCCATATCGAACACCGCCATAGTGATAGTAAAGGTGTGGGTAACGAGATACACCGCTACCCACGCCTTGAAAAACCACTTAAAGAACATGAACGTGTCAATATCGTGCATATTGTTCTTTTCCGTTACCATGCTGATAAGCTCCACGCATAGAACGTAGGTAATGACAAGCCCCGCAATGGGTACAATCACATTTTCCGACAAACTCTGTATCATGGAGAAAATATGCCTGCGTTCCACCCCTGCGGGGTCTGCCCTACCTCTGCGGCGATAGTGCCGACTTTTTCGTTTACGTCCCCGAACATAGTTGACAGATTACCGTTAATGGCTCCAATGAGGATTTCCTTTATCCATTCGTTAATCGCGTCAAGTATGCTCTGCATAGGCTAACCCCGCGCTTCTCTTAACCGAACAGGCCGGAAAGCAGAGGTACAAGGGTGCCACCGATAAGGGCAACGCCGCCGCCCGCCATGAGCTGCTTCATACCCTGGCTTTTGCACCTGGGTTATCATTGCCGTAGCCCTCCAAGAGGTTGATAACGCCCCAAATGCCAAGTCCTGCTCCAAGAGCGATAACGAGTGTCTGTAAAACGCCTACTGCGCTGTTGAAAAATTCCAATAATAACTCCTTTCTGCCGCATGTGCGGCTGCCCGTAAAAGGGCATAAAAAACGGCGGTCAGTTTTTTATAACTGCCGCGGTCATAAGTCCCCGCGCTGCGTTTGTTGCTGCGGCGCGGCGGTATTCAGTTGTAAGGGTGCGGCTTCCTGCCGCGATACGCGCAAGGAGTAGGGGCGCGTACCATGTAGCCCGTGTTTATTATTTTTACTTTAAGCTCCCTCCTTTTCAAAAAGTGGTGTGTAGACAGGCATAATGCCGTACTGCCGTTCCCGGACAGCTTCGATATACTTGATATAGGAAATACCGCCTGTCTTGTCCTGCGTTCCTGTTCCCGCTGCATTTCCTCGGCAGCTTCCACAAGCCCGCTGATAGCCCGGATTACTGCTGTTTGTTCTTTTTCTTTCTGATACGCTTATTCATTTTCTGTGTCCTCCTGCAAATCTGCTTTGTCAACTTCGTAATAATCAAATACCTCGTCCAGCTTTACGATTGCAGGACGGCGGCGCAAGTGCTTTTCCATGTCAAAGGCGTTTTTCTTGTCAAAGTCGGAAAGGTACTTGTACTTCGGGTGTTTGGTAATATCGTATTTTTCGGAGAAGAACGGACGCACCCCGCGTAGTTGCAAGATACATTTCCCGCCGTCCATGACCGCAATTTCATCTTCGCTCATAAGCTGCTTGCCTAACTTCTGATAGTTCAGCCCGTGGGAAAGCTCCCGTCCTCTTGTTTCGGAAGTATTGAAGCTGTCAATGGTTTCTTTCCCCAAGATTTCCGACATTTCTTTAAGTGTCGTTTTCTCCTTGCCGCCCAAGAACAGGGTCGTATCGCAGTTGCCGACAATGGTATCGGCGTTGTCCTTGTAGATAGCCTTTAGCTGCGACTGGCTCTGCAAGATGATGGACGCGGAGATTTCGCGGCTCCTTATCGTAGCAATGAGCTTTTCAAACTTCGGTATCTGCCCGATATTTGCAAACTCGTCAAGCAGACAGCGCACATGAACAGGTACCGCCCGCCGTACACATCATCTGCTTTGTCACAAGAGATTGAAAAGCTGCGTGTAAAGGATTGATACAACAAAGTTAAAGGTATCGTCGGTGTCGGATATAAAACAAAAAGCGCGGTTTTTCTATCGCCCAAGGTGTCAAGCTCCATTTCGTCGGTTTCCATCAGCTCGCGCAGTTCCCGAATGTCAAAGGGGGCAAGACGCGCACCGCAGGAAATGAGGATAGAGCTTCTTGTTTTTCCGGCAGACAGCAAAAACTTCTTGTACTGGCGCACCGCAAAATGTTCCGGGTCTTTTTCCTCCAAGCGTTCAAACATGAGGTCAACGGGGGATTGAAATTCCGGGTCGTCCTCGCGGGCTTCCGACGCATTTATCATTTCAAGCAGCGTCGTAAAGTTTTTCTCATTCTCCGGGGCTTCGTACCAGATGTAGCCGATAAGGGCGCAGTAAAAAAGCCGTTCCGATTTCACCCAAAAATCCTCGCCGGATTTTTCCCCGTCGCCTTTGGTGTTGGCGATAATGGTATTGACTAATTTCAAAATGTCCTTTTCGCTGCGCAGATAGGCGAAGGGATTGTACCGCATGGATTTCTTGAAATTGATGGTGTTTAACACCTTGATTTTGTACCCGCCCCGCTGCAAGAGCTTTCCACACTCGATTAAAACCGTTCCTTTCGGGTCAGTGACAACATAGCTGCTGTGCATTTGCATTAAGTTAGGCTTAACGAAAAATCTTGTTTTGCCGCTGCCGGAGCCGCCGATTACAAGCACGTTTTTGTTTCGTGCATACTTCGGGTGCTTCGGGCGGCTGCTCATCATCAGTCTTTCGGTCTGCGTCAGCAGCACGTTATTTTCAAACATGGGGTCGATATACGGCTTTATATCCTCGGCATTGCCCCAACGTGCAGAGCCGTACTCCATGCCCTTACGGTATTTCTTTGCGTTCTTGCCTTTCACATAGACCGCAAGCCTGATAACGACAGCCCCGACAATGCCGATAAGCAAATCCATAGGGTTAAAGCTCGGCAGGGCATTTGAAAAGGCAGCGGAAAAGCCGCTGCCAATGGAAACCAGCTTGCCGGAGAGGTCAGCCCCCGGCGAGAGCCGCACCGCCTGTCCGACTTTATCAAAGAGATACACAAAGAGCAGATAGGGGGCGTTTAGGATAAGCAGCTTCTTGATATTCGGCTTCATAGCGATACCTCCCTGTCCTTGTATTTTGTCTTTTGACGGTTCGCGTTCAAGCTGCCGCCTTTTTTGAGGGAAACAATGGCAAGCTTGCCTTTCGGATAGAGGGCTTTTTTGTTCCTGCGTCAGCTTCTTTGCGGAAAACTCCTTGAAAGCTGCGGTCAGTGCGTCCGCGTCCCGTCCCTTAAAAAACACAAGATAAGCGGGGCGGGGTTTCGGTGCTGTCTTTCTTTTAAGGCAAAGTCAATCCCGTATTTTTTTCGCCGTCTGCTCAAAGGCTTTGATATTGTCCCTTTGTGATTTCAATGTTGGAAACGCCCGCGTTCTGCTTCATAAGCTGCTTTAGGGTCTGCTTGCCATGGGGCTGATTTTTTCCTGCTGCTTTTTCATCTGTGCAAGCAGGGCTTTCATAGCCTTTTGGAGCTGCTGCGCGGTCAGCTTTCCGGTCTTGATGTAAAGGGCAACCACTTTTTCGTTGATTTCGTCCTGCAATGGTTTACCGTCCTCCTTTCGTGTTCTATGGTGGTATGGCACGCCGCTTTTGGGCGGGCATGAAAAAAGAGCATCCGCTTTCACGCCGCCCTGTTAAATCCGTACCCGCAGCCCGTGAAAGGTCTGCCGCCCGAATACCCACAAGATACCAGTTGTCCCCGTACTCCAATCCGGGTAGGCTTCCATTTGCCGCACAAAAGACCTCCATGCAGTCGCCGCAATGCAAACCCCCGTAATAGTCGTTTACGTCAAAGCGAATGTCGTAGCGGTCAGCGGTTTCATCAAAAAATCAAAGCTCCTGTTTTCTGTGCCATGTGGTAAAAATCCTCCTTTGTTGGTTTACAGGCTTTCGCCCTCGTTGCAGTGTAGTAATCGGGTTGCCCTTGCTTTTTGCCGACTGGATAGTGCGCCGCCGTACATATCGTGAGATACAAAGGGACGTGTATAATAGCTGCCAATCGTAGACGGAGCATTGAAAGAGCACCGGCTTTCATGTACTGCTTGATGTTGCGGATTTTGGTGGTGTTTTCCTGCATACAGTCCAGTACAAAGCGGATATGTTCGCTGTTCAGTTTCATAAATTTTGACTTTTACAAGCTCTGCCGGGTGGTCGTCCCCGGCGATACGGATTGTTCTTCGTTTGGTGCAGACAGTTTCAAGAATAAGGGCAAGGATTTCCTTATCCTGTCCCGGTCAAGGTATCTGTCCTGTATCAGATAGTCGTACTCGATATTGTCCTTGATGATTTCCTCATACACTCTGTAATGCGTCTGTCTTTCCTTTCGCTTCCGTTCCGGCGGCTGTGCCGCGTCCTCTAAGGGAGAGGGATTTAGGGAATGGAAAGGAATGGAATGGGCATATTTTCCGAATTGACTGTCTTTTCGAATAATATGGCCATTTTCCACAAGACAGATGTAATTCTGAACATCTGCCAGGATCACATTGACACCCTTTTTTGTCTGCCATATCCCAAAAAGTCCCATGTTTCCAATAAAATGATCTAGTCTTCCACCAGTTGCGCCAAGAATAAGAATATTCTTTGCCCCTCTTCTTATTGCCAGATTTAAAGTAGACTGGGTATCTGTATCATCCTTTTCAGGATTCAGTCTGACAATTTCTGTATGGTCAAGACTCTCCAGATATGCCTTTCCAGCACCTGATAAACTGTCAAAATCACCGTCCACAATATCCGGGACAAGACCTGTTTCCAGAAAGAAATCCAGTCCTCTGTCAGCCGCCAGCAAAAAGCAGCTTCTTTCCTTTTCGCTCTTCTTCTATTTTTCTTATAAAATCGAGGGCAAAATCTTTCTGGATCATGCCCCCCGCTTACGATTACTGTATCTATCATTCTATCTCTCACTCAATCCTGTCACCAATCTCTTCGATCTGTTTCTGAATATGGCGGACATTCTTGGCAATATCACCGCCGAATACCCAGGATCCGGCAACAAAGATATTGGCACCAGCT
>VOFF01001035.1_pt1 | contig 22000 bp, 32 predicted proteins | sample 5384061 | NCBI WGS metagenome assembly VOFF01 (sample SAMN12384725, study PRJNA508395) | human gut metagenome | isolation source: healthy gut E | host: Homo sapiens
GCCGCTACATCAGCGAACAAAACGGCGACAACCGCGAAAGCCTACCGGAAACTGCTGATTACGATTTGCAACTATATGAAATAAATAACCGCTCAATTGGCACATTTGCATATTAGCATATTGACACACTAAAATTATTCCTATGAAATATCTTGAAGCTATCCTCGGTTTCCTGACTACGATCGCCGTTTGATTTTTTTTCGGGCCAAAGGGAAACACAAACCCGGTCAACCTGTGGTTGACGATACTGGCCATCCTGGCTGTCCGCCATCAGGAGAATACGGAAGTGGCGCTGGCAGCGGTCGGGGCGATACTCTCAATATCAGGGGAAACCTTCCCTGCACCCGAAAAAAATAATGGGTACGGCACTAATTCTCTGTGCAACGGGAGGGTATTTGCTGAAATTGCTGGCATAATCCTTTTCCTTTAGCGGGAAGGTGTCAAAAGTCACTATCCTGTCATCCCGGGCTTGTCCCGGGATCACATACCAAAGTTAATATACATTGTTATTGTATATTACATATATCCACGATCCGGCGACAAACAGATAACGATTCCGGACGATGGGAAATAACCAGTAACGTCAATCCCGGACATTCCTCAGAAAGCCGGATAATAGAGTCGTTGATCGCATGCTCCGTTGTCTCGTCCAGAGAAGAAGTCGCTTCGTCGAACATCAGAATCTCTGCTTCCTTGTATAAAGCCCGGGCAATCCCCAACCGTTGGCGCTGACCTCCCGACAACAGGCTTCCGCCTTCCCCCACCGGTGTATAAACACCTTTGGGCAGAGAACCGACAAAATGATTCAGCGAAGCCAGACGGAGAACCCGGTCGATCCGGTCCATATCCGGATGTTCACTATTATACCCCATTACGATATTATCCGAGTAACGTACCTTCCACCATAAACAATTGTTGCGACACATAGCCGATGCGGCTCCGCCAGGAGGTCAGTTTATCGGCAGACAAAAGAGCATCATCCATAAACTCCTCCCGAATCCGGTTGCAAAAACCCCAGTATCAAATGAAACAAGGTCGATTTACCCGAACCGGACTCTCCCCGGAAACCAATAAAATCGCCTTTATGTATCTCCAGATTATAATGATCGAATATGGGGCTTTTCCATCATAAGAAAAACAAATATCCCGGATTGTTATCGAATGCCCGAACTCGATCGGAACTTGTTCCGTTATGACCTGTGTAACCTGCCCGGACTCAAGATCGGATAACAGGTTCAACGCAAACGAATTACCCCGCATCTGAAAATTATATCCCGTACCTTTTATAATACCCGGTAACACCCGGTAAACGGCGATGGCAAATATACCGACTATCAGCCCTATGGATGGAAGTTTAAATAACTGTGTTGCAATAATCAACACCACCACCGAAGACACAATAGCCACCTCCAATACTTTTTGTAAAGAATTAGTCAAAATAAAATTACGGACAGTCAAACTGTTTTGTTTTTTCAACAGGGCCGTGAATCGCGAAAAGCTGTTGGAAAAAGTATTATTCATTTCCATATCCGTAAACCCGATAAATGTCTGTTGCAATAATTTGCCTCTGGGGATTCAACAGATTCAACTGTTTCCCGTATTCTTTTATCCGGGAACGGAAAAACGATAATAGGTCCATGTAATAGGGACAAATGTGAAAACGACCATAAAAATACATAGATATTGAATGTAATCAATCCGACCAGAATAGAGGTTGTAACAAAAAACTCACAAAGTAATTGGGCATAAGGTACAAAATAACCTTGTATTAAATTACCGGCTACACTGTTGACCTGATTAATCAACTTATGGCTGTTGTTTTGCTTGATGAATAAATACCCCCGTGAATAATAACTCTGATAAAGCTGAAGGGACAAATAACTGGATATATAAAATAACCGTTTGTTCTGTTTATACTGCAACCAGGCAGACAGACAAACACGTATAATTGAAAAAAGCAATACTACTATACAGATAAAAAATACAAACGACCGGATACTGTCAAATCCCATCCAACTGTAAAATAAGGCCATATGGCGATTTTCCAGGATGATATTCTCATTAAGCACCAGCAATAAAACAGGTAATAAAACGCCGGTCCCCACCAAACCCAAAAAAGCCATAATAAAAAAACAGAAATACCGACCTTCAACAACCGTAACCTGTATAAACGAGGCAATACTTTATACAAACGTTTCAACTCCGAAGGTATGATTTGTATCATATCGAACAATTATTTTACATTAATTACTTTATTACACTCCGACAACAACAGCCACAGAAAAAAACATAAGTAGGCCCCCGAAGACACTACATACCCTTCAAAAAACAGGTGAAAAAAAGAACAAAAACAACAGAGAACCCAAAAATAGCCATTTATACCGACCGATTCCCTTTGGAACATCCGGTACATAAAAAGACAGATACGGAATAAAAAAGCCAGGAAACCCGTTATCCCCATTGAAGACAGCAGAAATAACCAACTGCTCCCCGGTTCAATAGTCGGTCTCAGATTTACTTTGTTTGTCTTTTTGCGTAGTCAGGCTTTTACGGTAGCAAATCCGACTCAAAGATGGGAAATCCCTTAAATTCGGTCATACGGGCATCCATAAATCATCTCGTGAACGGGTCAAACTACCTGCTATTTTACCACCTTCCATTTTAGAACGTATTCTTTCCGTATAAGGCCACCAAATACCGGCTGTCAATACAGCTAATATAGCCAGCATAAATACGAGCCGTGCCAACCGTTCCACACGATGACGATAAATCCGGCTATAAAAAAAAAAAGCAACAGCCATAACAGAACTTGCCAATGCGGCACGGGAACCGGCCAGTAATAGTACGGCGAATGAAATAACCGTAATTCCAATTTGTTTATATCGTTCACAAATTCCGGAAGACAAATAAAAAAACGGTACAAACTATATACCATTGACATACCTGCTAACGGACCGAGCAGCATGGATTGATTTGTCAATCCACGGAAACCGCTGTACCCATGTACAAGAGGTAACCTGAATGCCCATGCAAAGAATGAGATTATCACAATCCACCGGATAACCGCTAACACATATACAAAAAAGCAAACGCCTCCACGTAACCATATACGGATTGATAAAGAAAGGGCCGACAGCAAAGACTACAGATAAAAAAAAAGCCAGAACCCGGAACCATACTTTAAAATAAGCAGGAATCTCATTCACCCAGATAGAGATAAACAAGGCAACCAGAAAAGGTATATAAGTGTATGATATTTTCAAAACCTCCCCGTAAAACAAACCAGATAAAAAGGACTAAAAAATACAGCATAGTATACATTATCCGGAATAGGATAAAAATAAGGTATGACCTTTGTCAGTGTCAACAAAAGGACACCCGGCAATGCAATGCGGGAAAGAATATCCGTCGTGGCAACCATCATTTCAATACGGCTAAAAATACAATCGGCAACTTTCGACGGTGTAATCCTCTCTGACAGTTTCCTGCTTCTCCGCCCCATTTGTACCCACTGCCACTCCGGCAAACGGATAAAAACGTTCGATAGCTTTACGAATAGAACGTTTATTCGCCGGCTTAAACAAAAATCCGTTTTCCCCGTCTTTCACAAAACAACTCACGGCACCGCAACAAGCGGATGCCAGTATCGGTAAACCGGCACAAGCGGCTTCATGTATCACCAGTGCCCAGGGTTCGGTAACAGAAGGTAAAAATAAATGCACCCGCCTTTTCCAGCTCTTCCGCCAATTCTTCCTGCGGCATAAAATCTTTTATTTCTACATCCGGATATCCTTTCAGTTTAGGATAATCCGGTCCGTTCCCTATCAATACCAATTTCCAGTTTTTACGATCCGGTATCGTATTCCAGGCCTCCAAAGATACGCCAAGCCTTTTTCTTTCGAAAATCTACCTATAAAATACTAAACGACGCGGATATTCTTTTTCCCGCATTTTCAAATCGACGTTATGGAATAACTCCACATCGGCCGATAAATTATGCATCAGAATCTGTTCCTGGCGAAATCCCAATTTACGTGCATAAGCAACCTGCGGCTCGCCCGATACAAACAAATGGCTGAACCACCTGCGATGACGAAAACGGGATACCAGGACATTGAACCATTGCATTCCCCTCTCCATTGGGTATCGCTACTGGCTATTACGGGTATATGCAGTTGCTTTTTACGAACTTTGCCTGCCACTTCGTTATATAAGGGATCTATCCAACCGGCAGTCCAAATCAAATCAGGTTCCAACTTTTTACCAAGCGGAATAAATGGTCGGGATCCCAAAACGAAGAACGGTTGTAATACGTGACGCCTTCCAACTGGGGAGGCAAATAAGGTGTCTTCTTTGTTTGAATCCGACAATACGACATGTACATGGCATTCCCTATCGACCAACGCCCTTTATAACTATTACATTATAAGGCATTAGCTCTGTATACAAAATTACAATGGTAATCATATGTTATTTAGATATAAGTCGTCTGAAAATGGTAAACACCATCAAAATGATACCGCATATAGAATAAAATCCGATAATAACTATCTGTCATTCCGGAAGTTGTTTTAAACAGAAAGAAATAAAACATTCTTTTGCTGGAAACCGGCAGGACGTGACAATATGAGATCCCGTCTTAATAAGCCGTTTTGCTTAAATTCTTTTCCAGACATTCGATATGTTCCCTGCGCGTAAGAGGACAATTCTTTTTATAAAAACTTGCCGCATACGCAGAATAATCGGTAATTCTTCCAGACCTCAGATAGGATTCCATATCATTGCTATTCCAGTCATGTATTCTGAAAAAGTGACGAAACGCATCTTCCGTCAGTTGACAGGCCTGCAAATGGTCTGATGAAAAAGAACCGGCAGCACTCATCTCATCCCGGCATAAATAATGATAAGGACTGCTATCCGGAATAAAACCGATTCTTTCGGCAAACGAAAATGCACGCAGGTTGAATACCAAATCTTCATGGGGTAACATTTCCATAAACCGGACTTTTTGTTTTTCAGTAACTCGGAGCGGTATAATTTATTATAGGCTACCGCAAACATTTTTTTTCTCTTTCAACAATAGAAAAGCATCCAGTGATGTTACTGCCGGCCATTCTGTAATCGATTCTACAAATCGGTTTTCCTTTTTCCGGTTATCACGCAGCCATTCTGTTGTTACCCCTGTAACGACAATATCCAGGTTATCCGTTTCCGCTTTCGCATAAAGAGAAGAAAACATCTCCGGTTCGATCCAATCATCCGAATCGACAAATCCGATATATTCTCCTGTCGCCAATTCTAACCCGACATTACGTGTCGCTCCCGGTTTTCCGTTTCTTTGATGTACCACCCTGATACGTTTGTCCTGCAAGGCATACTGTTCTGCAATACGCCCGCTGTTATCGGTCGAGCCGTCATCTACCAGTATAATTTCCAGTTCTTTCAATGTTTGATGGCAAATACTGTCCAGGCAAGCCGGCAGATATTTCTCCACATTATAAACCGGTACAATGACCGAAATCATTTTCTTTTCCATATTTTCAATGATTTACTCAACAAGATACCGAGCAGCAAATCGACTATCAATATAATAGTTATATTACAGAAGCCTGTCAACCAATTATTCAGGACCAATAATACGATTGTAAATACCAGAATAAGTTCCGTTGCCTGTAAATGAGTCATGCCCGCAGCCAAACATTTATGATGCAAATGATTCTTATCGGCAATAAATAAGGGACGGTGGTGCATAGCACGTACCAACATGACACGAAGGACGTCGAACATCGGAATGAATAATAAGGTAAACGGAATTACCAGATTCTTTACATCCGGTTCCGTTTCCGATACATACACAGCATATTTAATGACCAGAAAAGACAACAGATATCCCAACGACAACGCTCCGGCATCTCCCATAAACATCTTGGTTCCTTTGGCAGTACGGCCCCATACATTAAAATATAGAAAGGGAATCAGGCAACCCAACGCCGAAAAAGCCAACATCGAATATAGCCATAACCCTTTGAGAGAAAACATCAGCCCAATCACCAGGAAAGAGAAAGCACTCCCTCCCCCGCTGCCAATCCGTCGATGCCATCGATCAGATTGACAGCATTTGTTATGAAAAACAATCAACAAGACTGTAAACGGAATCGCGATATATTCCGGCAATATGTACACCCCAAACAATCCGTATAAATTATCCAGATAGAAACCGGATACCGGAAGTAAAGAAGCCACGGCAAATTGTATAAAAAAATTTCTTACGATAACGAACCCCTATTAAATCATCCTCTACTCCAGTCATATACAGGAACAAACATCCTGCCGACAAAAAAAAAAAAACTCCAACAATATATTGCCATTTAATTGGTGATTCATCGGAAAAACCAATCAAATAACGATAACCGACTACTAATGACATAGACAAAACAATGGAAGGAAAAAATGCCAAGCCACCTAAACGGGGGAATTCTTTCATGATGACACTTCCGCCTATTCGGCGTATCATATAATTGTTTACGTCGCGATATATTCAAAATTTGAGGAAGAAACATCAGAGAAAAGAAAAATGACAAAATCAAACAAAGAAATAAAAGATATCTTACTTTTCAATGGCTCTCCGGCAACAACATCCAAAACAACTAAAAAAATGAATTAGTTAACATGCATTTATTATTTGAGGGTTGATATAACAAAGGTCGTCAGTCCCATTCCTGAGGGTGACATACTAGTGCTTTTATTTTGACCCTTATTTACGGAATAAGGGTCATTGAGTTTAAACCACTATATATCAACTATATACTAGCATGTTTTATATATAGAGTAAGTAAAAAAAATCAATAACGATGTCTATTTACAATCTATATATAACCTGGAAATAATCAGTTGTCTGAAAAGGAAAGGACAAGAAACTGGAAATGGAAAATGATAGTGTTTATTTAGTAAAATAATATTACTAAACTCAGGATTCCTTAAATAAATGTCAATCTATTTTTCTGATAGTTGGAGTGTCCTGCTAAGATCAGTTAATGATTTTATCGCAGTTAATCTTGAATTTCATAATGGTTTCATTTTTAGGTCTTTCCGCATCGTTTTTCACGAATTTCAATGAGATTATCTTAATATTAATCTTTTTAAGACACAAATTTTCTTCTTACTACAATTTTATCAATAGTAATTTTTTACTTTTGCACTGTCAAAGATTTTCAAGCAATCTGGTAGTATGGGGTATAGATTTCGTAATTATAATTCTACCAGTTTATAAACAATGACCCTTATTCCGTAAATAAGCGTCAATTCTTGCAATTACTCTTGCTTACCCATTTTTCCACAAAGTCAATGATTTTCAAATTAACCCTGTCAATGATATTTTGATCCAATTCTTTTTAAATAAAAGAGTGTTGTTTTTTTCGGAAGTATGCCCCAAGGCCTGACTGATGACTGCAACCGAAACAGAATTTTCTTTTGCCTGCATAGCCCAGGAATGACGGGCCACATAGGAGGTCAGTTTTACCGGACAATCTATCATATCCCCTATCGTAGCCAACCGTCGGTTGTATGTTCTTAAAGCGACTTTATATCTCTCATAAGAAACCTCTTCCGATTGTAATACAGGAAATAGCAGATTGGAATTCTCCCTGGCATATTTTTCCAATAAACGACGCATACCCGAAGTAATCGTCACGCGAATTTCTGTTTTTGTCTTCACACGGTAATAGACAAGTACATTGCCACGTACATTATTTTGTGTCAGATGCGCCAAGTCAACAAACGCCATTCCGCATGCCATAAAACTGAACAAGAACAGATCGCGGGCAAAATCAAGACGCTTCTTCCCTTTTAAATCCAATTCCGTCATATCTTTAATGACCTGTATCCCCACTGAACGTTTATAAGTGGATACGGGGCGAAGATGTATTTTTTGAAAAGGATTTGTTTCAGGTGTAACCAGATTTTCAGATACAGCACTGTTGAATACGGTACGGAATATACTGGTGTAGTTGGTTACCGAATTAGGACTCAAATTGAGGGATTGCAGATAAGATACAAAATCTTTCACCAACAGGGGGGTCACTTGCTTCATTTTTAAAATATCCGTACCTACGAACCGCTCCAAATGTCCCAGGGTTACCTTATAGAGGGAAGCTGTACTTTGGGCTGATCCACTTTTTCTCTTTTTCAAGAAAACTGATATAATTCAATAAATTTCCCCGAAAATTTTTTTTACTTTTTTACATACGATGTTTCCATAAAGTTGTTTTTTTAATTAGATTATATAGAACAAATGTAAAAGATAATTTGATAATGAACTTCTGCTAAAACCAAACCTGATTCAGTCTTGTTTTTTATCGAGCTTATGAAGGTAAACTGGAGGATATTAAAACTGAAACTAGTGGATGCCAGGCTCTATTTCGTGAGCCTCATTGTAGGGTTGCTGACCGGGTTGGTGGCAGTTCCCCTATCACTATTTATTACAGTTATTCTACAATTACCGAAAGAATTTCTTTGAATCGTCGCCACCCTGGTATCTTCATATGATTGCTTTCCTTACCTTCTGGGGGGTCCTCCTGTTTGTTGCCTGGATGGTGAGGCGATGGCCTTATATATCGGGTGGCGGTATTTCACAAACACGCGGGGCGATCAACGGAAGAATTGTCTATAAGCATTCTTTACGGCAACTGCTGGCTAAATTTGCCGGCGGAGTACTGACATTAAGCAGCGGCCTTTCCATGGGGCGCGAAGGACCGTCTGTCCAGATGGGATCGTATATCGGTGACCTGGTCGGCAAATGGGGACATATCCTGAGCGGCGAACGGAAACAATTGCTGGCAGCCGGTGCCGGAGCCGGACTGGCGGCTGCCTTTGCCGCTCCTTTGGCAGCTGCTACGCTGGTTATCGAATCGATCGAACGGTTTGATGCGCCACAAAACGGCTATCACAACCATACTGGCCGGAGTGGTTGCCGGAACCATTGCCAATATGATCTTTCCCATAAATCCCTATCATGAGATAAATGCCGTGGCACCGGATTTGTCATTCTCGTTACAGATCAAACTATTCCTCTTGTTCGCCGTCATCGTCTCCGTTTTCGGAAAGTTCTATTCGCTGTTGATGCTTTACGTGAAAAGGTTATATCCGGCCATAAAACAACCGGAATACATCAAGTTGCTGGGATTACTGATCATGGCCTATACCATTTCACTGACGTTAACGGACCTGACCGGAGGCGGCGAACAGTTCCTGATGGAACAGGCTTTTAGGCGGAAAAGAGAGTATCCTGTGGATAACCGGGATGATGTTCCTGCACATGGTATTTACCGTCTATTCCTTTTCATCCGGACTGACGGGTGGCAGTTTTATTCCGACACTGGTAACAGGGGGATTATTAGGAAAGATCTGTGCCTTATTGCTGGTGCAGCAAGGCATCATCGCACCGGAAAATATAAAGTTACGTCATGTTGATCGGGATGGCTGCATTCCTGGTTGCCGTGGTACGTACTCCCATCACCGCCATTCTCCTGATAACAGAGATCACCGGCCATTTCGAAGTGTTCTATCCTTCGATCGTTGTCGGAGGACTGACGTATTATTTTACCGAGTTACTGGAAATAAAGCCTTTCAACGTCATGTTTTATGAAGAGATGATCAAGAAGCCGATCTTTCAGGAAGAAAAACGGCTGATACTAGATGTCGAAGTCATGGCAGGTTCTTATTTCGACGGGAAGCTGGTCGATACGCTCCACCTGCCCAATAACTGCATCATCATCAATATCCACCGCGACCGCAAAGACTTCCCTCCTGCCGGACAAACGATCCTGCCCGGCGACCAGCTGACTCTTGAAATCGATGCCCAGGACATCGAGAAGCTGTACGAGCCGCTGGTTAGTATGGCAAATATCTATTAGCCCCAAAAAAAAAGGTGTCTGATAAAAACTCAAACACCTTTCCTATCTATGAATTGTTTGTTTACGCAAAGAACAATATCAACAATTGTGCTGTCAACACTCGCAGGAACATCGTCAACGGATAAACTGTTGCGTATCCCCACAGACGGTGCATCGTTACCTGCCGTTGCGTTTGAATAGGCCAGTGCAGGCGGGTCGGTCGTACTACCGGCAATCAGACCCATCAGCGTGAAATAATTCACTTTGCAGAAATAGCGGCCGATACAACCGATAATCAGCAAAGGTACGGTAGTGATGATAAAGCCGTAACCGATCCAGGCAAAACCTCCATTGTTCACGATCGTGTCGACAAAACCGTCACCCGCACTAATACCGACACAGGCCAGGAACAACGTTATACCGATCTCACGCAACATCAGGTTGGCACTCTGAGTCGTATAAGTCACCAACTTATATTTATAACCGAAACGGCTGATCAGGATAGCCACGATAAGCGGACCACCAGCCAATCCCAATTTTACCGGCTGGGGAATACCCGGGAAAGTAATAGGAATACTTTCCCAATACAATACCTAAAGCAATACCGATAAAGATAGTGATAAGGTTCGGCCTCGTTCAAACGTTTCATCGAGTTACCCTATACCTTCTCTACGTTCGTTACGGCAGTTTCAGTACCTACTACATTTACACGGTCACCCACCTGAAGGGTCAGATGCGGCGTTGCAACCAAGTCGACACCGGCACGGTTGATACGGGTTATATTGATACCATACAGTTTACGCAGTTTCAACTGACCCAGACGCTTACCGTTCAGTTCCGGTTTTGTAATCAGGATACGGCGGTTGATAAACTGGCTTTCCATACGAATCCATTGTTTACGCTCCATATCGATCTCTTCACCAATGAAAGTTTTAATCGTTTGGGCATCCTGCTCCGTAGTAATGACAAAAACCTTGTCATTCTCCATCAATACGGTATTGGCAGATACGATTTCAATCTGCTTGTCGCTATCGTGCCAGATACGTGAAATAACGAAATCACGATGTTCCAGAAGGTTTGATAACTCACCGACACTCTTACCGAAAACAGCCGGGTTCTTCACGATTAATGAAACAGGTTTTGCCTCATTCGTATGGGAAGCATCTTCATTGTTCAACTGTTCGTTTTCCTTGTCAAAGTTAACCCGGAACACGTAACGGATAAATATAATCGACAGGATAATACCGATAACACCCAACGGATAAGCAACTGCATATCCTAACGCTATCGTATTGTCCGTTGATCCGTACATATCGGAGAATGCCTGTTGTGCTGCACCCAGACCCGGGGTATTCGTTACAGCTCCTGACAGGATACCGACCATCGTCGGCATCGGAATGCCGGTTGCATAATGCAAGATAATAGCTGTTACCACCCCCAGGAATACAATCCCGCAAGCCAGCATATTCAACGTAATACCACCTTTCTTAAAAAGAGGAGAAAATCCAGGTCCCACCTGCATACCTACCGAGTAGACGAACAATATAAGACCAAATTCTTTAAAAAAGTGGATAACATTGTGATTGATCGTAAAGCCGAAATGCCCTAAAATGATCCCCACAAACAGTACCAGTGTGATCCCTAACGATACACCAAATACTTTAATTTTTTCCCAATTGAATACCTGCCGCAATAACGAAAGAGAGCAACAGGATGGAGTGGCTAATGCCTTTCGCCCCATAATAAATCATTGATCCAATTCATACTATTATATTAAAAATCTTTTTTTGCCATTAAATAAAGTTCGCAAAGGTATACATTTAGTTTGTGTTTAACAACATAAACAGTATCTTTACCCGGGAAAAATAAAAAGATCATGAAGAAAAAATATATCGTATAGCACTTGCTTTGTTATTTGCCGCGACAGGGCTTAATGCTCAAAGCTCTGAAAAGACAGTAATTATCAACACGAACGTAGGGACCATGAAAGCCCGGCTGTATGACGATGTCCCGAATCATGTCCGTACATTTATCGCCCGGGCCAGACAAGGCGAGTTCAACGGGACACTTTTTACCCGTGTGATCAAAGAGTTTATGATCCAGGGAGGAGCGCCCGACTCAAAGAATGCACCGGCCGGAGCCCGTTGCGGTTTTGGTGATTCGTCGGCGGAGATCATGCCGGAGTTGAACGATAAATATTTCCACAAGAGAGGTGCGCTGGCCGCCCCGCGTCAAAACGATGATGTCAATCCGGAAAAGAAATCGGATATGTCGCAGTTCTTTTATCGTACAGGGGAAAGTCTATCGCAACGGGGAACTGGATACGTTGGAATTGATTGCTAACCAGGACATACGAAAAAAAGCGCTGGATAAGTTCTACCGTCCTATTGCCGTCGACTTAAAAATGCTGAAACAAAGCAACAAGCGGGAATACAACAAACGGTAACAGCCGTCAATGCCCGGATAGATTCCATGATCCTGGCAACGCCGGGACACCTGATCTTTACAGACGAGCAACGGAAGGCATACACCACAGACGGCGGATGCCACCACCTGGACGGTATTTATACCATCTTCGGCGAACTGACCGAAGGATTCGATGTGTTGGATATCATTGCCAACCAGCCGAAAGATCAATATGACCGTCCTAAAAAAAGATATCAGAATCATTAGTGTTATTATTGAATAAAACATCATTTATATGTTAAAAAAGAGACTTTATCATGGTCCAGATAGAAGAACTGGGCAAAGTGATCGCCCAGATCATCTTCAACCGGAATGCTAATGCCGCCCGTAAAAATCCGGAGTTAATACAAACGGTCTACAGTTCACTCAAACTGGATCAGGATTTTGATGACCACATCTCCCGAAGAGATTCTCCGTTCTCTGGACAATGAAGATAACGGCGGTGTGTTACGCCTTGAAATAGCAATCAAGACCCTGATCGAGGACAGTTACCTCCAACCGGAAAACCAACCGCAAATACTCCTGCGGGCTAAAGAATTGCTGGAATACCTGCAAGCACATGACAGTACGTTCTCGCTGGAAAGGGTCAATTTGCTGAACGAGATCGAGGAACGGCTGAAAGAATAATTCTATTTACTGGAATTTCTTATTTTCTTCTATTAATTCTTCGCTATATTGTTCCGGAGCTAAGGGTGAAAAAGTTCTATTAAATTATCTTCGGGATCACGCAGATGTACTGTGCGCGCCCCAATCAGCCATATCGGTTGGTTCATTAACGAATATCACACCCTTATCTTTCAGAGTCATATAAGTGTTATCGACATTATCCACACTGAATGATACAAGTGATTTCTCTCGAAATCCCACAGGTAATTCTTTATCTGCATTGCACACTGACGGAGCCATCCAGTCGGATACAAAAAAGAGCAAATCCTTCTATTCCATCTGCTACTTTAAAACTTGCATAACCACTGTTTTCATCTCCCCAAGCAGGCTCTAAACCAAGCTGCCCGGCATAAAAATTAAAACATTTTTTGTAGTCTTTGACTAATAATCTTACATTACTAAACCTCATAATTGTTCTTTCTAAAATTTATCAAATAGTATTTCTTTATTCAGTTGGCAACTGTTACTTTTCCAATGCCGCCACTCCTTCCGCGCAACGTTCCCCATCGATCGCAGCCGACACAATACCACCTGCATAACCGGCTCCTTCCCCGCAAGGGAAAAGTCCTTTATCGTAACATGCTGATAGGTGTCACGGTCCCGAAGAATACGGACGGGAGAAGAAGTTCGTGTTTCGACACCGATCATCAGTGCTTCATTGGTAAGAAAGCCTTTCGATACCTTTCCGAAATAACGAAAACCTTCACGCAAACGGCGGGTTACAAATTCCGGCATCCAGAAATGAAGCGGAGAAGCCAGCAAAACCGGGAGTATAAGAGGAAAAAGGCAGATCGAAGGAGTTTTTTCTTGTTTACAAAATCGTTCATCCGCTGTGCCGGTGCCGTCTGTTTCATGCCTCCGTTCAACCAGCAGACTTCTTCCAGCCGTTCCTGAAAGGCCATCAAAGCCAGTGGCGAATCAGCCGGGACCGTCACTTCTTCATGTTTCATCAGTTCGGTATAATCTTCCGGACGAATTTCGACCACCATTCCGGAGTTAAACCAACGGGAACCACGATTAGAGGGAGACATCCCATTCACGACGACCTGCTTCGGACCGCTCGCCGCCGGAACGACAAACCCGCCGGGACACATACAGAATGAATAAACTCCCTCCCGTTCGACTGGGTAACGAAACTGTACTCGGCAGCCGGAAGATACTTGCCCCTTCCCCTCCCTGCGATGATATTGTATCTGGTCGATCAGTTCCTGCGGATGCTCCAGGCGGACGCCTACCGCAATACCTTTCGCCTCTATCGGAATCTGCTGCTGATAAAGGTATCTGTAAACGTCACGTGCCGAATGTCCGGTTGCCAGGATTACCGGACCGTAAAAAGTCTTTCCGGTATTCGTCTCCACACCGATCACTTCGTCCTCTTTCAGGATCAAGGCATCCATACGGGTTTCAAAATGCACTTCACCGCCACAACGGATAATCTGCTCACGGATATTTTCTATCACCCGGGGGAGCTTGTCCGTACCGATATGCGGATGGGCATCGGCCAGAATAGAGGTACTCGCTCCGTGCTGGCAAAAAACATTTAATATCTTGTCTACCGAACCGCGTTTCTTGCTGCGGGTATATAATTTGCCATCGGAATAGGCTCCGGCACCACCTTCACCGAAACTGTAATTCGATTCACTGTTAACCGTATGTTCGCGACTGATCAGGGCAATATCTTTCTTCCGTTCACGAACGTTTTTCCCCCGCTCGATAATCACCGGACGCAGTCCCAATTCAATCAGGCGAAGGGCAGCAAACAAACCACCCGGCCCGGCACCGACAACAACGACCTGTTTCCCTCCGGATACATCTTTATATTCTACCGACTGATATTCCGGCTCTTCCGGTTGTTCATTAATAAATACACGTAGCTTGACATTCACATAAATCGTACGCTGACGGGCATCGATAGAACGTTTCAATACACGCACGGCCTGAATATCTTTTGGCTGAGCACCGGTTTCATGCGCCACCACCTGTTTCAATGATTGCTCATTCACAGCCTCCTCCGGCAGGATGCGGAGTTGTAATTCTTGTATCATATCTGTTTATTTGCTTGTTAATGGGATATAATAGATAATACCTCCCTGAAGGCGCAAACCACTCCAATCAGGAGCTATCGTAAGCGACTGGCCTTTGTTCCTGAATCGTTTTGTCAGATCAAATTCATAACCGACATTTATATTCAATGCGAGTTTCTTATGTATCCGTATCTTTGCACCAACAGCAGGTTCAATAAAAAAGTTTGTTCCGTCAAGAGATTCGGAGTCTATTATTTCTTTTGGTCTTTCCGCTAAAGTAACTTCCTCCTCGACAGTACCGTTATTAAAAACAACGCCGGTTGAAAACTGCAAATAAGGCCTCACGATACATTCCGAAAAAATCCGGTAAAGCAAAACGATAAAATCCTCCTAAACGAACTCCTTTCTGTACGAATAGTAAAGTTGTAAGACGCTGAATAGTCAGAGACTCCTTTATTGCCTACAGTATTCATAAAATCAAGTAATAATCCGGCCTGATGCAATTTCCTCCATTCAAGCCCCAATTTAGCCTGATGAGTTATATAACCAGGAAAGTTATCGGTTGTTTTAACATGGTTCAAAGAAGGTTTTGCTTCGTCGAGCAACGACTTCATATCTCCCATTTTATAAGTTGCAAAACCGACATTATATTCCAGGGTCAACTCCTGAGCCTGCAATGACAATGTTGTCAACAGACATATTATAGTTATTATATAAATCCGTATCATTTCTGCAAGTATTTTTCAATGTTCAATATATATCCGTCGAACGACAATAAAGTATTACCTAACAAAGGGGATAAATCCACGACGCTGTTTTTAATGTGAACAACACTTCTCCTTCGGGAGAAAGGACTTTGAGATTATTACTATTGTAAATCAACAAATTGCCGGTTAACGGATCGACATTAACCAGTTGCGCGTACATGTCTTTCCGTATAATCTTGATTCTCTTGAAATCCGGCAAATGAATCACCTCCACATAATCGTCGTAGGCGATCAGCAATTGATCGGGATGTACCGGATGAAGCATGCTTTTCCAATAAGTTCCATAAGAATACGGCATTTTTTGGTGTCTGCAACAATCTGATGATTATTCAATATGATCAGTTTCTGATCGAACCCATCCTCATACATCAGATATTTACCGTCGACCGACATTTGAGGAGTCAAAGCATTCGAAGGTATAGCAGCCAAATGTTCGCCCTCCAATGTTGAGAAATGCAGAATAGCCCCGCTTCCATCACCCTTGTAGGCACAATAAATCAATTCATCTGCTGCATTTATACCTAAAAGAGAAGAATAGCCTTCACAATCTACACTATTCAACAATGCCAATGTCCGACCATCAAAAACATTCGCCGGATTACCATCGGTAACAACCCTGCCGGATACCGGAGAGCTGAACACTCCCCACCCGGAACTTCGGTTATCGGACGATAACAGTTCGCCATCGGTAGAATAACATCGCAAAGAACCCGGCTCTTGGGCATACAGACAACCCGTCATCCGGTTATATACCCATCTCGCACCCCGTGATTCATACTGAAAATTCCGGGCGATCCGACCTGCAATTCCCTTAATGTAGTCTTACCCGGATCTTCTGTAGAAACAAGAACCAAGCGGGCGTTATAAGTCGTTGTCATCGAACCGAACTCGCCGGGCGGCAATGACACTGTCGCCTTCCCGTCATCCGGCCTGAAAACAGTTCCGTCATCCAACCGAACAGAAATATCGGCCGGATAAGGGGTTTCCCAAGCCACCACTGTCTCTTCTATATCAGCTTTAACAATATAATACCGAATGGCATCCGGCATTTTAACCTCCCCCATTGGCCAGACCAATGTCGTATTTCCGTCACGCAGGTTCATCCGGATATTATAAACCGATTCCGCCCCCAGATTATTCTTATCCGTCCACGAAGTATTTCCGGCAGGAACAGTCACATCGACCGTGTATCCTTCAGAACCGCCGGTAATGGTGTACGACTGTAACTCAAGATGGGAAAAGAACCGGTTCCGCCCAGTTCAAGGTCAAATACCCGTCAGCACTAACTCCCTGTGATATAATAGAGGGCAATTCCATACTATAGTCGATAATTACCGGCCAACTCATCTTGAAAGAATATCCTTCTATTTCCATTTGGTCGGCAATACTACCGCTACCTGTCGGGGGAATAACACTCACAGGTTAACGTATAATTCCCGGAAGGGAAAGTCGATGAGGAAATCATCAGAGAACCATTAGGTTGCAAATCCGAATCACTCCAAACGATATCGCCCATTTTAAACTTTAGTCCTTTGATATCTTTACCGAATGCTGTCAACGAATAATTTAATTCCGTCTCTTTATTGATTAAAATTGTCTGCCCGTCGGTAACAGCATTCAAATCAATACTGGCATTTGCCGAATCCTGAGGTTTCTCGATATCAACAAAATTTTCATGTATCTTATATTCACAACTCCAAAGCAAACAGATACAACACAAATAACAAATTAATTTACTATCCATAATAAAAAGGATTTAACCGAACAAATGCCGGAAAGCTTCTTCCACCTTTCTGACCTGTACGATTTGTATCTTACATTTATTCGTATCAAACCCTTTCAGGTTATTGTGAGGGATGATGATGCGTGAAAAGCCCAGCTTCTCTGCTTCCAGAATCCGTTGTTCGATGCGGTTGACCGGACGGATTTCGCCCGACAAGCCGACCTCGCCACACATACAAACGCCTTGCTCGATACTGATATCGAGACTCGACGAAAGGATAGCGCTGATAACAGCCAGGTCGATAGCCGGGTCGTTGACCTTCAGTCCTCCGGCAATATTCAGGAACACATCTTTCTGTGCCAACTTGAATCCGGCACGTTTCTCCAGAACAGCCAGCAGCATATTCATTCTTCGCAAATCAAAACCCGTCGCACTGCGTTGCGGAGTTCCATAGACAGCCGAACTTACCAGCGCCTGTGTTTCTATCAGGAAAGGACGTATGCCTTCGATTGCGGCAGCAATTGCCACACCGCTCAATCCTTCATGGTTCTGTGTCAGCAACAACTCGGACGGGTTGCTGACTTCACGCAAGCCATCCTGACGCATCTCATAAATACCCAATTCAGCCGTGCTGCCGAAACGGTTTTTGATACTCCGGAGAATACGGTACATATAATGTTGATCGCCTTCAAACTGAAGAACGGTATCGACAATATGTTCCAGTACTTTCGGCCCGGCAATACTTCCTTCTTTATTAATATGGCCTATCAGCAGAACAGGGACACCGCTCTCTTTGGCATATTTAAGGATTGCTGCACTACACTCACGAACCTGTGAGACGCTGCCGGGAGAAGATTCAACGAGTTCTGTATAGATTGTCTGGATAGAGTCTATAATCAGTAAATCAGGCTGTACGTTACGGGCCTGGACAAATATCTGTTCCAGATTCGTTTCACTCAGAATGAAGCATTCCGGATTTTCGTGGGCGATACGGTCGGCACGCAGTTTCAGCTGGCGACTGCTTTCCTCACCCGATACATATAATGTCTTGAGATTGTTCAATCCCAGAACTGTTTGCAGGACTAAAGTCGACTTACCGATACCCGGTTCACCGCCAATCAGCACCAACGAGCCTTTCACCAAACCGCCTCCCAGGACACGGTTCAGTTCTTCATCTTTCAAATCAATCCGAGATTCTTCTTCGGAGGTAATATCACGTAACAGGACGGGACGTACTTTACCCGTTTCTGTTATACCGGGAATAATACGTTTTGCAGAAGGTTCTTTGGTTGCAACGATTTCTTCCACATAGGTGTTCCATTCGCCGCAATTCGGACATTTACCGACCCACTTAGGAGAGTCTGCTCCGCAATTGGAGCAGACATATACTGTTTTTGTCTTAGCCATACATCTTTAAGATTTGGCGTAAAGATAGGAAAAGTTAGCCAAATAAGTCGAGTGTAAGTTGTTTCTTCTCCGCCTCCAGCTTACGCAGATGGCGCTTGCCTTGCGGAGTAACAATTTCCAGTTTGTCGAAACGGGTACGGATTACAGTCGTTACCGTATAGCTGATGTTAATTGTCTCGCCCAATTCACTTAGCTTACGAGCGATTTCCAGCACACAGTCGATACACATGCCGCTGGTGAAAGAAATCTTCTCGTCGAACATCTGCTTCTTGAAATCTTCATCGCACATGTAGAAGTCGATTGTCTCCCCGCCTTTATTATAGATACCTTTCCAACGGTAACGGCTATCTTTCAATACCGGCGAGATAATTTCGATGGTCGCTTTATTGTCTTTGATAGTCGGCAGGTCGTCCGAACGAAGGATGAAATAATCGAACTGTTCACGTTTCACTTCCAGAGAACCGGAACGGCTACGGTTATTTTCATTCAGTTCGCGTACATTAATCTTTGTCACTTTCGGATACCCACGCAACGCTTCATAGAAATTGGATTTATATTTACAGAACTTCGGCCAGGATGCCAGCAGTTCCACCAACTCACGGGGTATCAGGGCACCGGCCTGTTTCAGTTTAAGCGAACGCTTCAAAAGCGAGATTTCCTTCTGCATATTCTCTTCATCCGAATTGGTCCGGTCAACCAAAGGCTGCCCTCCGACAGACAAAAGTAGGCCGGGTCAGTACCTGCATCAGAATATTTAATACGACAGAGATAGAACGCGAACTTTCGCCTGCTATCGGCCATACGACGCGGTATCCACCTTCTTGTGAAAAGGGTTCGCAATGAGCAGTCATCTTCACATCCAGCAAATCGGCCAGGACACGCAGCATGGAGAGTATCTCTTTTTCTCACCGGTGCTTAATCCAGGCATCCATATAAGCGGATTTATCGTTAAATGAATACCGTATCTCAAGTTTGTTGTCAAACTTTTATCATAGAGTCATCGAATTATTTGTCCAAATTCCAGCTAATTATTTCACAGGTTGTTCTTTTGGGTTTGCGGTCAAAGAACGGGTTCTTCGAAGAGGCACTGACAGGGATAGCCATTACGCTCTTGCTCTCGCCCAGCCATCCCAGACGTTGGGCAGCCATCCCGGCACTAAACATCACACGGGTATCCAGTCGCAAATCGGAAGCCGTCGCACAAGCAGAACCGATGGCGATTCCCAAATCGACCGAGTTGATCGCACAAGGTACTTCTGCCGGCTTCTCCACACACGTTTCAAAACCGCAATGAGCACAGTTCAGTCCCTGCACCTGCTGGCGTGTACCCAATATCACAATAGCCTCCGCACTCAAAATATTATCCGCATCACGCAAAATAAACTTAAATCCGGTTTCTGCTGCCAGTTTCAGCATCTCGTCAGACAAACGTTGTATATCTTCACCGGTAACCATTGCAATCTCTATAATGTCAATCCCCTTACCTTTGGGAGCCGTACGAGCAGCCGTCATCATCTGACGGACAGCCTCTAACACATGTTCGTGCCGTATTTCTCTTTCGTTTTGTATCATTTCTTTATTGGTTTAGCAGGAACAAAGATACACTTTTTACTCGTTTTCGAGTTCAAGATTAGTCATCTTTTCTGTGATGGCGAACGGATAATCCGGATATTCGTACAGACTGAAACGCGGTTCGGTCACTCCTTCGCAATAATTCCAGATGCTGCGATATTCTTTAACGTCCTCTCCCATTTCTTCCAATTGACGCAAATAAGCGGCTACCGACTTGTTCTCTACGATATATACTTCCCCCATCTTATTGATGATAGGGCTATGCCGGCGTCCGGTATCATGGTCAAACTTCAGGATTCGTTTTCCTTCAGCGGTGAGTCCTACTGTTTTAAAAAGTCATACTTTTTACCAATAGCCGGCAGATTCAAGACACTACGGTCTGTTGCAGCAAACAACAAATGATTCTCTCTCAAGAAATTATACAATTTTCTTCCTAACGGGCGTTTATTGGTGACAATATCATCCAATTCGGCGAGTTTATCTTCGGGAACCAGGCCAAAAATCTTTTCTTCATATTGTTCCTGAAGCGAACGGCTGTTCGGGGTAAACACGGCATAGTTTTCATTAAACCCTTTACCGAGAACGTATAATAGCAACTCACACCGACGGAATTAAGTGTCTGCCGCAGTTTGGCAGTCTGTCCGCGCCGGGAAGCTGCAACCGTATAAACCAATTGGTTCGTTATCACCCATCCGGCATCCAATATCGCTTTTATAGCACGTTTGGCTTCGGGAGTTACTTCCAAAGGAGATTGGAAGTGGGTTTGAATAATAAACTGGGAGACTCCGATAGCAGAAGCCTTCTCTTTAAATTCTTTCAAAATTCCCACAAGTTCATCTGTAATGCGCAACGGCAGATAAGCCAGCAAACGCGAACCTAAGCGAACCCGCTGCAACTCGGCATATTTTTTACCCTCGGGCCGTTCTTCATTCGCTTTTCCGTTTACGGACAGCCATTTTATAGACAGCTTCCAATATCTTACGCAAAGTAGCATTCTGGCTCATCAGGGCGTCACCTCCGGTAATCAGAATATCCCGCAACTGGGCATCTTCTTCAAAGTAATGCATCAAACGACGGAGTTTCTTATCCCAGGTTTCTTTGGGTTTCAATGCTTCAAAATCGAAATTAAGACGTTCGCTCTGGAAATCATACATGCGCTGACAAGAAGCACATAAGCCTCCGCAGGCTCTTCCCATCGAATCAGGAATAAGAATGGCCACTTCCGGATAACGGCGGTGGATATTATGACCTTCAGGCAAAAAGCCATCCGGCGGCATTCGGCTTACCGGCTTCCACGATATCCTCTTTTTCCCAGGCTTTTTATATGACCGTATGTGTCAACCAATTCATCTGAATAAAGGACGTACGAACGAATCGTGTTGTCGTCATAGCCTTCCGTTCCCGGATTCAGCAAGGATAAATAATAAGGCGTAACAAAAAAACGGCATACCTTTCTTTCTGGCACGGGCCAACAGCTGCATCATC
>VOFF01000276.1_pt1 | contig 21803 bp, 20 predicted proteins | sample 5384061 | NCBI WGS metagenome assembly VOFF01 (sample SAMN12384725, study PRJNA508395) | human gut metagenome | isolation source: healthy gut E | host: Homo sapiens
CGCCCTTGACGTTGAGTCCCATGCCCTTGTAGGAATCGAGGACGCTTTCGAACTCGTTCTTGCGCAGTAGACCCGAATCGACGAAGATGCAGTGCAGGTTCTCGCCGATGGCGCGGTGCAGCAGCACGGCGGCAACCGTGGAGTCCACGCCGCCCGAGAGCCCCAGCACGACCTTGTCGTCTCCGATCTTCTCGCGCAGTTCGCGGACGGTCGTCTCGACGAAACTCTCCGACGTCCACGACTGTGCGCAGCCGCAGATGCCCACGACGAAATTCCGGAGCAACTGCACGCCGTCGGTCGAGTGGTAAACCTCCGGATGGAACTGGATGGCCCACGTCGGTTCGCCCTCGATGCGGTAGGCGGCCACGTGCACCTCGGCCGTCGAAGCCACGATGCGGTAGCCGTCGGGCACGCGGGTGATCGTGTCGCCGTGCGACATCCACACCTGCGTGGTGCGGGGCAGTCCCTCCATGAGCCGGTCGTCGGGTTCGACTACGGTGAGCATCGCCCGTCCGTATTCGCGGCTCGGGGCGGGCGTCACCTCGCCGCCGAAGTGCTGGGCGAGGTATTGCGCGCCGTAGCAGACGCCCAGCAGCGGCAGCCGGCCCTTGATCGCCGAGAGGTCGATGCGGGGGGCTTCCGCGTCGCGCACGGAGAAGGGCGAGCCCGAGAGAATCACGCCGCGCACCGACGCGTCGATGGCGGGCAGGTGGTTGAAGGGGTGGATTTCGCAGTAAACGCTCAGCTCGCGTACGCGGCGGGCGATGAGCTGCGTGTACTGCGAGCCGAAGTCGATGATTAGGATTTTTTCCTGCATAGCGTCTGAGTATCGTAGGTTTCGGATCGACGGGGCGATCAGTGTTCGCTGCTGTAATTGGGCGCCTCGCTGGTGATCGTCACGTCGTGCGGGTGGTTTTCGGTCACGCCGTTGGCGGTAATGCGGATGAATCGGGCCTGTTTGAGCGTCTCGATGTCCGCCGCGCCGCAGTATCCCATGCCGGCGCGGATGCCGCCGACGAGCTGGTAGACCGTTTCGCTGAGCGAACCCTTGAACGGCACGCGCGCCACGATCCCTTCGGGAACGAGTTTGTTGATGTTGACCTCGCCTTTCTGGAAATAGCGGTCGGCCGAACCCGCCTTCATGGCGTCGATCGAACCCATGCCGCGATAGCTCTTGAACTTGCGGCCGTTGTAGATGATCGTGTCGCCGGGCGACTCCTCCGTGCCGGCGAACATCGAGCCGATCATCACGCAGTCGCCGCCTGCGGCCAGCGCCTTGACGATGTCGCCCGAATAGCGCAGTCCGCCGTCGGCGATCACGGGCACGCCCGTGCCGCGCGCGGCGCTGGCTGCCGAGTAGATGGCCGAGAGCTGGGGAACGCCCACGCCGGCGATGATGCGCGTCGTGCAGATCGATCCCGGGCCGATGCCCACCTTGATGCCGTCGGCGCCGGCGTCGATGAGGAATTTGGCCGCCTCGGCGGTGGCGATGTTGCCCACCACCACGTCCAGTTCGGGGTATTTGGCCTTGATGCGGCGCAGCAGCGCCACGATGTTGGCCGAGTGGCCGTGCGCCGAGTCGAGGACGATGGCGTCCACGTCCTCGCCGACGAGCGCATCCACACGCTCCATCGAATCGCCCGTGACGCCTACGCCGGCGGCTACGCGCAGACGGCCCTTGCTGTCCTTGCAGGCGTTGGGGTGGTCCTGTACTTTGGTAATATCCTTATAGGTAATCAGTCCGACGAGTTTCCCCTCGTTGTCCACGACGGGCAGCTTCTCGATCTTGTTGTTGAGCAGCACGTCGGCCGCATGGGCCAGCTCCGACGAATGGGTGGTGATGAGGTTCTCCGAGGTCATCACCTCCGAAATCAGGCGGTGCATGTCGCGCTGGAAACGCAGGTCGCGGTTGGTGACGATGCCGATCAGCCGCCGCTCGGCGTCGATCACGGGGATGCCGCCGATCTTGTTCTCCTGCATCAGCGCGAGCGCGTCGCCCACGGTGTTCTCCTTCGAGATGGTCACCGGGTCGTAGATCATGCCGTTCTCGGCGCGTTTCACGCGGCGGACCTGCGCGGCCTGCTCGGCGACCTGTCGGCAGAAGAGACAAACGCACTCTCGGAACGGCTCCGCGCGCTCTCCGGAAAAATTATCGGTGCCGTTACGGAGTATATCCGGGAAAATCCCTGCGAAACGCTCTCGGGCTATCTTCTCGCAGACATCCCGACCGACAGCGTGCTGCTGCTTCACCTTATTGGACGAACGGGTTCGCACGTCCCGGTTCGCTCCGCTCATCGCACATGCGGTCGGGAAGGCCGAGGCACGGCAACGGTCTCTCGAAGCCCGGAAGAAAACCGCCCCCGGCATGCCGGCCCCGGAATTCGTGCTCCGGGATGCCGACGGAAAGGAGTTCGCCCTCTCGTCGCTGCGCGGACGATACATCGTGCTCGACTTCTGGGAAGCTGGTGCGGATGGTGCATCAAAGGGATTCCCCGGATGAAGGCGTGCTACGAACGCTACAAGGACAAACTGGAGATCGAGGGCATCGCCTGCAACGACACCCCGGAGAAGTGGCGCGAGGCGATCGGACGGCACGGACTGCCGTGGGTACACGTCATAAACCCGCGGAACGCTGCCCCCGGGGACGACGTGACGGTCCGGTATGCCGTCGAGGGCTACCCCACCAAAATCGTCATCGACCCCGAAGGGCGCATCGCCGCCCGGTTCGTCGGCGAGAACGAGGAGTTCTACGACAAGTTGGCGGAGATGCTGGAATAACGTCTCCGCAGCCCCCTCTTCACGGACCGCCCCGGCTGCAACGGATTGCAGCCGGGGCGGTCCGTATTGCGGAACACGGCGGACGGCGGTCCCCGGACGCGGAGAAGCCGGTGCTAATACTGCTCCTTCTCGTTGGGAAAGTCCCCCGACTTCACGTCGCCGACATACTGCGACACGGCATCGGTCATCACCGTATGCAGGTCGGCGTAACGGCGCAGGAACCGCGGCGAGAAGCCCTTGTTGATTCCCAGCATGTCGTGAATCACCAGCACCTGCCCGTCGCACGCGCCGCCGGCCCCGATGCCGATCGTCGGCGCGGAAATTTCGCGCGTGACACGCCCGGCCAGCGCCGCGGGAATCTTCTCGAGCACGACGGCGAAACACCCCGCGTCGCTCAGCAGATGCGCGTCGCGCACGAGTTTCGCGGCCTCGGCCTCCTCCTTCGCGCGGACCGTATAGGTTCCGAACTTGTGGATCGACTGCGGCGTGAGTCCGAGATGCCCCATGACGGGAATGCCGGCCGAGAGGATGCGCTGCACCGATTCGAGAATCTCCTCGCCGCCCTCCATCTTCACGGCGTCGGCCTCGGTCTCCTTCATGATGCGCACGGCCGAGTCGAGCGCCACTTTCGAATTGCCCTGATAGGCGCCGAAGGGAAGATCGACCACCACCAGCGCGCGGCTGACGGCCCGCACCACCGAACGGGCATGGTAGATCATCATGTCGAGCGTGATGGGAAGCGTCGTCTCGTAACCGGCCATGACATTGGCCGCCGAATCGCCCACGAGGATCACGTCCACGCCGGCGGCATCGACGATCCGGGCCATCGAATAATCGTACGAGGTGAGCATGGCGATCTTCTCGCCGCGCTGTTTCATCTCCGTCAGACGGTAGGTCGTCACCGCCCGGAGGCTGCTTTCTACGGACATTTCTTCTTCAGAATTTAAATTTCAGGTGCGGCAAAGATAACGCAAGACGGGCACAACGCAAAATTTATTTCGCCCCGCCCGGGATGCGCTCCGCCCGATGCCCTCCTCTCCGCGGGCCGATCCGGCGGAAAAAACTCCACAGCACGACTCCGCCCGACACCGAGACGTTGAGCGAATGCTTCGTGCCGGCCTGCGGAATCTCGATGGCCCCGTCGCAGCGATCGACCGCCTCCTGCCCCACGCCCTCGACCTCGTTGCCGAAGACGAGCGCATACCGCACGCCCGGCTCGGGACGGAAGTCGTCGAGCATCGCAGCCCCCTCGACCTGCTCGACGGCAAGGATCGTGCAGCCCGCGGCCCGCAGACGGTCGAGACACTCCGCCGTGGAGGGGTGATAGCTCCACGCGACGGTCAGTTCGGCGCCCAGCGCCGTCTTGTGGATGTCGCGGTTGGGCGGCGTGGCCGTGATGCCGCACAGGCAGATGCGCTCCGCGGCGAAGGCATCGCACGTGCGGAAAAAGGCCCCCACGTTTTGCAGCGAACGGACGTTGTCGAGCACCACCGCGACGGGCATCTTCTCCATCGCGGCGAATTCGGCGGCCGACGGGCGGCCCAGCTCCTCGTTGGTTATTTTACGCATTCCCGGTTTTCATGAATGATTTCGGGGTCAAAAGTAGTCAAATAAAAAATATTTTGTCTAATTTTGGGGCCTCAACGCAAAGAAATTATGCACATCCGAAAACTCTTGCCGCTCGTCGTGGCCCTGTGCCTTTCCGGGGGGGCTCCGCGCGCAGAAAATCCTCGTCGGCGCCGACTTCGCCACGCGCTTCGACAACCGCGAATACGCCAACAACGACTTCAACCAGTCGCAGACGCTCTTCAGCGCCCGCCTCACGCCCCGTGTGGGCGTCGAATGGCAGGAGAAGAACCGCCTCGTATTCGGCGTGGACATGCTACAGAACTTCGGCCAGCACAACGGCGCGCGCGAACCGTTTCTGAGCGACGTCAAACCGCTGATGTACTACCGCTTCTCGACCGAGAACGTGCGGGCCGCGGCGGGTATCTTCGACCGCAAAAGGGAGCTGATGGGCGACTACTCCCCTGCCCTCGTCAGCGACTCGGTGGCGTTCTACCACAACCGCCTATCGGGCTTTCTGGGCCGCTACGTCTCGACGCAGCGCGAAAAAAGACCTACGTGGAGATGGCTATCGACTGGGAGGGCATGTACTCCGAGGAGTCGCGCGAAATGTTCCGCATCCCTCGGCCGGACGCTACACGCTCGACGGCGGATTCTATTTCGGATACGCCTTCTCGATGTTCCACTTCGCCGGCTCGAAACTCGACGAGAACGTGACGGACAACCTGATCGTGAATCCCTATGCCGGCTGGGAGTTCGACGCCTTCTTCGACTTCGACGTCGGGCCGGACTGCTCTTCGCCCCGCAGCGCGCCCGCAGCGTGGACCACGACTGGAAAAAACCGTGCGGCGGACAGATCGACCTGCGGATCACCCGCTGGGGCGTGAAGATCGAGAACAACCTCTATCTGGGCGAAAACCTGCAGCCCCTGTGGCAGTATTACGGCCCCGAAGGGCTGTACGCCGGGGAGCGGTTCTATTCCACGACCGAACATATCTACAACCGCACGTGGATCGGCTACGACCGCAAGTTCTTCGACGACACGATGCATGTCGAAGCGGGCATGGTCTTCCACTACGACGGCACGGGCACGGGCACACAGCAGATGGTCAAACTCTCGGTGGACATCCAGAAGCTGTTCGACATCGGCAGAAAGAGAAACTGACCCGCACGCCGCATCCGGCCCTCCCTCCCGGGAGAGACCGCACGCCGGACCGGCCGAGAGACCCGGGTCCCGGAACGATAACACAAAACCGCAATATCGATATATGGCAAGCGAAACCAACGAAACCCGCGAGAAGTCGCTGAACTTCCTCGAAGAGATCATCGAAGAGTCGATCGCCCGGGGCGAGAAACGCGTACAGACCCGTTTCCCGCCCGAACCGAACGGCTACCTGCATATCGGGCACGCCAAGAGCATCTGCATCAACTTCGGCCTGGCGAAGAAATACGGCGGACGATGCAACCTGCGCTTCGACGACACGAACCCCGTCAAGGAGGACGTGGAGTACGTCGATTCGATCAAGCGCGACATCCAGTGGCTCGGATTCCAGTGGGCCGAGGAACACTACGCCTCGGATTACTTCGACCAGCTCTACGCATGGGCCGTCGAACTGATCCGCAAGGGACTGGCCTACGTGGACGACCAGACGCAGGAGGAGATCCGCGAAAACCGCGGCACGGTCTCCGTGCCGGGTACGCCCTCGCCGTGGCGCGACCGGTCGGTCGAGGAGAACCTCGACCTGTTCGAGCGTATGAAGAACGGCGAATTCCCCGACGGCGCGAAGGTGCTGCGCGCGAAGATCGACATGGCCCATCCGAACATGCTCTTCCGCGACCCGATCATGTACCGCATCATCCACGCCGAACACCACCGCACGGGCGACAAGTGGTGCATCTACCCGATGTATGACTACGCCCACGGACAGAGCGACTCGATCGAGCGGATCACCCACTCGATCTGCACGCTCGAATTCGATGTCCACCGCCCGCTCTACGACTGGTTCATCCGGGCGCTGGACATCTACCCGTCGCACCAGTACGAATTCGCGCGGCTGAACCTCACCTATACGATGATGTCGAAGCGCAAACTGCTCAAACTGGTGCAGGAAGGCGCCGTGATGGGCTGGGACGACCCCGCATGCCGACGATCTGCGCCCTGCGCCGCAAGGGCTACACGCCGGCCTCGGTGCGCAACTTCGCCGAAATGGTGGGCGTGGCCAAGCGCGACAACGTGATCGACCTGGGAAAACTGGAGTACTGCGTGCGCGAGGACCTCAACAAGGTCGCACAGCGCCGCATGGCCGTGCTCAATCCGCTGAAGGTGACGATCACCAACTACCCCGACGGCCAGACCGAGCTGTTCACCGCCGTAAACAACCCCGAGGACGAGACGGCCGGCACGCGGCAGGTCCCCTTCTCGAAGGTCATCTGGATCGAACGCGACGACTTCATGGAGAATCCGCCCAAGAAGTTCTTCCGCCTCTCGCCGGGCGGCGAGGTGCGCCTGCGCTATTCGTACCTCATCAAGTGCGAGGAGGTCGTCAAGGACGACGCGGGCAACATCACCGAACTGCGCTGCACCTACGACCCGATGTCGGGCGGAGGTTCGTCGAGCGACGGCCGCCGCGTGAAAGGCGTCATCCACTGGGTGTCGGCCAAAGATGCCGTGGAGGCCGAAATCCGGCTCTTCAATCCGCTCTTCACGAAGGAGAACCCCGACGACGTGGACGAAGGGCAGACCTGGGAGGACAACCTCAACCCCGAGTCGATGGTCCGGATCACGGGCTATCTGGAACCTTCGCTGCGCGAGGTTCCCGTGGGAGAGGCCGTGCAGTTCGAACGCGTGGGCTACTTCTGCCCCGACACCGATTCGACGCCCGAGCACCTCGTCTTCAACCGCACGGTGACGCTCAAGGATTCGTGGGCCAAGATCAACAGGTAGCCCCACCGCGACCCGAAGAACCGGAATGGCGGCGACCCGAAAGGATCGCCGCCATTCCGTATTCCTTGTGCAGGCCCGTCTCCGGAAACGATCCCGGCCCGCCGCAGGGCGGCAGCATCCCGCACCCGGGCAATCACATCAGCCGGCCGAAGGTCCGGCGTCCCAGCAGATAGCGCAGAAGAACCGACCCGCGGTAGATATTCGCGGCGGCCGATCCCCTGCGGGACGCCCGGATCGCGCGCCGCTTGCGGGCCAGCTCCCCGTGCCAGCCGAGGAAGTCGCGCCAGGCGCGGAACACCGCCCGGAAACTGTCCGCACGCCCCTGCACCAGATACGACAGGGCCGCCAGCAGATCGAGCCCCGGGCGCACGACGGCCACGACGGCGCGCTGCCACGGCGAGGCGCACTTGTAGAGCATCGCCAGGTCATTGCGGTGGTTGTAGAAGACCTTGGCCGGAGAGTCGGTAGCGAGCGTGCCGCCGCCGAGGTGATAGACCCGGCTCTCCGGAACCACCCGCACGCGCCAGCCCGCCAGTTGCATCCGCCAGCAAAGGTCGATCTCCTCCATGTGGGCGAAGAAGTCGGCATCGAAGCCGCCCAGCGCGCGGAACACGTCGGCACGGCAGCAGAAAGCCGCCCCGCTCACCCAGAAGACGTCGCGCGCATCGTCGTACTGCCCCGCGTCGCACTCCACGCTCCGCAGGATGCGCCCCCGGCAGAAAGGATACCCCAGAAAGTCGATGAACCCGCCCGAAGCGCCCGCATACTCGAAGCGGCCGCGGTCGCGGAACGAGAGCAGCTTGGGCGACACGACCGCCACGTCGGGATGACGGCGCAGGCAGTCGAGCAGCGGCTCCAGCCACCCCGGAGGCGTCTCGACGTCGGAGTTGAGCAGCACGAAATATTCCGCTTCGATCCGCTCCAGCGCCCGGTTGTACCCGCCGGCAAAGCCGTAGTTCCGCTCCAGGCGCACCACCCCGACCGACGGGAATTCCCGCTCGAGCAGGGCGACGGAACCGTCCGTCGAACCGTTGTCGGCGACCACGACGCCCACCCCTTCGGGCGCCGCGGCCACGACGCTCGGCAGGAAGCGGCGCAGGTGCTCCTCCCCGTTCCAGTTCAGAATGACGATCTCAACGTTCGGCATCCGGCATGCGTTTGTGTTTCCAGCGGCGGTGCGACCACATCCAAAGTTCGGGCCGTTCGCGGATCACCCGCTCCAGCTCGCGGACATAGCGTTCGGTGATCTCGTTGGGCGCGACCTGCTCCTCGCCGTCGTAAAGCGGCACGAACGACATGCGGTAACGTCCCCGCTGCAAGCGGTCCATCCGCACGAAATAGACGGGCAGGCGGCAGCGCAGCGCGAGCTTCTCGCCGCCGTCGAAAAAGATCGTGTCCTGATTGAGAAAGCGGAACCAATGGCTGTCGGGACGGCGCGGAGGATTCTGGTCGGCGATGAGCCCCATCACGAGGTTCTTGCCGCGGAACCCCTTGTCGCGGTGGCGCAGATAGAAGCGCAGGCTCTCCTTCATCGAGACGGTCGTGGCGTAGTCGCCGTTGCGCAGGCGCTGGTACAACGCCTCGGCGACCTTGCTCCGCAGCGGATGATAGACGGCCACGACGATCTGCGTCGGGGCGTAGAAGCCCCAGAACGAGCAGTATTCCCAACAGCCGAAATGGGCCGTCATGGCGATCCAGTCGCGGCCCCCGACCTTCCGCAGGTGCTCCTCCAGTCCCTCGACCTGCAGGATGGAGCGCCCCTTGTCCGGAGTCAGACGGGCCAGGTCGATCGTATCGACGATCAGTTCGGCCAGCGTGCGGTAGAACCGGCGACGGATCGCCGCCAGCTCCTCGTCGCTCTTCTCGGGGAAGGAGTTGCGCAGGTTCCGCCGCACCACCTGCATCCGGTAGCGCAGGCAGTAGCAGAGCACGAAGAAGAGCAGGTTTTCGACGACATGGAATTTGAACCAGTAGGGCATCGCGGCGAACAGGCGCGCCATCCGCCAGAGTATCTCCAGCCAGATCCGCTGAGCGATGTTCAGGTCCGTCCGCTTCATAACTTATCGGTATTGCGGGATTTGGGTTTGCCGGCCACGACGATGACGAACTCGCCCCGCGGCTCCGTCGCGCGGAAATGGCCGAGCACCTCGGCCACCGACCCGCGCACGGTCTGTTCGAATTTCTTGGTCAGCTCGCGCGACACGGAAACGGCGCGGTCGGGGCCGAACACCTCGGCGAACTGTTCGAGACACCGCACCACGCGGTAGGGCGACTCGTAGAAGACCATCGTCCGCTCCTCCTCCGCCAGTGCGAGCAGGTGTTTCGTCCGCCCCTTCTTCTGGGGCAGGAACCCCTCGAAGCAGAACCGGTCGCACGGAAATCCGCTCTGCACCAGCGCCGGAACGAAGGCCGTGGCGCCGGGCAGCGTCTCCACCTCGATCCCCGCCCCGACGCAGGTGCGCACCAGAAGGAACCCCGGGTCGGAGATGCCCGGCGTCCCGGCGTCCGACACGAGCGCGGCATCGCGCCCCGCGGCGATCTCCCCGGCGACCAGCTCGACCGTGGCGTGTTCGTTGAACTTGTGGTGCGACCGGGCTTCTTCTCGATGCCGAGGTGTTTGAGGAGAAACGACGTCGTGCGCGTATCTTCGGCCAGAATGAAATCGACCGTGCGCAGCACGTTCACCGCGCGCAGCGTGATGTCGTCCAGATTGCCGATCGGCGTCGGCACGATATAGAGTTTTGCCATGCCGTCAAGCGAATTTGCGTTCCAGCAGCTCCATCAGCAGTTTCGCACCGTCGGAATTGGCGTTCCAGGCGTAGTTCTCGGCAATGTAGATCATGCAGTCGTCCAGATCGCCGAAGCCGTTGAGCGCATCGAGCGCCGCATCGAACGCCTCCCCGTCGCCGCCGAACAGATCGCGGATCATGAGGAACTTGTCGTTGATTCCGATGGCGCGGTGCAGGTCGGTGACCGGCTCGCTGCGCCGCAGTTCCGAGGCGATGTCGCGGGGCGGGGCGATGGTGTCGGCCAGCGTCTGCACGTCGTGGTTTATCACGTCGCCCAGCACCGCTCCGGGAGCCGCCGACGCAAAGTCCGCGACGGACTCCCCGCCGGACGGACCGGCCGGCTCTTCGACCGCCGGATGCTCCGCAGCCTCTCTCGCGGCCTCCGACGCGGAGACACGTGCGAAAAACGCCGCACCCGCCGAGTTCTCCCGTACCGAATCCGGACGGGGAGCCGCTGCGGCCGCAGCCCCTGCGACGGAATGCGGGGCGGGTTTCGGCGCAGGCTCCGCCGTATCGTAGAGCGACATGATGACACGCTGCTTATGCCGGTGACGCAGGGTGGCCTCCTCCAATCCGAACAGCGTCGGGGCCACGGGATGCGACGTGCCTTCCGCGGCATCCCCCGAGGCGTCCGCCTCCCCGGAATCCGCCGGAACACGAACGGCCGCCAGGGGGCATCGCCGGAACTCGCCGGCACGGGGTCCGCGGAAACGGGACCTTCGGAAACGGAATCGGCGGAAACGGAATCGGCGGACGGCTGCGCGATCTCGGGTTCCGCCACCGGATCCGGAACAGCCTGCGGCTCCGGCACGACAACCGCCTCCGGCGCAGCTTCCGGCTCCGCAGAAACGGCGGGGGCCGGATCGCCGTCCGGATCAAGCGCTGCAACGGATTCCGGAACGGAAACGAACGCCGCATCCGGAACGATTCCGGGTGCAAACGGTGCAGACTGCGCCGTCTCCGGCGAACGGTACAAAGTCGGACGCGAACGGTTCGGATTCCGGAACGGGAGCGACAGGCTTCCCGCCACGTGCGGATTCCGGCCGAATCTCCGGAAGGGGCCGCGCTGCGCATTTGCCGAAACGCACCGCGTCAGATCGCGCAATTTTTCCAGCGCGCTTATCTCTTCCGGAGCGTTCCAGCCGCCGACGATCTCCGAAAGGCGCTGCAACTCGCTCCGCAAACGAATCAAATCCATAATATACGGGTAATTTGCCTTCAAAGATAGGAAAAATTACGAACGCACCGCTTTCCGGCCCGGATGAATTTGCCGGCAACGGTTCGGAACGCCCCTTTTCCCGGCCGCAAAGGACCGCCGTCCGCCGGAGACCGGTCCCGCCGATCCGCTATGACGCCCCCGCCGCCCGGCTTCCCCATACGAAAAATTTTCAGACAAAACGCCATACAATCCCCGAAATAAAAACATTTTTCGACTACCTTTTGTAAAGTTACATACACAAAACCCAGACCCAAAGCGAACAATTCCGACAAAATCCCGAACGAACAAAAAATCATTTCACACAACCTTCAATCCACCCGCACACCTATGACTTTCAAACCGCTGCTCCTTCTGCTCGGTCTCGCGTGCGCCCCGGCGGCGTCCGCGGCCCCGAAAAGCTACACGCTCTCCTCGCCCGACGGCGAACTGCAAGGCTCCGTCACGGTCGGATCCGACCTCCGCATCTCGCTGGAGGCCGACGGACGAACCGTGCTGGCCCCGTCGCCCGTGTCCATGACGCTCGCCGGAGGCGAAACGCTGGGACACGATCCCGGGTCGTCCGCATCCGGAAGCACTCGGCGGACGAGACGATCGAATCCCCGTTCTACACCAAGGCGCGCGTCAGCGACCGCTACAACGAACTGACGATCTCGTTCCGCGGCGATTACAGCCTCGTGCTCCGCCTCTACGACGACGGCATGGCCTACCGGTTCGTCACCCAAAAGAAGGGAACGATCGTCGTCGAACGCGAGCAGGCGGACTTCACCTTCCCCGAAGATTACACGACCCGCGCACCCTACGTCCACCGCCTCGAGCTCAAGGATTTCGAATGGCAGTTCTCCAACTCGTTCGAGAACACCTACGTCCGGGAGCCGATGACGCGGCTCGATCCGCGGCGGCTGATGTTCCTGCCCGTGCTGGTCGAGCTGCCCGAAGGGCGCCGAATGCTCCTCACGGAATCCGACCTCGACGACTACCCCGGCCTCTTCCTGAACGCCTCGCCCCGCGAGCCGCAACTGCGGAGCGTGCTGGCGACCTATCCCAGGACGGTCGAGAATCCGAGCGGCTACAACAACCAGCAGCAGATCGTCATCGACCGCGAGAAGTTCATCGCCCGGACCGACGGCACGCGCTCCTTCCCGTGGCGCATAGCCATCGTCACGAAGGACGACGCCGGACTGCTCCTCAGCGACATGGTCTACCGCCTGGGGGCCCCGTCGAAGATCGCCGACACGTCGTGGATCCGTCCGGGGCAGGTGGCCTGGGACTGGTGGCACGCGCTGAACCTCTACGGCGTGGACTTCGAGGCGGGCATCAACACCCGGACCTACAAATACTATATCGACTTCGCCGCCCGCAGCGGACTGGAGTACATCCTCATCGACGACGGCTGGTCGGTGAACGGCCCGGCCGACCTGATGCAGGTCGTGCCCGAGCTCGACCTCGAGGAGCTGGTGGCCTACGGCCGCGAACGCAACGTGGGCATCCTCCTCTGGGCCGGACACGCACCTTTCGAGAACGACATGGAGCGCGTCGTGCGCCACTATGCCGAGATGGGCATCAAAGGCTTCAAGGTGGACTACATGAACCGCGACGACCAGCAGGTGGTCCGCTTCCTGCACCGCGCCGCCGAGGTCTGCGCCCGCCACCGCATGGTGCTCGACTTCCACGGGGTGTTCAAACCCGCGGGGCTGAACCGCACGTGGCCCAACGTGCTGAATTTCGAGGGCGTCTTCGGTCTCGAGAACCTGAAATGGTCGCCCGCGACCACCGACATGGTGACCTACGACGTCACGATGCCCTTCATCCGCATGGCGGCCGGACCGGTGGACTACACGCAGGGGGCCATGCGCAACGCCTCGAAGGAGAACTACCGCCCGGTGCACGGCGAACCGATGAGCCAGGGCACGCGCTGCCGCCAGTTGGCCGAATACGTCGTCTTCTTCTCGCCGCTCAACATGCTGAGCGACTCGCCCTCGAACTACCTGCGCGAACGGGAGTCGCTGGAGTTCATCGCCGGCGTGCCGACCGTCTGGGACGAAACCGTGCCGCTGGCCGGCGCCGTCGGCGAGCAGGTCGCCGTGGCGCGGCGCGCGGGCGACGTGTGGTATGTGGGCGCCCTGACGAACTGGGAGAGCCGCGACATGGAACTCGACCTCTCGTTCCTCGGAGAGGGCCCGTGGACGGTCGAGAGTTTCAGCGACGGTCCGAACGCAGCCCGCGCAGCCCGCGACTACCGCCGCGAAAGGCGGCGCTCGACCCGTCGGGCCGGCTGAAGGTGCACCTGGCTCCCGGCGGCGGATTCGCCGCACGCATCTCCCGGTGACGGCGCGGCGATGCCCGCCCGCGGAAAGGCAGCGGCTCCGGCCGCTGCTTTTTTATGCGCAAATTGAAAAGAAATTCCTATCTTTGCGGAACTGCCCGGCCCCGCGCGCCGGGCGCGGTTCCGAAACGAATACAACAAGAGAGATACATGGCTTTACAATGCGGCATCGTGGGTCTTCCGAACGTCGGAAAATCGACCCTTTTCAACTGCCTGTCGAACGCGAAGGCGCAGGCGGCGAACTTTCCCTTCTGCACGATAGAACCCAACGTGGGGGGTAATCACCGTCCCCGACGAACGGCTGGTCCGGCTGGCCGAAATCGACAACCCCAAACGCGTAGTACCCACGACCATCGAAATCGTGGACATCGCCGGACTGGTCAAGGGCGCCTCGAAGGGCGAGGGGCTGGGCAACAAATTCCTCGGCAACATCCGGAACACGAACGCCATCATCCACGTCCTGCGCTGCTTCGACAACGGCAACATCACCCACGTGGACGGGTCGATCGACCCCGTGCGCGACAAGGGGGATCATCGACACAGAGCCTGCAACTCAAGGACCTCGAGACCGTCGAGAACCGGCTCGCCAAGACGCAGAAGGCCGCCACGTCGGGCGGCGACAAGCAGGCCAAGCGGGCCGTGGGCTGCTCCTGCAATACAAGGCCGCCCTCGAACAGGGCCGGAGCGCCCGCACGGTCGAACTGGACAGGGAGGACCGCCGCCTGGTGGCCGACCTGAACCTGCTGACCGACAAACCGGTGCTCTACGTCTGCAACGTGGACGAGAAGAGCGCCGTGACGGGCAACGCCCACACCGAGGCCGTGCGCGCCGCCATCGCCGACGAAAAGGCCGAAATGCTCGTGATCGCAGCGGCGACCGAGGCCGACATCGCCGAACTGGAGAGCTACGAGGAGCGGCAAATGTTCCTCGAAGACATGGGCCTCGGGGAGTCGGGCGTGGCGGCTCATCAAAGCGGCCTACAAATTGCTCAATCTCGAAACGTTCTTCACCACCGGAGCCGACGAGACCCGGGCCTGGACCTATTCGCGCGGCATGAAGGCCCCGCAGACGGCCGGCATCATCCACACCGACTTCGAGCGGGGATTCATCCGCGCCGAAGTCATCAAGTACGACGACTACGTGGCGCTCGGATCGGAGAAGGCGTGCCGCGACGCGGGCAAGATCGGCATCGAAGGCAAAGGAATACGTCGTGCAGGACGGCGACATCATGCACTTCTTGTTCAACGTCTGACCCGCCCCGCCGGACCCGCCCCGGAAGGACGCGGACCGGAGCGGCGACACGTTATGTTCAACCTCAAAACGACAGAGCCATGAAAAACACGAAGTATTTGCTGCTCGGCATCGCAGCCGTCGTATGCGCCGCCATCGTGGGCCGCGCCTACACCTATAAATACCGCGCGCAGGACACGATCCTCGTGACCGGACTGGGCGAGGCGGAATTCACCTCGGACCTGATCGTCTGGTCGGGCGAGGTGACAGCCGAGGCGCAGCAGGTCGCCGCGGGATACGCCCAGATAGAAAAGAGCAAGCAGAAGGTGCAGGAGTACCTCGCCGCGAAGGGCGTCTCCGCCGGGGAGACGGTCTTCGCCTTCGTGAACGTCGAGAAGCAGTACGACCCGATCTACAACGCCAACGGCAACTGGGCCGGGCAACGCTTCGCGGGCTACCGCCTGCGGCAGCGCTTCACGGTGGAGTCGGCCGACGTGGAGAAGGTCGAGACCGTCTCGCGCGAAATCTCGTCGCTCATCGCCCAGGGCGTCTCGATCGAGGCCTACGCCCCGGACTATTACTACACGAAACTCGACGACGTGAAGATGGGCCTGATCGAGAAGGCCTCGGCCGACGCGCGGACGCGGGCCGAGAAGATCGCCCTGAACGCCGGCACGAAGATCGGCCGCGTGGCTTCGGCACGCATGGGCGTCTTCCAAATCACCGGAGCCAACACCAACGAGGAGTTTTCGGCCGGCGGGTCGTTCAACACCTCCTCGCGCCAGAAGAAGGCGCGCATCACCATGCGAATCGAATACAGAATAAAATAACGAGACAAGATGGAAAGACCCGTTCGGGTGCGTTTCGCACCCAGCCCCACCGGACCGCTGCACATCGGCGGCGTCCGCACGGCATTGTATAACTACCTGTTCGCACGGCGGCACGGCGGCACGATGATCCTGCGCATCGAGGACACCGACTCGCAGCGCTTCGTGCCCGGCGCCGAGGAGTACATCCTCGAATCGCTCCGCTGGTGCGGCATCGGGATCGACGAAGGCGTCGGCGTCGGAGGCCCCCACGCCCCCTACCGCCAGAGCGAACGGCGCGAGATCTACCTCAGATACGCCCTGCAACTCGTCGAGGCCGGATGGGCCTACTATGCCTTCGACACGGCCGAAGAGCTGGACGCCCTGCGCCGCGAGGCCGAGGCGCGCGGCGAAGCGTTCGCCTACAACCACGCCGTGCGCGGGCGGCTCGCCACTTCGCTGGCCCTTCCGGCCGAAGAGGTGAAGGCGCGTATCGACCGCGGCGACCAGTGGGTGATCCGGTTCAAAATGCCGGTGGACGAGGTGGTGAAGATGGACGACCTGATCCGCGGCCACGTCGAGGTGAACACTTCGACGCTGGACGACAAGGTGCTCTACAAGTCGGCCGACGCGCTGCCCACCTACCACCTCGCCAACATCGTGGACGATCACCTGATGGAGATATCGCACGTCATCCGCGGCGAAGAGTGGCTACCCTCGCTGCCGCTGCACTACCTGCTTTACAGGGCTTTCGGCTGGGAATCCTCGCAGCCGGCTTTCGCCCACCTGCCGCTGCTGCTCAAACCCACGGGCGGCGGCAAGCTCTCGAAACGCGACGGCGACAAGATGGGCTTCCCCGTATTCCCGCTCTTCTGGACATCCCCGCGACGGGCGAGACCGCCCGCGGCTACCGCGAGGACGGCTACTTCCCCGAAGCGTTCATCAACATGCTGGCGCTGCTGGGCTGGAACCCCGGCACGGAACAGGAGCTGTTCTCGATGCAGGGAACTGATCGACAACTTCTCGCTGGAGCGCGTCTCGAAATCGGGCGCCCGGTTCCAGCCCGACAAGGCCAAGTGGTTCAACGCCCAATACATGCACCGCAAGACGGACGCCGAACTGGCGGCCGTCTGCCAGCCGATCCTGCGCGAGCACGGCATCGAAGTCCCCGGACGAAGCGGCGGGCCGCGCCGCAGGCATCATGAAGGAGCGCGCGCAGGCTCATCACCGACCTGTGGGACCTCATCTCCTACTTTTTCGTGGCTCCCGCCGAGTACGAGGAGAAGCAGACGCGCAAATACTGGAAGGGACAGAACCCGGCGATCCTCGCCGAACTGCGCGGCGTGCTGGCGGGCATCGACGACTTCTCGAAGGAGAACACCGAGCGGATCGTCCACGGCTGGATCGACGAGAAGGGATACGGCATGGGGCAGGTGATGAACACGCTGCGGCTGGCGCTCGTCGGCGCCGGCAAAGGCCCCGGCATGTACGACGTCACGGAATTCATCGGCCGGGAGGAGTGCCTGCGCCGCATCGACCGCCTGCTGAAAAACCTCAAACCCGCCGAATGACCATGGTACGGATCGAACAACACGTATGGGGCATGACTCCCGAGGGCGAAGCGATCATCCTCTACACGCTCCGCAACGACCGCGGCGCCGAAGTGCGCCTGTCGAACTACGGCGCGGCGATCGTAGCCGCCGTCATGCCCGACCGCGAAGGCCGCATGGCCGACGTGGTGCTGGGCTACAAACACCCCGAAGGATACTTCCACGACGGCGCGGCCGCCGGCAAGAGCGTGGGCCGCTGCGCCAACCGCATCGCCTTCGGGCGGATGACGGTCGAGGGCGAGGAGTATGCGCTGGAGGTGAACAACGGACAGAACCACCTGCACGGCGGCACGAACAACTTCGCCAACCGCGTCTGGGAGAGCCGCGTGGAAACCAACCGCGTGGTCATGTCGCTCCTCTCCGAGGACGGCGACCAGGGGTATCCGGGCGAGCTGTGCGTCGAGGCCGTTTTCGATTTCGACGACGACTGCTCGCTGGAGATCACCTACCGGGCCCGGACCGACCGGACGACGGTCGTGAATCTCACGAACCACGTCTATTTCAACCTCGCGGGCGACGGCTCGGGATCGGTGCTCGACCACGAACTGCGGCTCAACGCCTCGCAGGCGCTCGAAATGAACGAACGGCAGATTCCGACGGGCCGGCTGCTCGACGTGGCCGGCACGCCGCAGGACTTCCGCGACTACCGGCCGTTCCGGCCCGGCATAGACGCGGAGTTCAACCACATCCGCGACTTCAAGGGATACGACCACCCGTTCGTGATCGACGGCTGGAGGCCCAATATCCTGGGCGAGGTGGGCTGCCTGCGCGACCCGCGGTCGGGCCGCTGCGTCGAGGTGCTCTCCTCGCAGCCCAGCGTGATGATCTACACGGGCAACTGGCTCGCGGGCGGCTGCCCCGAGACCAAGACCGGCGGCCGCTATGCGGACTACGACGGCGTAGCCGTCGAGTGCCAGAACTATCCCGACGCGGTGAACCATCCCGAATTCCCCTCGCCGCTGCTCCGGCCCGGCGAAACCTACTGCCAGAAGATCGTCTTCCGGTTCGGGAACTGCTGATTCACGGAAGCACGATATGTTCCGCCCCTGCCGCAATTTTTTGCAGGGGCGGAATCGTTATCGGTCCCCTTGCCGAAAGGAATCGGACTGTCATCTGTAAAGCGCTTCCGGCAAATCAAGTCTGCAACATCGGATTTCCCCGTCCTCGGAAAAAAGGCCAATGATATAACGATCGTCGGAACTGACACAAAGATTCAAAAGCGGAATATCGGCCAGCAGATCGCACCGATGAACTCCATTCCAGTCATAAACCCGGATCAACCGGGTCTCCGGGCCCGGCGGTCTGGATCCACCGTTCCCATATCCAGTTTCCGTCCGGAGTACAGCGCATAAATACGACGATCCGATGAAGCGGCATCTGCATAGTGAATCGCCGGATCCCGGAAACGCACACCCGCCGCAACATGCGGCTGCGGTTCGTAAACGGGTAACCCCTTGCGGATCGAAGCGATACGGACCGGACACCTATTCGCCCCAATTCCGTATATATCAAAGACATTCCCCATACTCGAAAAAAAAAAAGCGAACCTGGAACAGGTACGGTTCGCAAGCAATTTTCCCTGATAGGCCATCACTTTATCCCGGAACGCATCCGACATGCCGTCATCGGGAAATTTTCCGAAACGACCAACGGCCTGTACCGACAGAAGAGACGGCTTTGGAAATCACCGGTCGCAGGATTCACTCCGACCCACACGCAGATCAAGGTATTCACCCGGTCCCCGCCCCCTGCGAATCCGATTTTTCAAAACGCCTTTACGGCAATCGAACCGAACGACGACATTTTCACCCTGTCCTTCCGATTTGACGAGACAACTGTCAGCCTCGTCGAAGAAAAAAGGTCCGTAAAAATCAAAGATGTCGTCCAACCCCTCCATTTTCCGGGCGGAAACCTCATAGACAACTGCATCCGAAGCCTCCCGACCGCAGGAACAACATCCAATCAGCAACGCGAAAAATACCGATAATCTGCTCATAAATCATAAAAAATCTCCGAAAACATTTCCGGAGATTATATAGTATTAATACAAACAGCCCTTAACCTCCGTATATCCCAAATCATCGTCCAATATATAACATATACGAGACGGATAATAAACGCAAGGCCGCTGTATGATAACCTCGTCGCTTGTTAGAACTTCACCATTCGCATCGAATAAATCCGGTACGTTTTTCTCGTTCTCATAACCGTAATAACAACTGAAGCCACAGCAGCAATCAATACCGCGCCTCCTAAAAATAAATCTTTTTCTCATAACCGTTCGATTTAAAAACAAATCAAACGAAATTTCTTGATTTTACCAACATTTCAAATGTAACCAATAAGAAGCAATAGCACAAACAAAGCCGTCATAAAAAATAGCAAACAAAAATTTTTTCACACAATAATCAGATCATCTTTTTAAACACTTAAATAAAAGACAAAAATTCATTTTTCTCACGTTTTTTTTTTCATACCTTTGCCGCCGATATTTCGAAGGGGTGCCTTACTTTCAGGCTGAGATTATACCCATTGTACCGGATACGGGTAATGCCGAGACCGGGAGACGCATAATCGACACAACATACCCCTTTTCAGTGTATTAACTTAAAAAGTTTGACGATGAAAAGGATTATTCTTCCGATGCTCGCGGCCGCTGCGCTCTGCCCGGCCGCGCAACTCCGGGCCGCGGAAACGGCCGGCGGACGCACGGCGCATGCCGCAACCGCCGCCGCGGAGAGACCGGACGACGACTCGCTGCGGATCTACCGGATGCAGGAGATCGAGGTGACGGCCACGCGCGCCACCGAGAAGACCCCCGTGGCCTTCTCGAACCTCTCGCACGACGAAATCGCCCGTAACAGCTACGGATTCGACATTCCGTCGCTGCTGGCGCTCACACCCTCGATGATCGCCACGAACGAGACGGGTATCGGGATCGGAGGCACTTCGATCCGCCTCCGCGGCACGGACGCCACGCGCCTGAACGTCACGGTGAACGGCGTTTCGATGAACAACCCCGACTCGCATTCGGTCTATTGGTACGACACGCCCGACCTGATCTCCTCGGTGGGAAGCGTCCAGGTGCAGCGCGGCGCGGGCATCTCGACCAACGGCACGGGCGCTTTCGGCGGTGCGGTGAACATGACCACGGCGCCCATCGGGACCGACTTCAGCGGCGAAGCCTCGCTCTCCTACGGTTCGTACAACACCAACAAGCAGGCCGTGCGCATCTCCTCGGGACTGCTGGGCGATCATTGGGTGGTGGACGCCCGCCTGACGCACATCGGATCGGACGGCTACATCGACCGCGGTGCGACGGACCTCAAGTCCTATATGTTCCAGACCGGATACTACAACGGACGGACGATCGTCAAACTGCTCTCGTTCGGCGGCAAGGCCAAAACCTACCTCACCTACAACGGCGTGACGAAAGACGAAATGAAATACAACGGCCGCCGTTACAACTCGGGCGGCATGTACCGCACCGAGGACGGACGCTACCACACGATCTACAACAGCAACGACGGATACCCCGAATGGCAGAAGGTCGATTACTACGACGACGAGACGGACAACTACCTGCAAATCAACAACCAGATCGTCGTGAGCCACCGGTTCAACGACCGCTGGGCGCTCAACGCCACGGGATTCTACACCTACGGCTACGGCTTCTACAAACAGTACAAGGACGACGCCGACCTCTGCGAATACCTCAACCTTCCGCCGGGCTGACGGCCGACGTCAGCGCCGACCTGATCCGCGAGAAGATCATGTGCAACCACCTCGGAGGCGTGAACGCCGCGGCCAGCTACACAACGCGGAAGCTCGACCTCGCCTTCGGCGGTTCAGTGGAGCTACTACACCTGCCCCCATTGGGGTACGCTGGACTGGGTGAGCGGCATGGAGAAGGAGCAGATCGGAGGCCGCTGGTACGACAACGACGTGAGGAAGCAGGATGCCAACCTTTTCGCCCGGGCGTCGTGGCTGGCGGCCGAGGGGCTGCGGCTCTTCGCCGACCTGCAATACCGCTACGTCAGTTACGAGGCGTGGGGGGTGAACGACAACTACATCTCCGCGGAGGACGGCATGCAGCCCATCGACGTGAACAAGCAGTACCACTTCTTCAATCCCCGTGCGGGCCTGAGCTACACGCTCGCCGACCGCAACGAGTTCTACTTCTCGTTCGCCGTGGCGCAGAAGGAGCCCACGCGCAGCGACTTCACGGACCGCCACATGTTCGCCGAGGACGACAGCTACCCCTCTTCCGAGAAACTCTGCGACTACGAGCTGGGCTACACCTACACGGCTCCGCGGCTCCGGCTGGGCGTGAACCTCTACTACATGAAATACAAGGACCAGCTCGTACCGACGGGCATGGTGAACGACGGCTACGACGCCCTGAACGTCAATGTGCCCGACAGCTACCGCCGCGGCGTGGAGCCTGACGGCCCGTGGCAGACGACCCGCTGGTTCACGCTGGGCGCGAACGCCACCTTCTCGCAGAACCGCATCAAGAACTACATCGACGCCCTGTC
>VOFF01000771.1_pt1 | contig 21724 bp, 35 predicted proteins | sample 5384061 | NCBI WGS metagenome assembly VOFF01 (sample SAMN12384725, study PRJNA508395) | human gut metagenome | isolation source: healthy gut E | host: Homo sapiens
CACAAAGACCTGGCAGCTGGTATATTGATTGGAAAAAGACAGGTACTCGCTGCCATCCAGGTGGGGAAGCTCTGCAGTTAAAATTAGGGTATCAGTCTTATCTTATTTTTCGATGGAAGGGAAAAACTGTCCACCGTTCCCTGCCTGCCCCTGCTTGGTATGTCCACCCCTTTTCAAAAGCCGGTTTCGTCATGAGCGGTATCCTCTGATTTGGAAAAGTGTCCATCTTAATGACTCCCACAGCGCAAATTACGGCACACAATAGGAAAATTGCAATCATCAAACTTTTCAGGCTGCATTTTCTCTTCATACTCTATCTTTCCACACTTTCTATCTATCTATATTAAAGTTATCATTTAGGCAAGCATATGTCAATTGAGGATTGTGCTCAAAAGTCGTTTTTTTTTTGTACGCATAAGAAAGTCGCCCCTGATGCCCTTCTAAAATAAAAAATCAGAACCGGAATCTCCAAATGAAGCTTCCAGTCCTGATTTTTTTATTGAGTGAACAGATCGCTATAGAAACTATTTGTCTTCTTTCATCCTCAGAATATAGAATCCGTCGTCAAGAGCATCGATGATGATATTGCCTCTGTCGTCCACAATGCAGTCTTCCGTCGTCGCATTGCGCGGTCAGGGAAACCAGGGAAGTAGGATTCTTCCGGCTTCTTATTTGGATTCGGCGGAATAAAGTAAGCGATTTCTTTGATGTAATAGGGATCGCTCATCGTAGACTCTGAGTCCCGCGTGGAAGTAACAGCAGTAGACTCTGTCTCCTCTCTGCTCCAGCCACGGTTTTCCATCCATCGGCTCGTGAAGGTTATGGGGTCGAACGGTCCCGCATTGACTCTCTGCATCACATTGAAATTCTGATAAGGGGAAGTCCTCCGGGACTTCCGGATATGGGAACTGTGCGATGAGGGTCGGTTTTGCCGGATCGCTGACGTCCACCATGTGGATGTTGTTCATTGCCTGCGGCGCCGGTTTCTTGTCGCCAGGGAAGAACTGGAATCGTTCGCCCTCATTGGTTACAACCACCAGATCTCTTCCAGGCAGCGGCAGCGCCGTATGGGTCCTGGCTCCAGCCAGTTCGCTGCAGAAAGCCGGCATGAACCGCAGATTTCCCAGACACTTAGGGCGTGTCATATCCTCTACGTCCAGGACATAGAGACCGTCTCCGCAGTAACCCAGGTAAGCTTTTGCCGTCTCTGACAAACGGAGGTCCATGCATCCAGCCTTTGTCCATGAAAGCCGGCACATGCGGCGCCGTATGATCCACGGTTCTGCCGGGATATCCGTCTACGAACTGCTCCGGGAGACCACCAGTTGCCCGCTTCTACGGGATTAGTCGGATCCGCGATATCGACGATTCTGTAAATCGTGCCCTCAAAGCGGTCCGATTCGCAGGAAAGATGGACATATCTGCCTCCATTATACATAAAACGATGAACACCGATGGAGTTTGGTACTCCACAGTCCCAGTAACCCAGGAATTTCGGGTTCAGCGGGTCTTCTTTGAGGCTGTAAATCCTGATGCCCACCTCACACTTCATGTTCTTCAGTTCAGACTGGTCCACCAGCGCGTCAGGGCCGGAGCCTGCGCTCATGGCACAAATCATCAAGTCATCTGCAATCTGCAGCTTCGGCGTGGTGGTCGTCGGATATTCCTTCGGATCTACCAGCTGAAAATGCTTGATGAACTGCGGATTCTTCGGGTCTGTCACGTCACTGATCATGAGGCCGTTCTTGGTGCCGCCGAAGCAGGCGCCGTAAAGGTAGTATTTACCTTCTTCCGTCTTATATAAAGCCATCTGGAACATGCCGCATTCGCCGTCCAGATTGCAGAAGGACTGGACTTCCAGGTTCTTGATATAACCTTCGTTGCCAGGTCCTTTTTTGCGTAGAATTTCTCTTCTGCCATATTGTCTCCTTCCTGTCTTGAATAGGCGAAAGACCGGCCGGCAGGGGCCAGTCTCTAACCGTTCTTCACATTATACGACTCGCTCCTCACCAATCGAGCTTCTCTTCTCTCGCTCTCTTGGGGCGCATTGCCGTCGAGTGACACGCTTAAGCGCTGCACTCTTCACAGGGGACCTGCCAACGATTCTGCTTTGCTGAATCGGGTTAGGTCTCCCCACCATAAGGTCTGTACTGCAATTTGCTGCCCGCAAATTGGGACCAGAACCATTATCTCATTGTAATATATCCGTTGTACTGTGTCATGTTGTCTGATCTAGCGATATCAGACAGGAACACGCTGGAGATACCGTAGGACTGTGTCAGATATGGGAAGTCCTCTGTCTCGAACCAGGCAGGTCTGCGCACTTTCTTGGCCGCCTTATCTACTGCCGCTTTCCAAGCGCTCGGCCCCTCGAACCACATTTCAACTACTCTGTCAAATTCGCAGCCGTTGGCTTCTTTGATGACTTTGCTGGACAGAATTCTCGTCGTCTCTTCACATTCTACGAAAGCTGGGATGAATTCGTCGCGCAGCCACTTGTCTCCAGTATCCTTTGCGTCGTCCGGGAATTTGATGACCATCTGCCATCTGTAGTTCGGGCCGTCCTCGATGGTCCGGCCTGCACCCTTGTAGTCCTCTTCCCACCAAACCGGAACAAAAGCGAAGATGAACGGCACCGTTCCTTTAGAAGCGTCGCCTTTACTGCTCTGGCTTCGTCTCCTTCCACGTTTTCACACTGGAAATCTTCGTCAGGAAGATTGCCCTGCCATTTGAGCACGTCCGGAGGAAAAACTCCGTCAGCGCCTTGTGGTGGTCAAACTGGGCGATGTTGTTCGGATTTGCCAGCCAGTAATGCTCCGTCAGCTGCATTTTAATCGCGCCAAAGCGTTCTCCGCCTTCTGGTACTGGCAATGCCTGATAAAAGGCATATTTAGATACGTAAGGTCCGAACTGAGAAATGCTGTCCGGAATGTGATATTTGTACAGCCAGTTCTCCAATTTTACTCTGTAATCCTCTTTTGCTACATCAACATAGATCAAGCTTCTCATCGGCTCAAAGCCGAGCATGTTCTTTGTCATGATTTTCTCATCTCCTGTTCTTATTTTGCCGGTTTGCTGGAAGAAATGAAATCGATATAGGCCTGCTTCTTCTGCTTGAATTCGTCGGTCTTCTTCCATTCCATCAGCTTGCCTTCGTTTTCTTTGATGTCATCTACATGGATGAACTTTCCTGACAGCGTATCGTGTGCGTGCCCTTCTGTCTCTGGATCAAAGTGGAAGGATACTTTTCCGTCTGTGACTTTGATTTCTCCCTCTAAGCCGCACGCACAGCAGACAGCCTTTGTTGCGTCGTCATTGAGATAGAAGTTTCTGCAGTGGCAGTGAGGACAGATTCCAGGATCGCCGATCCACTTGGCATTTTCGATATCTTTGGCTGCATTGGCGAGGTCCGCACCGATCTGATGGCTTCTCTTCACCTTTTCCTCTTCCATGACGATGCATTTTGACCAAGGGAATACTTCCGTATCCACCACGGTCCAAGCCGGTGTCAGGGACTGGTTGAAGAAGTCGCACTGGATTCTTGTGGACCAGTCGGAACCGCCGATGCCGATATAAGAAACGACTTTCTCTTTCAGCATTCTCTGGTCTGGCAGAGTTCCGCCAGTTTCCTCTGCAATCTTGCTGCCGACGATAATCATCGCTTTGTCGTTTCTCGGTCCCATTCTGTCCGTAATCGTTCTGAACAGGCCGGATGCGCCTTTTTCAAAGATTGGAATCGCCCAGACAATGCCGTCTGCGTCCATCATCTTGTCTCTCAGCCATTCGAAGTCGTCTTTGACTGGACAGGCTCCGCCTTTGCCGCTCATCAGACTCATTACGCAAGCCGTACAGCCCGTGCAGTGTTCAATATGTAGTTCGTTCAGGTTGATAAACTCAATTTCTGCTCCTGCTTCTTTGCGCCCATGAGGGCTTCTTTGCACATTGCATCATTGTTACCGTTTTTTTGCTTCCGCCGGAAATGCCTAAAATCTTCATCTTAAAACTCCTCTTTCTATTCTCCTAAAATATTATACATTGTTTTCTATAATAAGACTAATGCCGATTTGGTTATTAATATGATTACTCGTGAAACGCCTTAGGAGGCTTTCCTCACCTCGTCCTCGCGTCTTCCGATATAAGTATCTGGTGTTGCCATCATGATGACAAGCGCCAGGGCTGCCAGTCCTCCAAGAACGCCATATGCGACCACGTAGGAGAAGGTCTGACCGATAATGCCTGTAATCGCTACGCCGCAGGCTCTCCTACTAAGGCTACCATCGGTTTCAGCACCTTATATGCCATTGGGAAGTCATAACGGCCCCAGATGGTGTTTGCCAGGGATACCAGGTAGTTGGACGCGCCGCCCAGCATCATAGCCAGGAACGGCAGTGACAGATACTGTGTCGGTTTCGTCGGAATCAGGTTCAGTACGATGGCGACGATGGCGATGACCTGTGTGATCAGAATCGCTTTCTTTGATCCTACGTGAGCGTCTAACTGGCCGCAAGCGTAGCTTCCTAAACAAGCCAGCCCTCCGGCAATACCCAGCATTGTAAAGATTTCTGGTTTCTGGTAGCCTGCCTGCAGGAATCTCGGAACGAAGTTGGTCATAATGCCCAGGGAGAGCAGTTCGAGCACGCCCAGAGAAAATGCCATCTTCCATACGGTAGCGGTTTTGAACAGCTTACCCGGCTTCCACGGCGATGTCTTCATATATGCAAGGCCATCGGCAAGTGCTTTATCCGCTTCCTCTTTTTGAGTAAGATTTGTCGTTGTCAGGATAAGCGCCCGCCTGCTCCGGATAGTCTCTGATGAAAGCAAAGGCGATAACTGCGAAGACTGCTGCCACAATGGCATATGTAGTGTAAACCTTTTCCAGCCCCCCTGCTTCCAGCAGCTTCGTTACAAGCGGTGTGGTGATAGCAGCGGATAGCGGGAATCCGATGGTGACCCATCCCATGGCGATGCCCTTCTTCTTGGGGAACCAGTTGGAGATGACGTTCATGTTGGCGATGTAGCAGAATGCCATGCCGCAGACTGTAGAAACAGCCAGACAGACGAAGTAGATCGTGCTGCTCTGTGCGCCGCCCCAAAAGAAGCAAGCAACTGCTGTGATTGCCAGGGGAGATGCCCCATGCAAATCTGATGTTGGTCTTGTTAGTTACAAATCCCCAGAATGCTGCACCCAGCACTGAAATCGCTGAGCAAACCGATGAGAATGCATACAGCGAATTGGTGCTCCATCCTCTTGTCTGTGCAAATGGTTCAATTACGACATTTAGCGAGTCGTTGATCAGTGAACTCTGCAGCAAGATGCACAGGAACGAAAAAGATAATTACGAACCAGCCCTTAGAGCCAAAGTTGCTCTTGCTGGCCTTTACGGTAGTAGTTTGGTTACTCATAAATAATTCCTCCGATACTTAGTTTTTGTTTTAGTGTAGATCACGTTTAAAATAAGTCCGTTAATTTTCTGTCAATTACAAGATACCAAATATTTGACCTGCCGTAAAATTCAAATAATTTATAAGCCCATAACTTGAAGTTATGGGCTCGGTGCAATACGTCTGACTATTCTGTTTTGTTATTCTGATAGATTTCTTCGTACCTGTTGTGGTAGAAAGTGATGATCGGATTGAGATTATCCCTCTTCCAAGCCGCCACCAGTCTGACCTTCCCCAATTCCTCGCTGCGGTAATATTTGACGTTAGGACTTCTGGTCACCATAGTATCTTCCCTGGCGATACTGATCCCTCTTCCCATTTCTGCCATCATATTCATGTGATTCAAGTCCACGGCCTGAATCTCCTGGGGTACAAAACCTTCCATCATACACAGTTCCCGGAAATGCTCATACACTGCGAAGGTTTCTTTCTCGTCGGGAATGATGATCCTTTGATTTTCTAAATCTCGGATCTTGACGGTCCGTTTTCTTGTCAAAGGATGCCCTCTGGGAATTAGAAATCCCAGGTATACTTCCGCAACCTCTTCGTAAATCACATTCTTCACCAGCTGGGCTTCTTCTTCATATGTGACGACCATATCTGCCGAACCATCGTCAAGCCAGGTGCGCAGGTCGCGAAAGCCGCCTGATAACTTCTCAATTTCAATCTTCGGATAGTTTTCATCGATGTGGTTTAACACCCCTCTGGTAATTTCATTAAAAATCTGTCCGAAAAGCAAACCGATGGTCAAATGTCCTTCCTGTCCTGATTCCGCCCGGCGAGCCTTGTCAATGACGCCATCCAGAATCACTTCCATCTTCTGAAACTCACAGAGCATGACCGCTCCTGCAGCAGTCAGCTTGACTTTGCTGCGTTTCGTATCACGGTAAAATAGCTTCATGCCGCACTCTTCTTCTAAGGCCGCGATGTTCTTTGACAGTGCCGGCTGTGAAAATGTACAGCTTCTCCGCCGCTCTCGTGAAATTCAGGCATTTTGCCGCTTCCATGAAGCACTGGGATTTCATATCTATAAACATAATACCACCTCTCTGCCGTTTTAGAAATTAAGTTGATTTGCTAAGTCCGACGCAAGCAGCATATTCCTGCGCCGGATTGCCAGACCACAACTGTCTTTATTCGCTGCGGCATCCTAACACTCCAGTCATTTCCTGCCCCGATCACAGTAGTAAAACATCTGCATAACCCCCATAGAAACACCAGATAGACTGATGCGGCAATGGCAATGTATGAGGGGAACCATAGCAACGGTATCGCTGCGCTTTATTTTTTTGCGGGCAAGGGCCAAATCAAGTGAGCCGCGCTGATTAAGGTCGCAATCACAAAGATAATCAGAATACCATTAAGTCCTGTAATCAATCCCAGACTGGCAAATAGCTTGATATCTCCGCCGCCCAGGGTATCTCGCCTGTAAGCCATTTTTCCCAGTATGGCTACGAAACCCATAACGCCAAAGCCGACAGCGCCCCCAATCAGGCAGTCCAGCCAATTTCCATGAAAAGGGATAAAGCCCAATGCGGTCAGCGCCAAAAAGAATAATCAACTGGTCCGGCACAATCCGATATTTTTTGATCTGCAATAGCCATCTCCAGCAGAAGCCATAGGGCGCAGATGCCGGCTATAGCAAACTGCCAGTCGTCCATGACCATCTTAATTCCTAATACGACGAACAACATTGTGAAGATGAATTTCCACGGATAACTCTTGACTCTCTGTGTATAAGGATCCAGCAATTCCTCTGACGGTTTTTCCCCATAATCGCAAAGCCAGGCGGCAGGCATTTTATTAAAGAAGTACACTGCACCGTTGCCAGCAAAAATTCCTGCTAGAATTGCCGCAAGGCACTTGATTCAATTAGCAATATATCTGTCATCTCCAAAACCTCTCTTGTAAATCCGTTCATTATCTTTATGCTACCATATTTTTACATGTTGTACAACCGGAATATACAAAAAATAAACAAGTACAAGTTTTCAATCTGTCGCGGGGGTTGTAACCCCTTTCTATTGCTATATAATTATTCATGGTATCTTTACTATTTATGGGAGGGTAGAATGCGTTTTATTCACTTTGACTACATGAGTCTGCTATTTAATCCCTTTGTGCTGATGTTCATCACCATCGCTCTGGGTCTGCTATTCGGTAAAAATCAAGTTTGGAAAGTTCAGTTTTGGCGCATCGGGTGCGCTCTTTGCAGGTCTGGTCATCGGCTGGATCGTGTATAAATACGCCAACGGAATCTTTATGTCCGGCGACGAAAAACGCGTCGGGCTTTGCTGCAGCATCGACCATTTTCTCAGGAAACAGCGGGAAACTGATTCACACGAATTTCTTTTCCACCTCCCTGATATTCTTTGTTGCGGCAGTTGGCCTGCTGGCGGCAAAAGATTTAGGTATCGTCCTCAGAAAATACGGCGCCAAGTTTGTCATATTGGGGCTGGTCATCACTTTGGTCGGCGCTGGCGCCACTTACGGCGCGACAGCCATCGTCAAAGGGAACCAATGCCTATGCGGTATCCGGCGTCTATACCGGCGCGCTCACCAGTTCTCCAGAGCTGGCCTCCGCACTGGAGACGTCAGAAAAAACATGCGGAAGAGACTGCTGCACATTATGAAGCTTTGTCTGCCGAAAAAAAAGCTGCAGTCATTGACGTAATCAATATCAGCGACGACTACGATTTAAAGGCTTCTGAGATTCATAAACTGGACGCGGACATGATAAAAGCCTATGCCTCTAATGCAGCCGGACAAGTGGGTATGGGTTATGCCGTCGGTTACCCGTTCGGCGTCATCGTAGTTATCTTAGCAGTTAATTTTCTCAATGTCATATTCCGTTTTAACGTGGAGGAGGAAAAGCGAAAAATATGCATTGGAAATGGCCCAGGCAAAGAAAGACATTAAAGTAAAAAGAACTCCCAACCACACCGTTCAATATCCTTTCTTTTTGCCATTGTATGTTTCGCCGGATATTTGTTGGGAAATCTGAACGTCTACATGGGTCCTCTCGGGTATGTCAGCCTGGAATCCACAGGCGGCGTCCTCATTGCCTCCCCCTGGCGTTGGGATACATCGGTAAAATCGGTCCCCTTTCCTTCAGAATGGACCCCAAAACCCTGGCCACGGTCAGAGAATTAGGCCTGGTTTTCTTTCTGGCTATTGTCGGACTCAATTACGGATACGGCGCGATTACGGCTTTGGCAGGCGCGGGTCTGACCCCTTGCAATTGTGTCTATCATTGTCGGTCTGCTGGCAATCCTGGTCGGATTCCTCCTGGGCCGCTACGTATTTAAGCTGAACTGGGTCATGCTCTGCGGGGCCATCTGCGGCGGCATGACCTCCACTCCCGGACTGGGCGCCGCCACCGATGCGCTGGGCAGCGACGATCCCGGAGCAGGCTACGGCGCTACTTATCCGTTTGCGTTATTCGGTATGATTATTTTTACAATCATTACGTTTAAACTTCCGATATTGTAAACAAAATCATTCCTAAATCTATACCGCAGTTGTAATACTATGACTAACAAAGGGAATCCTGTCTTTCATTTCACGTATGAAGCAGGTTCCCTTTTTTTTTCCAAGTATAAATCCTCACTTGTCACTCATATTAATACTATCTTTATTTACAAGCGAGGACACGAATTATGAGTGAACGTCAAGGCCTCGGCCTTTTTAAATTAACTTGTTTCGCCATAGGAACGACCCTGGCAAGCGGGGTTTTCAGCAGTTTTGCTGATATGGCAAACAACGGAGCAGGAACGCTTGCCGTTCTCATCGGATGGGCCATCGCCGGCATCGGCATGTACTGCTTAGCCATGTGTTTTAACAGATTGAGTATCGTAAAGCCCAATTTAAAAAGTGGTATTTTTTGCTTATGCGAAAGAAGGCTTTGGTGAATATATCGGATTCAACGCTGCCTGGGGATACTGGATCAGCGCCATACTCTCTCAGGTTTCCTTTGCCACCCTATTATTTGCAGCCCTGGGGCAATTCATGCCCATGTTCGGCGACGGGAACAATTTGGCATCCGTCATCGGCGCTTCCCTTCTAATCTGGGCGTTCACCATATTAATCATGGGCGGCGTGCAAGAAGCGGTTACCATAAATGCTGTTATTGTCATCGCCAAAATCGTACCGATTATTGCCTTTATTATATTTATTATATTTTTTGGGAGCCTTCGACTTCGATATCTTCCTGGACAATTTCCTCGGTCAGGATACCGGTCTTTCCCTTGGAAAACAGGTTCTTGAGACCACCTATACAACAGTTTGGATATTCACCGGTATCGAAGGGGCTGTGGTCATTTCCGGCAGAGCAAAAAATACAGCAATTGCTGGCAAAGCAACGGAACTGTCCTTTCTCTGCCTGCTAGTTCTCTATGTGTTAATTTCCATCCTCAGTATGGGAGTGATGCCGAGAAGCGAACTGGCTGCCCTGGGAAACCCCTGCCATGGCAACTTTGTTGGCCAGCGTTGTCGGTCCTTGGGGCGCAACACTGATCAATATCGGTGTCATCATTTCCATTGCAGGCGCCATGTTCTCCTATACCATCGTAACTGCGGACAGCGCTTTTGCTCCTGCACTTCACGGCTGTTTTCCTAAATTCCTTACCGGTGAAAACAGAAAAAAGGCACCGGTAGCAGCCTTGATTCTGACTGCCGCAGTGGTACAGGTGCTGCTTGTGGTCGTGTATTTCCAGTCATCCACTTATCAGGCCATGTATACCCTGGCAACCAGTGCTATCATGATTCCTTTTTTGTGTTGTCCGCCCTGTACTGCTTGAAAGTCACAATTCACGATAAGAGGCTGGGGCAAAACAACGTCACGTTCAAAGTATGGCTGATTTCCATTTTGGGAACGGTTTACGGCTTCTGGCTGCTCTTTGCAACTGGTATCAGCAATATCGTCATATCCGCGTTGATGTTCGCTCCCGGTTTTTTTCTTCTATGCATGGAGCAGATTGCAGCATCACCAAAAATCTTTGATTCCATGGCAGATATCATCACATTTGTCGTCATCGCTGCCGGCTTTTATCTTCTCCGTCTTCATGGGCGGCAGTCTGGCATAAACCACGGCTTACTATATGCGATGACAAGTTGAAACAATAGGATATACGCGCAAAAAACAAAATAGTCCTAATTCGGACCAATTCAATTTAGCCATATAATATACACACTGGCAATGGCACGAGAATAATAGGACAAAATGGCCTGCAAAGGTCGTTTTTTATATAAATAGGCCGGAGGGCAAGGTTTTCCTTGTTCTCCGGCCATTATCATCAGCAGCCTTCTATCTCTTTGATATTGAACTCATCACCAGATACCAATTCCGTCATAAATCCGCCGCAGTGGGGACACTGCTTCTTGCCCTCCAGGGTTGGATAGGTTTTCTTGCAATCCAGGCAGATGGATACCGCCGGCAGCCGCTCAATCTTCAGTTCAGCATCGGTCAGAACAGCAGATTTCTTATGCAGATACTTCCATGCATCGACGATGTAGTCCGGCAATACCGAGCTGACTTCGCCGATTTCCAAAGTAACACTTGCAATCTCGGTCAGATCATTTTCTGTCGCCAGCTTTTCCAGTGTATTCCACTACGTGGACCACGATTCCAAATTCATGCATAATCAGCGCCTCTTATTTGCCTTCTTGTTTCTCATAATCTTAATCTGACGTTTTGCCGCGTATGGCAAAATGCCCTTCATCTTGTCTTCGCTTCTCATCATCTTGCTTGCTTCCAGCTCACGGTTCAGATGAATTGCATCGAACTCGCATTTCGTCGTGCAGACGCCGCAGCCGATGCACTGGTTGTAGTCCACCACGGAAGCGCCGCAGCCCAGACAGCGCGCGGTTTCGACGGCAATCTGTTCTTCGGTCAGAGGCTTGCGCAGATCACGGAAGGTGGTCTTTGCGTCCTCATCACTCCTGCCCGGCACCTGGCGGCTGGAATTGTCATAGCTGTCCTCCGCGATATCCAGATTCTTCTTATCCAGCTCGATGTACTGGCGCAGGTTTCTGCCGATGGTCAGGCTCTGTCCCTCGTGAACAAAGCGATGGATGGACACAGACGCCTCTTTTTCCCCGCAGCGATGGCATCGATGGCGAACTTCGGTCCCGTATAGACGTCGCCGCCCACGAAGATGTCCGGCTCAGCCGTCTGGTAAGTAACAGGGTCTGCTTCAGCACCGTTTCCGCGTCCCAGCGCAACCTTGCTCCCCTCTAAGAGGCCGCCCCACTGGATGCTCTGCCCTACACTGAGGAGCACGTTTTCACATTCCACTGTAATGGTATCTTTTTTCGTCGTAAACCGGTGCAAATCGACCATTATCGTCAAATACCGATACACATTTCTTGAACACGACAGCCTTGACTTTTGCCGTTCTCTGTCAAAATCTCCGCCGGTCCCCAGCTGTTGTTGATTTTGATATCCTCTTCTTCGGCCTCTTCCACCTCGTCATCTGCGGCTGGCATGATGTCCCGGCTTTCCAGGCAGTACATAGAAACCTCAGATGCGCCGCTTGCCGCAGCTCTCGCTACGTCTATCGCCACGTTGCCGCCGCCCACGACCACGGTGCGTCCCGTCAGACTGGCGTCTGCGCCGCTGTTCACCTTGTATAAGAACTCAACGCCTGTATCCACGCCTTCTGCATCCTCACCGGCAACGCCAATCTTGCGTCCGCCCTGGCAGCCGATGGCTATGTAAAATGCTTTGTATCCTTCTTCGCGCAGCCCTGCGATGGTCAGATCTTTTCCAACCTCGACGCCGCACTTGAACTCGACGCCCATCTGACGCAGCACGTCGATTTCCGCTTCGATGACGTCTTTTTCCAGACGGAAGGAAGGGATGCCGTGCATCAGCATACCGCCCGGCCTGTCAGCTTTCTCAAAGACTGTGACAGGATAGCCCTTTTGCGCCAGATAGAAGGCACAACTCATCCCCGCAGGTCCCGCGCCGATGACCGCAATCTTTTCTGCAAACGGCTTGTTCAGCTGGTTGAGCATCTGTGGCACGTAACGATTCTCCGCGTTCAACTCCTGCTGGGCGATGAAATCTTTGATATCGTCTATTGCCACTGGATCGTCGATCTCGCCTCTGGTACAGGCGTCCTCACAGCGGCGGTTGCAGATTCTGCCGCAGACAGCAGGGAACGGATTCTCTTTTTTTAATCAGCTTGAGCGCATCCAGATAATTACCCTGGGCTGCCATTTTTATGTAACCCTGCACGGCAATATGAGCCGGACAGTTGGTCTTACAAGGGGAAGTTCCCGTGTCATAACAGTTGATCTGATTTTCGTCTCTGTAATCCGGGCTCCATTTCTCAGGACCCCACTTGACTGCGTCAGGCAGTTCCCGCACCGGATATTCGATAGGTTCCTTGGTGCAGAGCTTCTGTCCCAGCTTGACAGCTCCCGCCGGACAGTATTCCACGCACTGGCCGCAGGCTACGCACTTCTCTGTGTCCACTTTGGCGATGTAGCTGGACCTGGACATGTTCGGCGTATTGAAATACTGTGACGTACGCAAGGCGTAACAGGAACAGACGCAGCAGTTGCAGATGGCGAAGATTTTATCTTCACCGTCGATGTTGGTAATCTGATGAACAAAACCGTTGTCCTCGGCTCGCTGCAGAATCTCCATCACTTCGTCGATGTCGATGTAGCGTCCTTTGCCCGTCTCCACAATGTAGTCCGCCATATCGCCGACGCCGATGCACATATCGTCCTCCAGATGACCGCAGCCCTCGCCCAAAATTCGGCGGGAACGACGACAAGAACAGGCGCCCACTGCATATTTGCCCTCATATTTTTTTCAGCCAGTGGGAAATATGCTCGATGCTGAGAGACTTCTGCTCTGTCGGAATGGCCTTTTCCACCGGTATGACGTGCATGCCGACCCCGGCTCCTCCCGGGGAATCATCGGCGTAATCTTCTCAAGGGGCAAAAAGGACATCCGTTCGAACATCCGTGCCACCTCCGGATGGGTTTCCACCTGCTCTTTGTTCATGTTCATAAATTCCGCACAGCCCGGTACGAACATGGGCAGGACGTACTGCTTGTGATGGTCCGCATTTTTTCCCAGTTGTATTCCAAAAAGGCCGATGACGCTCATCTCTTCCATCAGCTGGTGGGTCAGCTCCACACTTTTGCCGCATTTCTTTGCGATGGCTTCCGGCGTGGTCGGCACTCTCACCTTCATGGCCAAAGCCACTTCTGCCATCTCATCCGTCACTACACACGCCAGTCCGTAGTATTCCGGATCTTCTACGGTGACTTTGTGGCCGATGCGGTCAGTAATCTTCTGACCGAGTTTTATAATCAATTCTCTCTCTTGTGCCATTATTCGTTCCTCCAATCATCCACTTCACATCTCAGCCAATCGGTCCAGGACTCAAACCCTTCGCCAGTCTTCGCCGATACGAAAAAAATCTCCGCCTTTGGGTTCAGCTTGTGAATCCGTTCTCTGACTGCCTCTGTATCAAAATCGTCAAAGACGCTCAGTGTATCGCATTTGTTGATTAAAACTACGTCGCAGATCTGGAACATCAGCGGGTACTTCAGCGGTTTGTCATCTCCTTCCGGTACAGACAAAATCATCGCATTTTTGACGCTGCCTGTATCAAACTCTGCCGGACAGACCAGATTTCCCACGTTTTCCAGTACGACCAAAGCCAGGTCATTCGCGCCGATTTCGGTAACGCCCTGTCTCGTCATATCCGCGTCCAGATGGCACATGCCGCCGGTGTGAAGCTGTATGGTTCTGGCTCCTGTCTCAGAAATGGCTCTGGCGTCCACATCCGAATCGATGTCCGCCTCCATGACTCCAATCTTCATCTCATCTGCCAGCATGTCGATGGTTCTCTTCAGGGTCGTCGTCTTCCCCGCTCCTGGCGATGACATCAGATTCAGCAGGAAGGTCTTCTCTTCCTTCAGCTGCTGTCTCAGCCTTTCCGCATCCGCGTCATTATCTGCAAATACGCTCTGCTTTACCTCAATGATCTTGAAATCTTTCATATTCTTACCACCTTGCAACTCACTGTCTGTTGGTCAGACCAAATTCCATAACGATTGTTATACTATTAACATACATGATGAAACACCTTTTGTCAACTAAATAAAGGAATCTTTACAAATATTCTGAATCGTGGTATCATATGGTCAGACCAGAACAGCATGGAGGAATATATTTTGAAATTCGAGAGCCTGAAAAGACCTACAATCAAAGAAGTGTTTATCAATAAGATGGAGTCGATGATTCTCTCTGGAGAACTGCCCGTAGGAGAAAAACTGCCCTCTGAACGGGCCATGGCAGAAGAAATGAATATCAGTAAGACAGCCGTCCACGACGGCCTGAAGGATTTGGAACGTTTCGGCTTTTGTCAAATCGGTCCCCAAGCAGGGTACCTTTGTGGCAGATTATGTGGAGACTGGCTCGCTGGAAACTTTGACCGAAATCATCAAATACAATAACAATCGAATGGACGCCCAGACCTACCGTTCCATATTGGAGCTGCGCATGGTACTGGAACCGCTGGCATTTCAGCGGTTTGTTCAGAGAGTCACGCCGGCAGACTACGAAAACTGCAGGAACTCTTTGATATCGCAGAGAAGATTCCGGCAGACGCGCAGCATGCCGGCCAGTGGGCAGACGCACTGTTCGCCTACCATCATTTCATCTATATCAAGTCGGGCAACAATCTATTCTCCCTGATTTACAACACATTTAAGCAGGTATCCCTCCTGCATTTCAAGAAATACTGCGAGACCCGGCGAGATCAAGCTGCCGTCTGCATCGCACGCCTTCACAAATATCTTCTGGCCGGAGATGGCGATGCCGCAGGTTCCATTTTGATGGAGGAGATTCGCCGCTACTGCCAATTGACAGGACTGGAGCTTTAAAAAACACACGATATGCAACTTGAAACGGCGGGTCGAATCACCCGCCGCTTTTTCTGTCATTTATTACTTATTATTTCTGCCGATAAAATAAAATCCATTGGACTTATTTCCGTTCATGGTTGTAAAAGTCAAGTGCTGATACTCCAGTTCTCTGAAATCTGCCAGCAGTGCTTTGATCCACCGCTCGTCGTGGTGTCTGCATACAGCTCCTTCTGGCAGTTCGAATACGCCGTATACACCGTATTTGTCCTTATATTTCTCATAACGCGGCAGATTGTGATCGTCTGTGTTCAAGAGAAAATCATTGACATAGAGAATGCCGACTGGCTTTAGTACGCGCTGGATTTCTTTGATCAGACGCCTTTGCTCCTCATCGTCTCTGATGCAAGTCAAAACGGCAAAGAGGATGACCGCGTCGGCTCCGTCGTCAGGCAGGTCGATTTCTTCCCCTTCCTTCACTCGTAAGTCGAGAGTGGGAAACTGCTGCTTTCCTCGTTCTATCATGCCCCTCTGCAAAATCAAAACCAAGGAGATTTGTAAACTCCTCCTGCTGCAACTCATTCAGCGTACGTCCATAACCACAGCCGATGTCCACAATCACATCTGTCTTTTTTACGTACTGACCAAAAGCCTCTGTCTGAAATGGTGTAGTAAACTTCTTTTTCTTCTGAAACACTGTCCCAGTATTCTTTCTGTTCCATGCTTAGCCTCCTTTTTATTGCATTGTACCACGAAATCTAGTAGTATAGATATGAGATATCTCACATTATCGACGGAGGTTCTAATTTTATGAAATCATTCCACCTTGCGGAGTTCTTCAGCTTTGATATTGCGCCTTATTGTTCTACTGCGAAATTCGAAAGCGGCCAATCTATTTTGGAGGAAGGCTCAGGGTCTGTCAGCCTATACTTCCTGTCAGAGGGCAGGGCCAAATTGTTTCTCACTCACGAGAATGGACGAACTTCTTTGGTCAGCTTCCTTGACGCTCCCTGTTTCATCGGCGAAATGGAATTCTTAGGCGCGCAGCAATGTACAAACGGCGTGACAGCAATTACACCGTGTACATGTTACAGAATTGATACCGCTGCCTGCCATGAGCAAATTATGAATGACGCAAAGTTTCTCCGCCAGCTCTGCCTCTTTCTGAGCAAAAAGCGCTGCGCAATACAGCAGTATATTCAAAAAGCCAGGCCTATCCCCTGGAAAATCGTTTGGCCGCCTTTATTTTCACTGCTGCCACTGGCGGCGTCTACCGAGAGAAGCATACGGAGGCGGCAGAATTTCTAGGCGTCTCCTATCGCCATCTGCTCTATGTGTTAGCAGATTTCGTCAAAAAAGGGATTTTGACGAAAAACAAGAGCGGATACTTGATAACAGATTCCCAAGCTTTGCACGATCTTGCAGATAGCGTCAGCATCTATGAATCATCTGGATTATAGAGAGGTGAATGAAATGAAAAAAGAAAACATCAATATCGTTGCTATCCTACTTTGCATCGTACTGATTGCCTGCCTGGCATTCAGCGTCCGTCATATCTATCAGCTGCGGCACTACATCGACCGTTCTGTATACCAGAGCCTCGATGGTATCAACGATCAACTCGCTGCCATGGATGAAGAATTAGAGGACGCGGATGCTGATTCCATCACCAAGTCGCAGCTCAAAGAACTCATTGACGATTTCTATTACGGATGTTACAGCAACGCCATGGCGATCAAAGATTTCAAACGTGCACGTCACATGTACGCCAAATACGACGTCTTTGATGTGGGGCTCTACTCTCAATGGCTGAAATTCGAGTATGCAGATCACGAGGACATGCTGACACCTGCGGTAAGGAAAAAAATCTTCACTTCGCTCAGTGAAATCTGTTATGCCTGGGACGACTGTCTCGCTCATAGCAGTCCCAATTACGACTTCCGAAGCGATCCGAAAAACATCGCCGGAAAAATAAAGGAAGTCAACAATATCGCGGGCGAATATATGGACGAACTGTAAGGCTGCCTCCGGTGCAAAGCCGCTCAATCACCTCCGATAATACGGCAGCAGATGTCCACGAATCATCTTGTCGATATAGGGGCTGCTGCAATTGCCCTTGGCGTCATCCTGAGTGATGATCAGATTTCTGCCGATGTGAAAGCCCAGCTTTTGATACCAATATAGCTTGTCCGCGTTATGCTTGCAATATTTTTCTTTTCGTCAGCATGCCCAGATGCTCCCACAGCTTGACTTCCCCATTGGGCAGATCAAAGGCAAAATCCGGCTGCAGCGGCCATTCATCTCCCTCATAGCGAGGGAAGTCTTTTTCGTAGGAAAAGGAATGCCGTAGCCGGTCAGGGTATTGGTGATAATGACTTCAGACTTAGACCGTACCATCAGTCCGCAGTTCGTCTCATGGATGTGCTTTTCCGGATCAAAGTGGTATTGAATGGGCTTGCCCTCTTCATCCAGAGTTTGCGCGCTGCCCAAGGCAGCGACGGCATCGCGATAACTCTTGGACAACTCTCTTATGATATCCGTAAAAGCGTTGGACTGATATTGCTCTTTTTTTAATTTCTGTAACGCCCTTATGTTTCTTTCGGCTGCAGCCAGCGTTACCTCACTGATTTTTTTCTATCAAGCAGAGCCTGGATCAAGTCATTCTGATCTGAGATATTGACCTCCTGTTGCCGTCCGCCTTCCCTCTTTATCCAATAGATTGCGGTCCTCTCTTTTTCGCGCTCTGCATCTGAGCGCACCCTCTGCAGCTTTTCTCAAAACCTGTTTGCTTTTTCTTCAATAATACTTTTTTTTGATGAAGCAATTCTTCTTCTACCATTTCTAAAAAATCGTCCATCTCACACCCCCTTTTATAAATCATACCATAATTGTAATTATTTTACAATTATTTTTTACTCATAAATCACGACAAAATATTAAATTGCGCAAAAGTGCCTAAAACCGGCAACTTTAGGAGCTTTTATGGCGGATTTCGGTTTGCGTCAGTCTCCCTAGGCAACAAAAAAAGGCAATTATTAGATTCAATTCTGTTCAAAAAATCACATTTTTTCACAAAATATAATTATTATATAGTTTTCTAGTCCATTGCAAACATTTACTTTTTTTTTTTGGTAATTTAGTCTAAAAATCGACTGTATTTCTCAAAAAGTGCCTAAAATAATCAAAAACCAAGCATTTATGGCAGATTTGCCGGTTTCGCCCGCAATGATTTCAAAAAAACAGAACCGCTGATGCGGTTCTGCACATTTACATCTATTTATTTGGTTTCCAGGAGCTCTTCAGATCGACGATTCGATTAAAGACCTTTTCGTCTGCCGTGGTCAGCTTGCTGTCTGCAATATAGTAGCCGTGGCGGAAGAACTGGAATCGCTCGCCCGGTGCAGCCTCAGCCAGAGACGGTTCTGCGTAGCCCCAGGTTTCCTCGACGGAATTCGGATTCAGCACATATTCGCCGTTTTCATCCTCTACCATCAGATAGTTGTAGTTTCTGATTTTGATTTTGACTGCAGTCTTAGCATCCACGAAATGAATGGTGCCCTTCACCTTGCGGCCTTCGAAACCTGAGCCGCTTCTCGTCTCTGGATCGTAGGTGCAGAGTAATTCTTTGATGGAGCCGTCGTCGTTTTTCACTACGTCGTTACATGTGATGAAGTAAGCGCCCTTAAAGCGGACTTCGTTGCCTGGGAAGAGGCGGAAATACTTCTTCACCGGCACTTCCATGAAGTCAGCGCCGTCCACATAAAGCTCGCGGGAAAACGGAATCTTGCGGGTGCCCATTTCAGGCACTTCCTTGTTGTTCTCAAGTTCCACCATCTCGGTCTGCTCTTCTGGATAGTTGGTGATGACCACTTTGATCGGATTCTCGATGACGTTGCGGCTTGGCACCTTGGCTTTGAGATCTTCACGCACGCAGTGCTCCAGCAGGGAAACCTCGACAGTGCTGTTGGATTTTGCCACGCCGATCCTCTCGCAGAAATCACGGATGGCTTCTGGCGTATAACCGCGGCGGCGCAGGCCTGCGATGGTCGGCATTCTCGGGTCATCCCACCCATCAACGACGCCGTCATCCACTAGCGCTTTTAGGTGGCGCTTGCTCATCACCGTATTGGTGATATTCAGACGGGCAAATTCAATCTGCTGCGGCGGGCTCTCCCACCAGCCGACTTCTTTCAGAACCCAGTCGTACAGAGGTCTGTGATCCTCAAACTCCAAGGTGCAGATGGAATGGGTGATGCCTTCGATGGCGTCTTCGATCGGATGGGCAAAATCGTACATCGGATAGATGCACCATTTATTTCCTGTATTGTGGTGTTCTGTATGCGCAATTCTGTAAATGATAGGGTCTCTCATGTTGATGTTCGGAGAGCACATGTCGATTTTTGCTCTGAGCACGCGTTTCCCCATCGGCGTATTTTCCAGCCTTCATCTCCTCAAACAGCTTAAGGTTCTCTTCTACGCTCTGCTGTCTGCACGGGCTTTCTTTACCGGCGCAGGTCAAAGTCCCTCTATATTCCTTCATCTCTTCGGCGTTAAGATTGCAGACATAAGCCTTGCCCTTTTTAATCAGTTCCACCGCTGCCTCGTACATCTGATCAAAGTAGTCGGAGGCCCAAAGGCGCTTGTCCCACTGCCAGCCCAGCCATCTTACGTCTTCTTCGATGGAGTCAACATACTCCACATCTTCTTTGACCGGATTGGTGTCGTCATATCTCAGATTACACTTACCGCCGTATTTTTGCTGCCGTAGAAAAATTCAGGCAGATGGATTTGGCGTGCCCGATGTGCAGATAACCGTTTGGTTCTGGCGGGAATCTAGTGTAAACTTTATCCCCATATTTTTTATTTTTCTGAATCTTTATCAATGATTGCATGAATAAAATTAGTTGAAACAGGTTCACTCATTTAAAAATTCCTCCAAATGCTTCGTATTAGTACATATAATATGTTAGTATACCATAAATTGCACAATTACAAAACAAAATTTACTAGGAATTTCAAAAGCTCAATACAAAACTACTTTACAGTCCATGCCGCCATCTGATAAAATTTAATTAACATTAGGTATTGCCCGAAAAAAGAAAGGATAAGTTTATGAATTATAAAATTGTCGGAGAACCATTACCAGCAGTAATCTGTGACTTGGACTCAGGTGAAGCCCTAATAACAGAAAGTGGAGCGATGAGCTGGATGACACCGAATATGAAGATGGAAACCACCAGCAACGGCGGAATCGGAAAAGCTCTAGGCAGAATGTTCTCAGGGGGATACCCTTTTTCAGAACAGATACACTGCCCAGGGCGGTCCGGGTCACATTGCCTTTGCCTCCTGTTTTCCCGGTTCCATCAAAGTCTTTGATTTCGCCCCAGGAAAGGAAATGATTGTTCAGAAAAGCGCATTTTTTGCCAGTGAGGCCAGCGTAAACCTTTCAATTTTCTTTCAGAAAAAAAAATCGGTGCCGGCTTCTTTGGAGGCGAAGGTTTTATTATGCAGAAATTGTCAGGTCATGGTACTGTTTTTGTAGAAATTGACGGATATGCTGTGGAATACAATCTTGCAGCGGGCCAGTCTATGGTCGTAGATACTGGGTATCTGGCCGCTATGGACTCTACTTGTTCCATGGAAATCGTTTCTGTTCCTGGCGTTAAGAATATGCTCTTCGGCGGAGAAGGCGTATTCAACACGGTCGTCAAAGGTCCTGGAAAAATCATCTTACAGACTATGCCAATCAACGTAGTTGCAGGCGCTGTAAGGCCGTTTATTCCGACATCCAACTAAAGACGCCACCAAAAAAGACTGCTATCTCAGCAGTCTTTTTCTTCTATATATTTCAATGCCGCCACGTAGAGCGTAATGAGCGCCGACGATAGTATCATACTGGCAAAGATGTCAGTAAACCAGTGGACGCCTGATAAAAGCCGACCAACTACAGTCAGTCCTATGACGAGAACGGCCGCTGCATCACCCTGCTGCCAGCCATCCTCTTTTTTCTTTCAGGTAGTGATGCATCTGCATCATCGCAGTAACCATGACGCAGATGATAAGCATGGTATGAGACGACGGATAAGACGTCTAGTTCCTCCGTCAAAATCACTGGCCTGTAATTGATGACGAGAAATTCAAAACCGCATACACGATTAATACAATAAAGTAGAATCCCCCAGCAGCAAAAATCCTCTGTCTACCTTTTGAGGGTTCGTCTTCTAATGAGCTGCAATCTCAAACCCAGTATGGCAAAGGCAAAGATGACCGGCCACCGCCACAAAAACCAAGCCAGCTGGTAACAAACATACCAGAGGCGGCTCGTTCCCAGGTGTTGAAAGAAAAAATGGTTGATTGTTGCAAAACTTCAGATCCTCGCGGACCGATGGGT
>VOFF01000828.1_pt1 | contig 21702 bp, 14 predicted proteins | sample 5384061 | NCBI WGS metagenome assembly VOFF01 (sample SAMN12384725, study PRJNA508395) | human gut metagenome | isolation source: healthy gut E | host: Homo sapiens
CCTCCGTCAGGGCGGCATCGAACCCCTGCAACTCCATCGCCCGGCGGTTCTGCCGGAGACTCGCCCGGTCGCCCCGGACGGCCAGCCCCGCCATCGACACCACGAACGCCACCCGCGGCTCCTCCGCAGCAGCCAGAAAGGCGACCGTCCCGCCTTCGCTATGGCCCAGAATCCCGACCTGCGGCGAACCGGAACCTACCTGTGCACGCAGGAAGTCGAAGGCCCCCAGCGCGTCGAGCGCGAAATCGGCCGTCGCGGCACGCTCCAGCAAACGCCGCCGCTCCTCCTCCGGCACACCGAAGCCGCGGTCGTCGTAACGCAGCACGGCGATCCCGCGGCGCGTCAGGAAATCGGCGATCACCAGGAAAGGCTTGTGGCCGAACACCTCTTCGTCGCGGTTCTGCTGCCCGCTTCCGGTCACCAGCACCACGGCGGCCGCAGGACGCTCCCCGGCGGGCAACGTCAGCGTACCGCGAAGCGTCACGCCCTCCGCCCGGCTCGGAAACGACACCTCGCGGCTCACATAGGGATAGGGCGGCCGCGGCTCCTGCGGCCGGGCGGTCGCAGCCGGATCGCGGCGTCTGAGCAGCAGCGAGAAATCCATCCCGCCCTGCCGGAACACCCCGACGAGCATATCTCCGGGCAGCAGCGCACCCCGGTAGGAGGCCTGCAACGCCGCAACGCCGAAGACGACCTCCGAGCCGCCGATGGAGACCGAATCCACGGGAATTCCCCGCACACCCTGATCGGGGCTGTCCAGCACGGCCTCATATCCCCGCTCCGAAGCGGAAACGCGGAACAGCAGCCGCACGCTGCCGCCATTGACGGAGAGCGCACCCTCCCACACGCCGGCAAAATCCTGCGCCGCGGCGCAGAGCGGCACGAAACAAAACGCGAAGAGAACGAACAGTCGGGATCTCATGGATACGGTATTTTTTCCGGGGCCGCGACGATGCGGCCCTTTTCGCAAAGATAGAAAAAAACGCCGGACATGCGCCGGGCCGCCGGAATTTCCGACCGGCATCCCGCCTCCGGCACGCCCGAAATCTCCGAGACGGCCCCTGATGCGACCGGAAGGGCGGGAACGGTCGTGACGGCCCGGACCGACCGGAAAACGGTGCAACGGAACGGACGACTCCGACCGGCCCTCGTGCCGCCCCGGAACGAAAAAGCGGGAGATCCCGAAGGACCTCCCCGCCGGCGACCCGGATCGACCGGGCGGCGATTATTTCAGTTTTCGGACCGGCAGCCACGAGCTTCTTGCCCTCCTCGTTGCCGGTGAACTTCGTGAAGTTCTTGACGAAGCGACCTGCGAGGTCCTCGGCCTTCACGTCCCAATCCTTGGCACTCTTGTAGGTGTCGCGCGGATCGAGGATCTTGGGATCCACACCCGGCAGAGCGGTCGGGATCTTGAAGTCGAAGATCGGCAGCGTCTTGGTCTGGGCCTTGTCGATCGAGCCGTCGAGGATGGCGTCGATGATGCCGCGCGTATCCTTGATCGAGATACGCTTGCCCGTGCCGTTCCAACCCGTGTTCACGAGATAGGCCGTAGCGCCCGACTGCTGCATGCGCTTCACGAGCTCCTCGCCGTACTTGGTGGGGTGCAGCGACAGGAAGGCGGCGCCGAAGCAGGCCGAGAAGGTCGGCGTGGGCTCCGTGATACCGCGTTCCGTACCTGCCAGCCTTGGCCGTGAAACCGGAGAGGAAGTAGTACTTCGTCTGCTCGGGAGTCAGGATCGAAACCGGAGGCAGCACGCCGAATGCGTCGGCCGAGAGGAAGATCACCTTCTTGGCGGCCGGAGCCTTCGATACGGGCTTCACGATGTTGTCGATATGGAAGATCGGGTACGACACGCGGGTGTTCTCCGTCACCGACTTGTCGGCGAAGTCGATCTTGCCTTTCTTGTCCACCGTCACGTTCTCCAGCAGGGCGTTGCGGCGGATGGCGTTCCAGATGTCAGGCTCGTTCTCCTTCGAGAGGTTGATGACCTTGGCGTAGCAGCCGCCCTCGAAGTTGAATACGCCGTCGTCGTCCCAGCCGTGCTCGTCGTCGCCGATGAGCTGACGCTTCGGATCGGTCGAAAGCGTGGTCTTGCCGGTTCCCGACAGACCGAAGAAGATGGCCGTCTCGCCCTTCTCGTTCGTGTTGGCCGAGCAGTGCATCGAAGCGATGCCCTTGAGCGGCAGCAGGTAGTTCATGTAGGAGAACATACCCTTCTTCATCTCGCCGCCGTACCACGTGTTGATGATCACCTGCATCTTCTCGGTGAGGTTGAACACGACGGCCGTCTCCGAGTTCAGGCCGAGCTTCTTGTACTCCTTCACCTTGGCCTTCGAGGCGTTGAGCACCACGAAGTCGGGCTCGCCGTAGTTCTCCAGTTCGGCGTCCGTCGGACGGATGAACATGTTCTTCACGAAGTGAGCCTGCCAGGCCACCTCCATGATGAAGCGGATCTTCAGACGCGTGTTCTCGTTGGCGCCGCAGAAGGTGTCCACAACGTAGAGCTTCTTACCCGACAGCTCCTTCGAAGCGATCTTCTTCAGCTCCTTCCACGCAGCCTTCGTCACGGGCTTGTTGTCGTTCTTGTACTCGTCGGAGGTCCACCAGATCGTATCCTTGGTGGTCTCGTCCATCACGAAGAACTTGTCCTTGGGCGAACGGCCGGTATAGACGCCCGTCATCACGTTCACGGCGCCCATGTCGGTCAACTGACCCTTCTCGAAGCCGCGCAGGCCTTTCTTGGTCTCCTCACGGAACAGCTCGTCGTACGAGGGATTGTACACGATCTCGGTCACGCCCGTGATCCCGTACTTTTTCAGATCCATCTTGTCCATAGCAATTGATATTTAATTAGAAATCCACTCTCTTTCCAACGTCGCACGCCGCACTTCCGTACGTGCGGAATCCGACGGCACAAAGGTAGAAAAACTTTTATTCTTGTGAAAAGAATAACAGTAAAAATTACGAAAAATATTTATTATTTTTTCCGATACGCATATAGGTTTAACCTGCAAATACATACGCAGGTCGCCCCGGCCCGCGAGAGGGGGGGGGCCCCCCCCCTCGTCCGCAAACGCCCCGCCGCCCACGGTCCGCGCCATCCGCCGGAGCAGGATGGTCCGGAAGGCGCGACCGCCCGCACGGCGGTGCGGAAGAGAGCGAAACACCCGGAAAAGACGGACCGGGCGGAAACGGACCGGAGGAAATCAGGAGAAAACGGCAACAGGATCCGGAATTTTTCGTTATCTTTGGTAGCTATGGCCGGTCTTTACTTCCATATTCCCTTCTGCAAGCGCGTCTGCGCCTACTGCGACTTTTACAAGAGCGTCGAACTGGACCGCATGGAGCCGCTCGCGGAGGCGATGCGCCGCGAACTCGAAGCGCGCCGCGACTATCTGGGCGGCGAACCTGTCCGCCGCACGCGCTATTTCGGGGGCGGCACGCCGTCGCTCTGTCCGCCGGAGACGATCGGAGGGCTGCTGGCCCGTGCCGCGGAGCTGTTCGACTGCTCGGCCGTCGAGGAGACGACCCTCGAAGCCAACCCCGACGACCTCACGCCGGCATACCTGGAGGCGCTCCGCCGGACCGGCATCGACCGCCTCTCGATCGGCATACAGTCCTTCGACGACGCGTGTCTGAAGCTGATGAACCGCCGCCACACGGCGGCGCAGGCCGCCGAATCGGTGAGACGGGCCCGGGAAGCCGGGTTCGGGAACCTGACGATCGACCTGATCTTCGGCGTGCCGGGATTCGGCGGCGACACGCTGCGGCGGTCGCTCGACACGGCGCTGGCGCTCGGCCCCGAACACATTTCGGCATACCATTTGACGATCGAACCCGCGACGACCTTCGGACGCCGCGCCGCGCGGGGCGACTTCGCGCCGGTGGAGGAGGAGGTCAGCGAAGCGGAGTTCGGCCTCGTGCACGATACGCTCACCGCCGCGGGATACGAACACTACGAGGTCTCGAATTTCGCCCGCCCGGGATTCCGCGCCCGCCACAACGCCGCATACTGGCACGGCGCGAAGTATCTGGGCATCGGCCCCGCCGCCCACTCGTTCGACGGGCGGGAACGTCACTGGAACGTCGCTTCCGTTACGCAATACATCGGGGGCGCCGAACCCGGAAGCGAAACACTTTCCGAACGGGACCGCTTCAACGAATACCTCCTCACGCGGCTGCGCACCGCCGAAGGAATCGGCCTCGCCGAGACCGAAGCGCTGTTCGGGGCGGAACGGACCGCGCGGATCGTCCGGGAGGTCCGCCCGTGGACGGAGACGGGCGCGGCCGAGATCCGGGGGGACGGCTGGCGGTTCCGCCCCGGCGCATGCTGCTGTCGGATGCGGTGATCGAAACGCTTTTCGAAACATAACAGCCGGCGCAACCAAGTGAAACAGAAACGTTAAGTTATTATTAAATATTTTTAATAAGATCGGATTCGGATTGTTTTTTTATAAATATAAGTATTACCTTTGCCCCCGAATTCAGCCCGTTTCAGCACATACAAGTAAAGAAAAAGAATATGAGCAACGCAAGACTCGCTCCCGACTTCCTGTTCGAGGCAAGCTGGGAGGTATGCAACAAAGTAGGCGGCATCCACACCGTCATCTCGACCAAGGCCCAGACCGTGACCCGGAAATTCGGGGACCGCTACATCCTGATCGGCCCCGACCTCTCGCACGAAGGGACGAATCCCGAATTCGAGGAGGACCAGGCCCTGCTCAAAGCCTGGCGTCAGGCGGTCTATTCGGAGGGCCTGCGCATCCGCATCGGCCGCTGGAAGATCAAGGGCGAGCCGCTGGCCGTGCTGGTGGACTTCACCTCGCTCATCCCGCGCAAGGACGAAATCCTCACCAAGCTCTGGGAGAGCTACCACGTCGATTCGCTCTCCGGACAGTGGGACTACATCGAGCCGGTGCTCTTCGGCTACGCCGCGGGCACGGTGATCGCCTCCTACGTCAAGACCTTCTGCTCCCCGACCGAAAAGATCGTCGCCCACTTCCACGAATGGATGTCGGCCGCCGGAGGCCTCTACCTGCGCAAATACGCCCCCTACGTGGCCACGGTGTTCACCACGCACGCCACGGTCATGGGCCGCTGCATCGCCGGGAACCGTCTGCCGCTCTACAGCGACCTCGCGAAGTTCAACGCCGACGAACTGGCCCGCCAGTTCAACGTCACGGCCAAGCACTCGATCGAGAAGACCGCCGCGGCGAACCACGACGCCTTCCTCACCGTGAGCGACATCACGGCCAACGAATGCAAGTTTCTCCTGGGCCGCGAACCGGACGGCATCACGCCCAACGGTTTCGAGAACGACTTCGTATGGACCGGCGAGGAGTACTACGCCAAGCGCGACGAGGCCCGCAAGGCCCTGATCGCCGTGGCCGAGGCGTGCCTGGGATGCAGGTTCGCCTCCGAGCCGCTGATCGTCGGGACCAGCGGCCGCTACGAATTCCGCAACAAGGGCATCGACGTGTTCATCGAGTCGCTCAAGAAGCTCGCGGCGTCGGACAAGCTCCGGCGCGAGGTGCTCGCCTATATCACCGTGCCGGCCGGCAACCGCGGCCCGCGCCCCGACCTTCAGGCCCATCTGGCCGATCCCGCGCAGCCCATCGACCCGGCACAGTACGCCCACTCGACTCACCTGCTGGAGAATCCGGCATGGGACCCGATCGTGAACGCCCTGAAGGACAGCATTCTCACGACGCCCGAATCGAAGGTGAAGGTGATCTTCGTGCCGACCTACCTCAACAGGGCCGACGGCATCTTCGACAAGGACTACTACGAACTGCTCGCGGGCATGGACCTGACGGTCTTCCCCTCCTACTACGAGCCGTGGGGGTACACGCCGCTCGAATCGATCGCCTTCTCCGTGCCGACGATCACCACGACGCTGGCCGGCTTCGGCATCTGGGCCGAAAAGCACCGCGAGCACGCCGGCGTGGAGGTGATCCGCCGCGACGACTACAACGACCGGGAGGTGGAGGAGCAGATCGCCGACGCGCTGGTGCGCTTCGCCGCGCTCGACGACAAGCACGTGAACGAAGTGCGCGTCTCGGCCGCCGACCTCTCGGCCACGGCGCTCTGGGAGCACCTCTACCCGGCCTACGAGCAGGCCTATTCCGAGGCGGTCGAAAGCTCCGTCGTGCGGACCAACCGCGCCGTGCTGGACGACGGGGGGTCGAAGACCGAACAGATCAACTTCGTGCGTCAGCAGCTTTTCGTCGAAAAGCCCAACTGGAACCGCATGATGGTCGATAAGACGCTGCCCAAACGGCTGCACGCCCTCGAGGAGCTGTCGCGCAACCTCTGGTGGAGCTGGAATCCCGGCGCCCGCGACCTGTTCGAAGGCATCGACCCCGCCCTGTGGGCCGCTTCGGACCGCAACCCGATCGCCTTCCTCGACAAGCTGAGCGTCGAACGGCTCAAAGAGCTCGAGCACGACCCGAACTTCCTCGCGCAGCTCGACGCCGTGCACACGCAGTTCCGCGACTACATGAACGAAAAGCCCGACCCGAAGACCACGACGATCTCCTACTTCTCGATGGAGTACGGACTCCATTCGTCGCTGAAGATCTATTCGGGCGGTCTGGGCATCCTGGCCGGCGACTACCTCAAGGAGGCTTCGGACAAGAACGTGCCGATGGCCGCCGTGGGCCTGCTCTACCGCTACGGCTACTTCACGCAGCGGCTCTCGGCCCAGGGGGCGCAGGAGGCCACCTACGAAGCGCAGAACTTCTACAAGCTGCCCATTTCGCCCGTGCGCGACGACGCCGGCGGCTGGATGACGGTCACCATCGCCTTCCCGGGCCGCACGCTCTCGGCGCGCATCTGGAAATGCCAGGTGGGCCGTACGGACCTCTACCTGCTCGACGCCGACTTCGAGGCCAACCTCGAGGAGGACCGCCAGATCACCTACTACCTCTACGGCGGCGACTGGGAGAACCGCCTCAAGCAGGAGATCCTGCTGGGCATCGGCGGCATCCGCGCCCTGCGCAAGCTGGGCGTCCGGCACGACGTCTATCACTGCAACGAGGGACACGCCGCCTTCATCGGCATCGAGCGCATCCGCGAAATGATCAACCACCGCAGGCTCTCCTTCTCGGAGGCGCTGGAGGTCGTGCGCTCCTCGTCGCTCTTCACCACCCACACTCCCGTACCGGCCGGACACGACGCCTTCCCCGAGCCGATGATCCGCCAGTACATGTCGCACTATCCCGACGTGCTGGGCATCACCTGGGAGCAGTATATCAACCTGGGCAAGACCAACCCCAACGACCCGAACGAGAAGTTCTCGATGTCGGTGCTGGCCTGCAACCTCTCGCAGGAGGTGAACGGCGTGTCGTGGCTCCACGGCGAGGTATCGAAGGACATTCTGGGCAACATGTGGCCCGGCTACTTCAAGAACGAGCTGCACATCGGCTACGTCACCAACGGCGTGCACTTCCCGACGTGGATCGCCACGTCGATGCGCCGCCTCTACGCCCGCTACTTCGCCGACGGATTCGAGGGACACACCTACGACATCCCCGCCTGGCAGAAGGTGAACGCCGTCCCCGACGCGGAGCTCTGGGGCGAGCGCATGAAACTCAAGGACAAGCTGATCCGCCATATCCGCAAACGGTACAGCGACCCCAGCCAGGTGCGGCTCGAATCGCCGGCCCAGATGCTCCGCATCATCGAGGGCATCAAGCCCGAGGTGCTGACCATCGGCTTCGCGCGCCGCTTCGCCACCTACAAGCGCGCCTACCTGCTGTTCACGAACCTCGACCGGCTGTCGGAGATCGTCAATAACAAGGAGCGCCCCGTGCAGTTCATCTTCGCGGGCAAGGCCCACCCCAACGACAAGCCCGGGCAGGACCTCATCAAGCGGATCGTCGAGGTGTCGGCCATGCCGCAGTTCGTCGGCAAGATCATCTTCCTGCAGAACTACGACATGGAGCTGGCCCGCCGCATGGTGCAGGGCGTGGACGTGTGGCTCAACACCCCCACCCGGCCGCTCGAAGCCTCCGGGACGTCGGGCGAAAAGTGCGTGATGAACGGCGTCATGCAGTTCTCCGTGCTCGACGGCTGGTGGGTCGAAGGCTACAAGGAGGGCGCCGGATGGATGCTCCCCATGGAGCGCACCTTCTCCGAGCAGCGCTATCAGGACGAGCTCGACGCCGAGATGATCTACAACACCATCGAGGAGCAGATCGCCCCGAAATACTACGCCCGCGACGCGCAGGGCACGCCGCACGAGTGGGTGGCCTCGATCAAGAAATGCGTGGCGGAGATCGCCTCGAACTTCACCACCAACCGCATGCTCACCGACTACGAAAACCGCTTCTACGACAAGGCTCGCCGCCCGCAAGCGCGAGCTGTGCGCCGACACCTACCGCCTCGCCCGCGAGATCGCGGCGTGGAAACGCAAGGTCTCGGCCGCCTGGGACGAGGTGCGCGTGGTGGACGTCGAGCGGGTGATGATCGACAAGGAGGCCGTCTGCGTGGGCGAGAAGTACCACTTCGCCGTGACGGTGGACGTGGCCAACCTGCGGCCCGAGGACATCGGCGTGGAGATGGTCGTGGCGCAGCAGATCGTCGGAGGACAGTCGGTGAACGTCACGCGGACGATCCAGCTCGCGCGGACCCGCGTGGAGGGCCGGCAGGTGACCTATGCGCTCGACTACACGCCCGAGGAGACGGGCACGTACGACGTGGCGCTGCGCGTCTATCCCAGCAATCCGCACCTGCCGCACCGCATGGACTTCGCACTGGTGAAGTGGGCATGACGCACCCGGCATGAAGTATGGTAAAAAAGTGTGAAATTTCGATCCGCCGGTTGCAAAATCCCGAAAAATCGAATATCTTTATAAGACGAACCGTATTTTAAAGCATATGTCAGCACTTACCTTCGACAAAAGCGAATTGGGAAACCTGGAGTACTCGCTCCAGCGGGAGATGCTCGCTACGGACCGTATAGGCGGCTACATGAGTACCACCATCGTCTGCTGCAACACCCGCCGATACCACGGATTGATGGTCGCCCCCATCGACGACAGCGGCAGGACCTACGTCCTGCTGTCGTCGCTCGACGAGACGGTCATCCAGCACGACCAGACGTTCAACCTGGCCCTGCACCGCTTCCCGGGAGTGTACGAACCGCGCGGACACAAGTATATCACGGACTTCGAATACACGCCGACCCCGACGATCACCTACCGCGTGGGCGGCGTGATCCTCCGCAAGGAGATGCTGTGGATCCACAAGCGGACGCAGTTGATGATACGCTACACGCTCGTGGACGCCCACTCCGAGACCCGGCTGCGGCTGCGCCCGTTCCTCGCCTTCCGCGACAAACACGCGCTGACGCACGCCAACATGGAGGCCGACGGGCACTCCTACCCCGCGGTGAACGGCGTGAAGTGCCGCCTCTACGGCTCGTTCCCGTGGCTCTACCTCCAGACCAGCAAACCCGGCACGGAATTCGTTCCGGCCCCCGACTGGTACTACAACTTCGAATACCTGCAGGACCTCGCCCGCGGCTACGAGGGGCACGAGGACCTGATGACCACGGGCTACTTCGAAACGGAGCTGAAGAAGGGCGAAAGCATCATCTTCTCGGCCTCGCTCGACGAGATGGGTTCGACGAAGACCATCGAGGAGGTATTCGCCGCCTCGATCGCACGCCGCACGCACAAGATCGACTTCCTGAGCTGCCTCGAGCACTCGGCGCGCCAGTTCGTGATCCGCCGGCCGGGCGGCCGCACGGAGGTCATCGCAGGCTATCCGTGGCACGGCGTCTCGGGACGCCAGAGCTTCGTCGCCCTGCCGGGAATCACCCTGCTGCAGGAGCACAAGGAGGACTGCATCGACGTCCTCGACACCGAAGTGCGGAACATGCGCGACGGCATGTTCGCCGCAACGGCCTCGGCGGCCGTCGCGGCCGACGCCCCGCTGTGGTTCTTCTGGACTCTCCAGCGGCTCGGCGGGACGATCGGCGACGAAGCGGTGTGGAACCGCTACGGAGGCGCGATGAAGGAGGTGCTCGAAGCCTACCGCCGGGGTATCGCGGGACGGGTCGCCCTGCACGGCAACGGGCTCGTATGGGCGTCGTCCGACGAGATTCCCCTGACGTGGATGAACTCCATGATCGGCGGCCGGCCCGTCACGCCGCGCAACGGCTATCAGGTCGAGGTCAATGCCTTGTGGTACAACGCCGTCCGTTACACGCTCGAACTGGCGCGCAGTCAGGGCGACAAAGCCTTCGTCAAGGCGTGGGAGGCTCTTCCGGAGCGCATCGAAAACGCATTCCGGGAGCTGTTCGCCCTGCCCGAAGGCTATCTGGCCGACTACGTGGACGAGACGGGGCCCGACAAGAGCATCCGCCCGAACATGATCCTCGCCTGCAGCCTGCCCTACAAGCCCGTCGATGACCGGATGCGGATCGACGTGATCCGCACCGTCCGCCAGCATCTGCTGACGCCCAAGGGTCTGCGGACGCTCTCGCCCCGCAACCCCCTCTACCGGGGTTCGCAGGAAGGTACGCCCGAGGAACGGGACTTCGCGTCGAAGAACGGCTCGGTATGGCCCTGGCTGCTCTCCTTCTACGTCAGGGCCTGCTTCGACATCGACGGGGACTCGTTCCTGCCGCAGGCCGAGGAGATTCTGGCGAACTTCGAGGAGGACATCCAGTCCTACGGCATCGGTTCGATCGGCGAACTCTACGACGCCGATCCTCCCTATGCGGCGCGCGGCGCGATCTCGCAGGCGTGGAGCGTAGGCGCGGTGCTCGAGATTTACCACATGGTGCTCACGCGCCGTCCCGCCCCGGAAAGACGAAGGGCTCCGCAACGCGGAAAACGGCGGCGAAAGCCGGAAAGACAACGGAGAAGGCCGCCAAGACCCCCGGAAAGCCGGCAAAGGACACGGCCGCGAAAGCGGCAACCGCCGGGAAATCAGCCGCGAAGAGCGGGAAGGAGGCTGCGGAACCGGCCGCAGGAAAAGCCCGGAAAGCAACGGCGCCCTCCGGCGGGACGAAGAAAAAAACGATGAAATAAGCAACGACAAGCCCGGGCGCACAAAGGATTGTGACGGACGGCGCCCTTCCCCGGACAGGGAAGGACACAGAGAGGGACCTGATCCCGGAGCGCGGCAAACGCGCGCGAAAAGGATCGGCGCGCGCAGGCGGCATAACAACAAATTATTCGATATGAGAGTTTTAATGTTCGGTTGGGAGTTTCCGCCCCATATTGCGGGAGGGTTGGGAACGGCCTGCTACGGAATGACCCGCGGGCTGGCGCGCAACGGCGTGGACGTCACGTTCGTCGTACCCCACGCCTACGGCGACGAGGACCAGCGTTTCACGCGCGTGGTGAACGCCAGCGACGTGGAGGCCCTGTACGGTTCGACCGGAAGCGGCGCGGACGACGTGTTGAGCCGGATGGCGTTCATCCAGATCGACTCGAACATGGTCCCCTACATCTCGCCCGAAGAGTACGATGCCTACCACGAAAAATACGTGAAAACGGGCCAGACGACCTGGACGACGGCCGACCCGTGGAAACAGCGCTACACCTTCTCGGGAAAATACGGCGCCAACCTCATCATGGAGGAGGTCGCCCGTTACGCCGTGGTCGCCGCACAGGTGGCCCGCGACCTGGAGGGGCAGTTCGACGTGATCCACGCCCACGACTGGCTCACCTACTACGCCGGAATCGCCGCCAAACGCGTTTCGGGCAAACCGCTGGTGGTGCACATGCACGCCACGGAGTTCGACCGCAGCGGAGAGAACATCAACACGCAGGTTTACGCCATCGAGCGCGCCGGCATGGAGGCCGCCGACCGGGTGATCGCCGTCTCGAACCTCACGCGCAGCATCGTCATCAACCGCTACGGCATTCCGGCCGGGAAGGTCGTGACGGTGCACAACGCCGTGCGCTTCGCCGAACATGCGGGCGCCGCGCCCGAACGCGGCGTGAAGGACAAGATCGTGACGTTCCTCGGCCGCATCACCTACCAGAAAGGCCCCGACTACTTCGTCGAGGCGGCCGCCAAGGTGCTCAGGCGCATCCCGAACGTGCGCTTCGTGATGGCCGGCTCGGGCGACATGATGAATCATGTGATCCGCCGCGTGGCACGGCTCGGCATCGCCGACCGCTTCCACTTCACGGGCTTCCTGCGCGGCGAGGACGTGCACAAGATGTTCCAGTTGTCGGACGTCTATGTCATGCCGTCGGTCTCGGAGCCGTTCGGCATCTCGCCGCTCGAAGCCATGCGCTCGAACGTCCCGGTCATCATCTCGAAACAGAGCGGCGTGGCCGAGGTGCTCGACTACGCCGTGAAGGTGGACTACTGGGACGTGGACGCCCTGGCCGACGCCATCTTCGCCCTCATCGAATACCCCGCGCTGGGCAAAATGTTCGCCTCGAAGGGGCTGGAGGAGGTGACGAACCTCAAGTGGAACGACGCCGCGGCGAAAATCAAGACGGTCTATGAGACCGCTATCGAAGAGAATCAGAAAAAAACAAAATAACACCACCCGCTATGAAAACCGTCTGCTTATATTTCCAGGTACACCAGCCCTGGCGCCTGAAGAAATACCGTTTCTTCAACATGGGCAAGGATCACAACTACCTGGACGACCTGCTGAACCGATCCATCATGCAGAAGGTGGCCCGGCAGTGCTACCTGCCGATGAACGCGCTGCTGCTGAAACTCATCAAGGAGAACAAGGGCAAGTTCCGCTGCTCGTTCTCGATCACCGGCATCGCCGTCGAGCAGTTCCGCGCCTACGCGCCCGAGGTGCTCGACTCGTTCAAGGAACTGGCCGCCACGGGATGCGTGGAGTTTCTGGCCGAGACCTACTCCCACTCGCTGGCGTCGCTGGCGTCGAAGGAGGATTTCACCGAACAGGTCCGGCTGCATACGAACCTCATGAAGAAGGAGTTCGGCGTGAAGCCCACGGCCTTCCGCAACACGGAGCTGATCTATTCGGACGACATCGGCGCGATGGTCGCCTCGATGGGCTTCCGCACGATGCTGGCCGAAGGGGCCAAGCACGTGCTGGGCTGGAAGTCGCCCAACTACGTCTATGCCAACGCCGTCGATCAGAAAGGCTGCGCCTGCTGCTGCGCAACTACAAAGCTCTCCGGACGACATCGCCTTCCGCTTCTCGAACCGCAGCTGGGACCAGTGGCCCCTAACGGCGGAGAAGTACGTGAAGTGGATCGCCTCGGAGGACACCCCGGGCGAAGTCGTGAACCTCTTCATGGACTACGAGACCTTCGGCGAACACCAGACAGCCGACACGGGCATCTTCGAGTTCATGCGCGCCCTGCCGAAGGCGATCCTGGCCAAGAAGAACGACCTGGAGTTCGCCACCGTCAGCGAAGCGGCCAAGAAGCACCAGCCCGTCTCGGTGCTCCACTGCCCGCACGTGATGTCGTGGGCCGACGAGGAGCGCGACGTGACGGCCTGGCTGGGCAACGAGTTGCAGAACGAGGCCTTCTCGAAGCTCTACGCCCAGAAGGAGAAGATCGCGGCGCTGAAAAATCCCGACTTCGACTACGTGTGGAGTTTCATGCAGACCTCCGACCACTTCTACTACATGGCGACGAAGTGGCTCTCGGACGGCGACGTGCACTCCTACTTCAGTCCCTACGACTCGGCCTACGACGCCTTCATCAACTACATGAACGTACTGGCCGACTTCATCATCGAGCTGGACAAGGCCGTCGCCGCCAAGGCCGCCAAAGCGAAATAGCCCGGAGCGGACACACCGAAAAAACACCCCTGCCGGCATGCGCGCGGCAGGGGTGTTTTTTCATTCGCATACGGATTCCAGACGGGCCTTCTCTCCGCACGGACCGTCCGGCGAGGCCCGGTCAATACCGGAACCCCCGGTAACTGCGGACATCGCGGTCCGCAGCCTCCTGCGGCACCTCGTTCTCGCCGAGGGTGCGGACACAGCGGACGCGGGCCGTCTTGCGGAGCGGCAGCCAAAGCGTCGATCCGGTCCGCATGTGCACGCCGTAACGCTCCTCTTCTCCGAACTGCCGGGGTACGGCGCTCGAACTCCAGTACACCTCGCTGTCGAACGGTTCCAGCCCCGTCAGGCGCACCCGCACGATCACGGCCTGCATCAGCTCCCGCTGCGTCGGAACCCGCCACCGGCCCGCATCGTCGCGCCTTTCGGCGTAACTGCGGCAGAAAGCGACGGCCTCCGCGGCGGTCATCTCCCGCGGAGCGTCCTCGCGGGCGACCTCAAACCGGTCGGCCAGCCCGTTGTCCCGGGCATCGTCGCGCGAAAATCCGTCGTCCGTGACGACGACCCGGCCACCCTCCACCCGGGGGCCGCTACCGTAACTCCGGGCCCCGGCCGGCGACGCGCCGAGCAGCCCTGCGGCGATCAGCAGGGCATACGCCTTTCCCGCTCCGCCCCAAAAAATGAGGGGGGAAATGATGCCCTGCGGTTTCTCAACTCTCTTTCGGTATTTCATCTTTCCTCTCCTTTTATCCGGCATCCGGGGCGAACCCCGAACCGTTTTCCAGGCCGGACCGCACATAACTCCCTTACGGAAAGGGTGTCCCGCATCCGGACGACACAAAGATAATCAATTTTTCCGCCGATCCGCAAAAATCCCCTCCATATTCGCCCGCGCCCATTCCACGAGTCCGAAAACATGGGGCAGCAGGCTCGCCCCGGCGGTCAGCCGGTACTCCACACGCGGCGGGACCTCGGCGTACACCGTGCGGGCGACCATGCCGTCGGCCTCGAGCGTCCGCAACGTGACGGTCAGCATACGGTGCGAAATGTCGCCCAACGAACGGTGGATCTCGCTGAACCGCATCACGCCGTTGGCATGCAGCGCAATCAGCACGAGCATCGACCACTTGTCGCCCAGCCGGCTCAGCACGTCGCGGACCGGACAGCGGCCCGTAGGCAGAAAATCGTTCAAATTTTTTTTCGTCTCCATCGCTTTGATTTCCAACAACGGTTACACGGCCGTAACCTACTCATCCGGAAGTCACTTCTTGCACGGGAAGGTTATCCGGCGTATATTTGTATGCAAATATAAGAAACTTACCGAAAATAACCATCATATCATTCAAACACTTGCGACCATGACAAAGAAAGCAGCCGTTCTGGCCGTCGATCCCGTGAACGGGGCGGGCCTGTTCCAGTATCTGGAAACGTTTTTCGAAAACGACATTCCCTTCACCCCTGTTCGCCGTCGCCGGCAGCCGGGAAATCCGGACCAATTCGGGCGTCCGGCTCACGGCGGACGCCACGATCGCCGAGCTGAAAGGCCGCGAAGGGGAGTTCGGTGCGCTGGTGTTCGCCTGCGGCGACGCCGTGCCGGTCTTCGCGCAGCACGCCGGCGAACCGTGGAACGCCGCCCTGCTCGGGGAGATGAAGACCTTCGCCGAACAGGGCAAACTCCTGATCGGCCACTGCGGCGCCGGACTGCTCTTCGACATCGCGGGCATCGCCGCCGGAAAGCGCGTGGCCGTGCATCCGCTGGCCAAAGGCGCCGTGCGGCACGCCGCGGCGACGGACTCCGCCACCGAGATCGACGGGAACTTCTACACGGCGCAGGAGGAGCACAAGCTCCCCGAACTACTCGGCAAGGTCGTGGAGGCGCTGAAATAGCGCTCCGATCCACGCCGCCCGTGTCCGCAAAAGGCCCCGGAACCGCCGGAATCACCCCTTGCGCTTGTAACGCGACGGCGAGGTACCCGTATGCTGTTTGAAATACTTTCCGAAGAAGGACTGCGTACTGAAATTGAGGTGGTAGGCGATCTCCTGAATACTCATGCCCGAATATTTCAGCAACGACTTCGCTTCGAGGATGACCGATTCGTCGATCCACTTGGCCGCCGTCTTGCCGCTCACCTCCTTCACCACCGACGAGAGATATTTGGGCGTGATGTTGAGCCTGGCGGGCGTAGAAGCTCACGTTGCGCTCGCGCTTGTTGTACTGTTGCAGGAGCGACATGAACTCGTTGAACAGCACCTCGCAGCGGCCCTGCTTCAGCTCGCCGGGCCGGTCCCGCTGGTTGATCTCGGTGATGATGTAGAACGCCGTCGTGAAGAGCGTGCGGATGATCTCGTGGCGGTAGCGCTCCTTGTCGCTGCGCAGCATGGTCTTGATGAGCTGGAACAGTTGCCGGATCTCCTCCACGTCCTGCGGCGACACCTCCAGCACGGGAGCCTTGCCGAAACGCATGTACACCGGCAGCGACGTCGAAAGGTCGATCTGAATCTCATTGACGAACGACTTGGAGAAGGCCAGGAAATAGGCCGCGGCGTTCGACGAGCACTTCACCGTGCGGATGATGCTGTTGGGGTTGAAGAAGACGATGGCGTTGGGCCGGACATGGTAATTCTGCATGTCGATCGACACGGTGGCCTCGCCCGTCATCATGATGATGGCCGAGAAGCCGTCGATGGAGGCCGGGTAGTCGGCCGTCGTGTTGTTCTGCGCCGAAAGGGATGTAATCACCAGATCGTCCGACAGATAGAACACGTCGCTCATTTCCTTTTTGATCCGCGAAATGGAGACTTTGTGCAGTCCTTCGCGCCCGCTGCCGGACGTCGCCTTCGCCGTTTTGCCGTTCTCCGCCATGTATCGAGGTCTTTGCGGACAAAAATAACAAGATTCGACCGGAAATCCAAAAATTCCGGAGGCGAAACGGCCCCGTCCGCCCGGGAAATCTCCGGTGCGCGAACGCACCGGGAAACACCCGGCAGCCGCTCCGTCCGGAGGCGGAACCGCACCGCGCAGCGGATGCCGCGCCGGACTATCTCTCCCCGGACGGCGGGCAGACGACGCGCAGCCCGCCGGGCAGACACTCGATGTGCAGCGGGAAGTCGGCCCCCTTCTGCCCGTCCACGTCGGTCGGCTCGGCGACCGTCGAACGGATCTCGAGCCGCCGGGCCTGCAGGCGGTGCACGATCTTCGGGTTGCCGCCCAGCAGGTAGCGCCCCATCGCCATCGCCGAGCGCAGGAAGGTCCGCTTCTCGAGCAGGATGCAGTCCAGCAGCCCGTCGCGGATCGAGGAGCGGCGCGCCAGGCGGAACCCGCCGGCCGTCTCGCCGTTGAAGACGAGCACCATGAGCGACCGCAGGTCGAACCGCACGCCGTCGGCCTCGAGCTCCAGCGGCACGGCATGGATCGAGGCGATCTCCCGGGCCCCCTCCATGATATAGGCCAGCTTGCCAGACTGTGCTTGCGTTCGTCGGGCGTGCGCTGCGAAGTCGTGGTGAAGATGCCGAACGTGAAGATGTTGACGAAGTAAAGGTCCGTTGACACGCCGCAATCGACCCGTTCCTCCACGCCCGAAGCGATCTGCCGCGCCGCTTCGAGCGGCTCGCGCGACATGCCGAGCGCTCCGGCGAAGTCGTTGGCCGTGCCGGCCGGAATCACCCCCACGGGAATGTCCAGCCCCGTTTGCGCTTCATGGCGTTGAGCACGAAATTGACCGACCCGTCGCCTCCCGCGACGACCATGAGCGACACCGACTCGTTGCCGTCGAACGGATTGGCCGCGAAATCGACCCGCTGCGGGCGGATGTCGTATCCGTAGGCGCGGAACACCGTGCAGATGCCCCGACATGGGCGGCGATACGCCCTTTGCCCGACTGCGGATTGTAGAGAAAAATGGCTGTTTTCATATTCCGTATGCGCTATTTCATAATCAGTTGTTCCATCGCCGGGGAGACGTACTCCTCGTAGGATTCGTCGCGCTGTCGCCGCTGCCGGCGAGGATGAAGTAAACCTTCGCCTCCGGCATTCCCGCTCCGCGGCCGCCAGCGCGTCGTCGGCCCCCATGGCCAGGAACATGGTCCCCAGCGCATCGGCCTCGGCGCACGTGGGCGCGACGACCGTGACCGAAAGCAGCCGCGAAAGGGCGCTGCGGCCCGTGCGCGGGTCGATCGTATGGGCCACCTTGCGGCCGTCGGCGTCGAGATAGAAGCGGCGGTAGTTGCCCGAGGTGGCCAGCCCGCCCTCCCGCAGCCGGATCCGCTTCTGAAGGTATTCGCCGTCGCTCATGTTGCCGTCGAAGGGGGTTTCCACCCCGATCCGCCACGCCTCGCCCGTGCGATTGACGCCCCGGCAGCGGATCTCGCCGCCGATGTCCACGATGTAGTTCTCGGCGCCGAACCGTTCGACCAGCTCCGCCAGCAGATCGACCGTGTAGCCCTTGGCCACCGAATTGAAGTCGAGCTGCACGCGGGGGTCGCTCTTCACCAGCCGCCCGCGTTCGATGCGGACCTTTTCGCGGCCCACGAAATCGAGGATCGAATCGACGTTCGGGTGCGCCTGGGCCGCCTTGCCAGCGAATCCCCACGCCTCGACGAGCGGCTTGACCGTCACGTCGTAACGCCCCCCGCTCAACGCCCCGATGCTGTCCGCCAGGCGGAGGTTGAAGGCGATATGGCGATCGACGCTGTCCGTCTCGTTGCGGTTCAGCCGGCTCAGCAGCGACGCCGGATCGAAAATCGACATCGAGGCCTTGGCCTCGCGGTCCGGAAGCTCCATGACGGCCGCGTACAGAACCCTCCGACCGTGACGAGTGCGACGACCCTCGACGTCGGCCACCACGTGCAGCGTCGTACCGAGCATCGTGCCGTCCACCACCGTATAGGTACGCGGCCCTCCGCCGCAGCCCGCGAACCCCGCGGCGAAGAGCGCCGCGAAAAGGCCGCAAAGGTTGACTTTTTCAGCATAATTTTCACCCGTTTAGCCGCAAAAGTACGATTTTCCCGCCGATCCGGCTACTTTTCCTCCCGAAAAGAGAAATAATTTTTCACAGGAAAGTCCAACACCGACACGGGTTCGCCTGAGAGCCAGATCGCGTTGTTTTCCTACCGTATCAGCCACCTTACTGAACACCTCAAGAGCAACAAGCACGACTTCGGAACCCAGCGCGCGCTGCTGCGCCTGGTAGGTAAGCGCCGCCAGTTGCTGGAGTACCTCAAGGAGATCGACATCGAGCGCTATCGCGCCATCATCAAGACGCTCAATCTCCGTAAATAGTACGGGTGCCGGAAAATGGGGCAGTCACTGCGGGTGGCCGCTCCATTTTGCATGAAAATTCAAGATTCGAAGTATATTATTTGACGTTATGGAAGAAAAGAAGCTGTACAACGCCGTTCAGAAGTTCATCACGCTCGCCGACGGACGCGAGATCATGATCGAGACCGGCAAACTGGCCAAGCAGGCCGACGGCTCGGTTGTCGTGAAACAGGGCGATACGATGCTCCTTGCGACGGTCGTGGCCGCCAAAGATGCAAAACCCGACACGGACTTCATGCCGTTGCAGGTGGAATACAAGGAGAAATACGCCGCATGCGGCCGCTATCCGGGCGGTTTCATGAAGCGTGAGGGCAAGGCCAACGACAGCGAGGTGCTCGTAGCGCGTCTGATCGACCGTGCGCTGCGCCCGCTCTTCCCGTCGGACTACCACGCCGAGGTCTACGTGACGGTCAACCTCATCTCGGCCGACAAGGACATCCAGCCCGACGCGCTGGCCGGTCTGGCCGCCTCGGCCGCACTGGCCGTCTCGGACATCCCCTTCGGCGGTCCCATTTCGGAGGTGCGCGTCGTGCGCCGCAACGGCGAGTACGCCATCAACCCCAACTTCTCGGAGATGCCCGAATGCGACCTGGACATCATGGTCGGCGGTACGATCGACAACATCCTGATGGTCGAGGGCGAGATGAAAGAGGTTTCGGAGGAGGTGATGCTCGGAGCGATCAAGTTCGCGCACGAGGAGATCAAGAAGCACTGCGCCGTACAGATCGAACTTTCGAAGGAGCTGGGCAAGGACGTGAAGCGTACCTACTGCCACGAGGTCAACGACGAGGAGCTCAAACAGACGATCATCGCCGAACTCTACGACAAGGCCTACGCCATCGCCACGAGCGGCACGATGAAGCACGAGCGCGAGGATATGTTCAATGCATTGGAGGCCGAGTTCGCCGCCCGCTACACGGAGGAGGAGCTGGTGGAGAAGGCCCCGCTCATCCACCGCTATTTCCACGACTACGTGCAGAAGAAGGCGATGCGCAACATGATTCTCGACGAGGGCAAGCGTCTCGACGGCCGTCGCACGGACGAGATCCGTCCGATCTGGTGCGAGACCGACTACCTGCCCGCAGCCCATGGTTCGGGCCTCTTCACACGAGGCGAGACGCAGGCGCTGGCCACCGTTACGCTCGGCACGAAGATGGACGAGAAGGTCAAGGACGAGGTGCTCGTGCAGGGTACCGAGCAGTTCGTGCTCCACTATAATTTCCCGCCCTTCTCGACGGGCGAGGCGAAGGCCGCCCGCGGTCTGAGCCGTCGTGAGATCGGCCACGGCCACCTGGCATGGCGCGCCCTCAAACCGATGATTCCGCTGGGCGAGGAGAACCCCTACGCCGTGCGCGTCGTGTCGGACATTCTGGAGTCGAACGGTTCGTCGTCAATGGCCACCGTCTGCGCCGGTACGCTGGCCCTCATGGACGCCGGCGTGAAACTGCGCAAGCCCGTGTCGGGCATCGCCATGGGTCTGATCTCGGATTCCGAGAGCGGCAAGTGGGCCGTGCTGTCGGACATCCTGGGCGACGAGGATCATCTGGGCGACATGGACTTCAAGGTGACGGGTACCCGCGACGGTATCACCGCCACGCAAATGGATATCAAGGTCGACGGCCTCTCCTACGAGGTGCTGGCCGCCGCGTTGGAGCAGGCGCGCAAGGGGCGTCTGCATATTCTGGACATCCTGACCGACTGCATCGCCGCGCCGCGCGCCGACTACAAGCCGTTCGTGCCGCGTCTGGTGCAGATCCACATCCCGAAGGATTCGATCGGCGCCGTGATCGGCCCGGGCGGAAAGGTGATCCAGGAGATTCAGAAGCAGACCGGTACCACCATTACCATTACGGAGGACGACCAGAAGGGTATCGTCGACGTCTTCGGTGTGGAGAAATCGGCGATCGACGCTGCGTTGCAGCGTATCAAGGAGATCGTTGCCGTGCCCGAAATCGGCGAGACCTACCACGGTAAGATCAAGTCGATCGTGCCGTTCGGCGCGTTCGTCGAGATCATGCCCGGCAAGGAGGCGCTGCTCCATATCTCGGAGATCGACTGGAAACGGTTCGAGACGATGGAGGAGAGCGGCCTGAAAGAGGGCGAGATGATCGACGTGAAACTCATCGGCGTCGACGAGAAGACCGGCAAGCTGAAACTCTCGCACCGCGCGCTTCTTCCGAAGCCCGAAGGATATGTCGAGCGTGAACGCCGTCCGCGGGGCGACCGCGAGCGTCGCCGCGACGACCGGCACCGCGACTGATCCGTCGGATGCGTTCCGACGCGAAATAGACGGCGTTTTCGTGCGCCGGCGATCGAAAACCGCTTCGAACGAAAGTTCGAGGTGGTTTTTTTACGGAAAAAGTTGCATAATCTGCATGGGTTTTATATATTTGCATGTATTCTGCTGCAAACGGCCTCGGGAATGGGGTACGTGGAGCGGAGGCAAACGGAAAGAGACGTAATCAATGCATAACAATTTTTAATAACTAATTAATTATGAAGAACTTAGTAAAAATTAGCTTGGTTCTTGCCGCAGCTGCCTTGACCTTGTCGGGTTGCAACTGTTTCAAGAAGATGGGTAAGAAACAGGATGAGGTTACTTACTCGTGCACGCCGAAGGTGCTGACGCTCAACA
>VOFF01000605.1_pt1 | contig 21065 bp, 22 predicted proteins | sample 5384061 | NCBI WGS metagenome assembly VOFF01 (sample SAMN12384725, study PRJNA508395) | human gut metagenome | isolation source: healthy gut E | host: Homo sapiens
TGCCAACGACACCACGGCATATCCCTACGCCATACATCGCGGAGACACCCTCCTCCCGCAACATGACGCTGCCACGCACAGTTTCCTGATACACTATCCCGAAGCCTGCGACACGGCGGACATACGCATCCACACCGGAGAGGGCGGACGTTTCACGCTGACAGGTATCTTGCCGGAAAACGACCGGGACGGACTGGTCTATCATGCCGTAGGGATTAACGGGGCCGACGTACCGGCCTGGCTGCGTTGCCGCCACCTGCCCGAAGACCTGAAACTTATCCGGCCGGATCTTGCCATTTTCGGCATCGGCATCAACGACGCCAACGTACCGCCGCAGAAATTCGACCGGAACAGTTCAAAGCGCATTACCGCGAACTTATCGCCCTGTTCAAATCCGCGAATCCGCATTGCGCTTTGCTTTTCGTGACCAACAACGACTGCCTGCTCAACCTTGGGAGAAGGCACGGCAAGCGTACCAATCCCAACACGGCGCGCGTGGCCAAGGCATTCAAAGAACTGGCCGCCGAGACTGGCGGTGCCGTATGGGACCAATATCATATCATGGGCGGTTCGCGCTCTTCCGCCTTGTGGCGCGGCAAGCGGTTGATGCGCCCCGACCGTATCCACTTCACCGCCGAGGGATACCACCTCATAGGCGACATGCTCTACAATGCAATCATAACCGACTATTTACAAGCTGATGGAAATTAAAGAAAACCTGCTCGTGCTGTGGCATTACATAGAAAGTGTATTCTCGTTCGACCCGAACAGTCCGCTGTTGTTCACGCAATTCCAGTTTTGGGCCTTTTTTGCCATTGTCTTCGCCGTTTTCGCGCTTTTCCGCAACAAACGGCTGCTTCGTAACACTTACCTGTTTTTCGTCAGCGTTTTGTTCTACTACAAAACGAGCGGACTGTTTTTCGGCCTGCTCCTGTTTGTGACGTGCAGCGACTTTCTTATCGCCCAGCTCATCTACCGCGTGCAGGCGCGTTGGCAAAAGCGGGCTTTCCCTCGTCCTGAGCGTCGCCATCGACTTGTCCATCTTGTGCTACTTCAAGTATGCCTACTTCTTCGCGGACTTGGTGAATACCGTATGCGGCACCTCCTTCCAAGTGACGAACCTGCTGGCTGTCGAGGGCAACCGGTTGCTCGGCCAACCGTTCTTCAGCGTAGACCGCATCATCCTGCCCGTAGGAATCTCCTTCTACACGTTCCAAATCATCAGCTATACGGCCGACGTGTATCGCGGGTTGGTGAAACCGGTGCGCAACCTGTTCGATTTCGGTTTCTACGTCACGTTCTTCCCCCAACTGGTGGCCGGACCTATCGTAAAAGCCAGCGACTTCATCCCGCAACTCTACCGCAAGTACTGCCTGAGCCGCCTGCAATTCGGCATGGCCGTGTTCTGGATACTCAACGGCCTGCTCAAGAAAATCATCCTGAGCGACTACCTCGCGGTGAACTTCATCGACCGTGTGTTCGACAACCCCATGCTTTTCTCCGGTTTTTGAGAACCTCATGGCCCTCTTTTTGCCTACAGCCTGCAAGTATATGCCGATTTTTCGGGCTATACGGACATTGCCATCGGTCTCTCGCTGCTCATGGGATTCTATCTGCCGCGTAATTTCAATTCACCGTACAAAGCCCCGAATTGCAGTAACTTCTGGAAACGCTGGCACATCTCGTTGTCGCGCTGGTTACAGAATTACCTGTACATCCCCTTGGGCGGAAACCGCAACGCCACCTTCGGCACGTATTTCTGGATACTGACCATTACGTTCGTGGCCCTTATCCTCTCGGGAAACCTTTACGTGGCCGGAGGCGTACTGGTGCTCGGTGCCATTGTCGTCACGGTGGGACTGCGCTGCCCGGACCGCCGCAAAAAGATATGGGCCAACCTGAACTCGATGATTACCATGCTGCTCGGCGGCCTGTGGCACGGGGCAAGCTGCAATTTCATGATATGGGGCGGATTGAACGGCGTGGGCATGATTGTCTACAAGTTCTGGAGAGACTTCCGGCCGGTGGTCCGCACGCTCTGGTCGTTGCTCATCTTGTCCGTAACGGGAGCGTTATATGTCTTTGCCCCCGCGCCTATATGGAACCTGCTGCTCGTCTTCATGCTGTTCATCACGGCCAGTGCGATTATCAAATGGCTGTATGCGCTGAGCGGCTTGCGTTGGCGCTTTTCAGGGTTGGGGCACGCATGGGCCGTGGGTGTCACCTTCGTATTCATCACCTTCACGCGCCTGTTCTTCCGTTCGGGTTCCAATCTCGACCCGGCCATTGCCAACGAAACGGCATGGCGCATCGCCACGGAAATGGTGAACCAAATGGGGACGGCATGGAACGCCAACGTGGGCGATATTATTCTGGCCTACGACAAGGTGTTTTGCCCTCTTCGCCTTAGGCATGGTCATACATTGGTTGCCGGACAACTGGAAACGCCGTTATCGCATTTGGTTTGCGCGCATGCCGTTGCCGTTGATGGCCGCAGTTGTCGTACTGACCGTTTTCATCGCTTACCAGTTCGTCACGGCGGAAATGCAACCGTTCATCTATTTCCAATTCTAAGAAGGGCCGCTTCGGCTTTTCCCCTCCGTCCGATGCCGTGCGCACCTGGAGCCGCACCGCTTTGCGATACTGTCAAAATGACAATCCGCACCCGGCAAGATTCCGCCATTTGTACCCCGAAGCGAAATCTTTTGGAAATATACGATTCTCGCCACGTGGGGAGAAAACGGTTTGTCACCCATTCAGGGCCTGTACTTTCAAAAAGCCAAACGAAAAGCCATAGCTTGCGCCTGCGCTTCAACGCGGAGTAAGCCAATCCCGGATTTACACAACGATTTGACAGTCGAATCCCGTAAACCCAAGGAGGCGAAATAGAGAAAAAAGAGCCCGTACCGGCATCTCGTCTACACATTTTCAGGTCTTTTTTCGGACAACGTGAGGAAGTGAATTATACGAGATGCGGACAAAAAAAGTGTTTTTTCAGCCGAACGATTTTTCGTTCGACTGAGATTGATGCCCCTTTTTGCTGAACAAAGATAAAAATCAAGCCTGATTTGCAAAAAAATGTATTCAAAACCTTCGTTTGAACTGCACGGATAGAGGGAAAAAAGAAGATTGGCTTGTTCAATCGGCTCTATTTTTCTGTCATTTTGAAAGCGAAATATCGGATTTCGCAAACAAAACATCAACATAGAAACCAGTATGGCCTCCCTTCCGATTGGATATAAAAATTTGCGGCAAATCCATCATATACCCATGGAATCTGCCGCAAATTACTATGAAAAAGAATGTATTCTTTACTCTACTATCCGCCGAAGTTATCGTACATGATAGATTCAGGATCTACACCGAGACCGTCGAGCATGCCGACCACAGCCTTCGACATCGGGCCGGGACCGCACATGTAATATTCGATGTCCTCGGGCGCATCGTGATTCTTCAGGTAGGTCTCATACATCACGTTATGCACAAAACCCGGGGTGTACTTCACGCCTGCTGCGTCTGCGGCAGGATCCGGACGGTCCAAAGCCAAATGGAAATGGAAATTCGGGAAATCCTTTTCCAAGCCTAAGAAATCCTCCAGATAGAACACTTCGTTCAATGCGCGCGCACCATAGAAATAGTGCATCTCGCGATCGGTCGTATGCAACGTCTTCGTCATGTGCATGATTTGCGCACGCAACGGAGCCATACCGGCACCACCACCGACCCAAACCATTTCTTTCTTGCTGTCGAAGTGCGGATGGAAGTCACCGTAAGGGCCGCTCATCGTCACCTTGTCACCCGGTTTCAGCGTGAAGATGTAAGAAGAAGCAATACCCGGGTTCACATCCATGAAAACCGCTACGGTCGGCCTTGAAAGGAGGCGTAGCAATACGTACGGTCAACATGAACACGTCGCCCTCAGCCGGGTAATTGGCCATAGAGTAGGCACGCACAGTCGGTTCCGGATTGACACACTTCAACGGGAAGAGACCGAACTTCTGCCATGCCGGCAAGTATTCGTCACCGATAAGGCTCTTGTCGATATCCTTGTCGTAATCCATCGTAAATGCAGGTATCTTGATCTGGGCGTATGAACCGGGGATAAAGTCCATGTGTGCCCCAGCCGGAAGCTGCACCTTGAACTCCTTGATGAACGTAGCCACATTCTTGTTGCTGATCACCGTACATTCGTACTCCTTCACACCCATGACAGACTCGGGCACCTTTAATCTTCAAATCGCCTTTCACCTTGCACTGGCAACCCAAACGCCAATGGTCTTTGATTTGTTTGCGGGTAAACTGTCCCTTTCTGAGTCCAGAATCTCACCGCCTCCTTCTACCACCTGACATTTGCACTGTCCGCAAGAACCTTTACCACCACAGGCAGAAGACAGGTAAATCCCTTCGGAAGCCAAAGTGGAAAGCACGCTTCCGCCTTGCGCCACGGAAATCGTCTTATCCCCGTTGATGGTAATATTCACGTTTCCGCTCGGAGACAAATACTTCTTGGCTACCAACAAAATAACCACCAAGAGGAGAATTGTGACGAGGAATACGCCAATGCTCGCTAAAATAAAATTCATATCCATTGTTCTATTCCTTTCCTTTTAAATACTTAAACCTGAGAAACACATAAAGGCCATGGCCATCAGACCCACCGTGATGAAGGTGATCCCCAATCCCTGCAAGGGTTTGGGCACGTCGGTATAAGCCATCTTCTCACGGATGGCAGCCAAAGACACAATGGCCAACAGCCAACCGATACCGGAACCCAAAGCGTATGCCAAGGAGTCCCATACGCTGGAGATAGCCTGCGTGCTGGTGGCCGGATCCATGGAAATTCTCTGCTGCATGAACAGTGAGGCACCCATGATGGCGCAGTTCACGGCAATCAAAGGGAGGAAGATACCCAATGCGGCATAAAGCGAAGGAGAAAAACGCTCCACCACCATCTCTACCAACTGCACCATACCGGCAATCACGGCTATGAAAAGGATAAACGCCAAATAGGATAAGTCCATGCCGAGGATGCCGTCTTCAGCCAATACTTTGGTCTGCAACAGATAGTCTACCGGCACCGTCACGCAAAGCACGAAAGTTACGGCAACACCCAACCCCAATGCTGTCTTTACATTCTTAGATACGGCCAAGTAAGAACACATACCCAAGAAGAAAGCGAAAATCATGTTGTCCACAAAAATAGAACGGACAAACAAACTTAACATATGTTCCATATTCTTTTTCTTTCTATTTATGGTTATGATTCTATTACTTTTTCTCTTTCCTTTCATTGTAAGCCCGGTGAGCCCAAATGAAACATCCCAAAAGAATCAACGCCATGGCCGGCATGGTCATCATACCATTGTTCATATAGCCCATGTCGTAGAAGCTCTGCGGGATAATCTGAAAGCCCATCAGGGAACCGTTTCCGAAGAACTCACGGACGGCACCGACCAAAACCAACACGTATGCATAGCCCAAACCGTTACCGATACCGTCGAGGAAACTTTCCCACGGACCGTTCATCATGGCAAAAGCCTCCAAACGTCCCATCAGGATACAGTTGGTGATAATCAGGCCGACATACACGGACAACTGTACGCTCACATCATAAGCAAAAGCCTTCAGCACCATACTTACGATGGTTACCAATGCAGCCACGACGACCAACTGAACGATAATGCGGATACGGTTGGGAATTGTCTTACGCAACAATGAAATAACCACATTGGCAAAAGCCGTAATCACTGTTACCGAAAGGCCCATGACAATGGCCGGCTCCATTTGCGAAGTGACAGCCAAGGCGGAACAGATACCGAGCACCTGAACCGCAATCGGGTTGTTGAGGTTAAGGGGAGACGAGAATACTTCTCCATTCTCTTTAGAAAATAACTTACTCATATCTTACCTCCTTTATTCATTAGTATTTAAAAAAGTCATATAACGTGAAATACAGTCATGAAGCATGTTGTTCACACCGTCCGAAGTCAAAAGGTAGCACCGGTGATGGCATCGCAACGGCTGTCATCAGAAAGTCCGTTCACGACTTTACCTTTCTTCACCACGCTGATAGCTACGGCGGACTTGTCGTCATTCATCAGCTTCTTGCCCTCGAACTGCTTCTGGAACTTATCGTATTCCGTAATAATGGCACCCAAACCGGCCGTTTCGCCCTTATGGGTAAAATATACGCCGTAAATGGTGTTCTTGTCGGCATTTAAAGCCACATATCCCCAAATCGCATCCCACAAACCTTTACCCGTCACGGGAATGACATATTTGGTTTCTCCGTTCACCTTACATACATACAACGGGAGGTTGCTGTCCGAGATGTTTTTGTCTTCTACGGCAAAACCGTCTGCATCTTTGGAGGTACCGTCTTTCACCACGTTGCCGTCCTTGTCGATGATTTCATCGGCCACTACGACTTCATCGTATGTTTTTTCCACTTCGGCTTTTCTCCACATCACGAAGATTCAAAGCGGCCAGAATCTGACTTTTCTTGTCGATACGTACGTTAGCCATTGACTGCGGTTCCAAAGCCTTGGAAACGAAAGCCAACAAGAAAGCCACGATAACGACCACAACACATGAGTATATAATGGTATAAAGTATTACCGTCGGTGTTCAGCCCTTTCTTCGCTGGTTTATCCGTTTTCTCCGGCCTCCACGATTTCTTCGAACTCAGAAGCGGGAGCCTGACACACCGGGCATTTTTCAGGCGCAGCGTCACCCTCATGGACGTAACCGCACACTTTACATTTGAATTTCTTTGTTGCCATAGTTCCTTTATTATTTTTTAATTGCACGTTTAGCCCGCTTGTCGATATTACTCTGGATGACATAATAGTCGATCAGCGGAGCAAACAAGTTCATCAACAAGATGGCAAGCATCATACCTTCGGGATAACCCGGATTCAACACACGAATAATAACAGCCATGGCACCGATGAGGAAACCGTAAATGTATTTACCGGTCTCAGTGCGTGCCGAAGTCACGGGGTCGGTAGCCATGAACACGGCGCCGAAACAGAAGCCGCCCAATACCAGATGCTGATACCAAGGCATGGTAGCACCGGCGTTACCTTCCATCCCGCTGGCATTGAAAATCCAAGCCATGAGTGCACCTCCGACAAACACGCTGAACATCGTCTTCCAACTGGCAATACCCGTCCACAAAAGAATCACTGCACCGATAGCTATGGCTATCACGCTGGTCTCACCGATAGAACCGGGAATCAAACCGATAACCTGGTCGCAAGAGAAAGCCGGTACCGTACCGGTAGCCGCTTCTCCCTAAAGGAGTGGCCATCGTAAACGTATCAGGCAAATCATTTCCCAAACCGCAAATGCTTTCCTTAGCCACCCAGCAAGCATCGCCGCTCATTGCCGTAGGATAGGCAAAGAACAGGAACGCACGGGTAATCAAAGCGACATTGAAAATGTTCATACCCGTACCTCCGAAAATTTCCTTGGCGAAAAATTACGGCAAAAGCACAAGCTATCGCGATAATCCACAACGGACAATCGACCGGCACGATCATCGGGACCAGGATACCCGTTACCAGATAACCTTCCTGAATCTCCTCGTGCTTCCATTGGGCCACGATGAACTCGATGCCCAAACCCACCACGTAGGACACGATAATCTTAGGCAACACGGCCAACAAACCGAAACCGAACATTTCCCAGAATGTCCCGTCCACTCCGGCGGCCGCATAATTCTGATACCCGATGTTGTACATACCGAACAACAAAGCCGGTAACAACGCTATAACCACAAAAATCATGATACGCTTGCTGTCTATCGCATCATGTACGTTCACTCCCGACTTCGACGTGGTATTCGGCACGAACAGGAAAGTCTCGAAACCGTCAAACACAGAACGAAATGCGTGAAGCTTGCCGCCCTCTTCAAAGTTCGGCTTTATCTTATCAAGATATTTTCTTAACGCGTTCATTATTTAAATCATTTAAACCTGTGATGAAATTAATTAAGCCATCTCCTTGCGAAGCATATCCAAGCCTTCACGGACGATGCGCTGCACCTCCAGTTTGGAAGAGTCTACGAACTCACACAAGGCAAAAGTCCTCCGGAGCCACCTCATAGATGCCCAAAGCTTCCATGCGGTCTATGTCGCCGGTGATAATGGCTTTTACCAACTGTTCGGGGAAGATGTCCATCGGGAATACACGGTCGTATTCGCCCGACATGATCATGTGGCGTTCGCCGCCTTTCACACGAGCGTCGAGTGCATACTCCTTCTTGCCCATCAACCAACTCATGTAAGCACGGCTGGAAGAGTAATCGTTGAAACGCGGCATGATCCAACCGAAAATCTCGTGCACGTCGTCTCCTTCGGGAATCACGTTCACTTCCGTCACATGGGCACCCAAAAGCCGTCGACAGAGGTCTTCACGCCGGTCATCACATTGCCGTTTATCACACGCAGGCTCTTGCCCGTCGTCACGTTACCTTCGATTAAGGTGCTCAGTTGCTGTCCTATCGTCATTTTGCAATAGGCCGGCTTCTTCACTTCCGAACCGGCAAATGCAATTACGCGGGTAAAGTCCAAACGTCCTGTATTCAGCAAGTGACCGATGAAAATCACCTCTTCCGCACCGAGTGTCCAAACGACTTCACCCTTGTTTATAGGAGAAATGTGGTTGATTTGCACGCCTACGTTTCCGGCCGGCGCCGGTCCGTCGAAAAAGTTTATTTCCACGTTCTTGGCTGCAGTCAACGCCGTAGCCGTCTGCTTCGAGCTTACGCCCAAGTAAGTTTTCGCCATTTTGGCCAAGGCATCGAGTCCGGCCTGGAAATCAGCCTCACGTCCCCGCAACACATATTCGAAATCGGCTGCAAGCGGCATGGAGTTGAAAGCGGAAACAAAGATAGCTTTCGGAGTGTCGGACGGATTTGCCGTCACGTCGTAGGGACGTTGCCTGAAGAAACCGAACAAGCCCGATTCAGAAGAAGGTCTTTCACCTCCTGCGCAGTCATCTGACCCACATTCTTCTTGCCAAAATCCACATACTGCTGCTCTGCATCGGCTTCCACACGCACGCTCAACACTTTACGACGGTCGCCACGCTCCACCATGGTTACCCGTCCGCTCACGGGAGAGACAAACTTGATTTCAGGATGGTTCTTGTCCACAAACAAGCTATCCCCGACCTTCACCACGTCGTTCTCTTTGACTACTACCTTGGGCTTCATTCCCGTAAAGTCGTCCGGCACCAATGCATAGACAGCCGGTTTCTTCACCTGAAACTCCTCCTTGGCAGCTTTACCCTTGAGATTCACGTCAAGGCCCTTACGTAATTTAATTACATTTGCCATTATTATAGGATTAAATAAACTGGTTTTTAATTAAAACGTCGCAAAATTACATTAAAAAAAATATGACAAAGTGAAGAATTCTAAAAAAGAAAATAGTAATTTTGTCGCATAAATAAGGGTCATATTAAAAGATTAAGGAAAATATTCAGAGTACTCGCAGGTATAGTCGTGGGCTTCTACCTGTTGTCGGTTGCGCTACTCCACGTTCCGGCAGTGCAAAGAGGTGTCACGTTCCTCATCTCGGAAGCATTGAAAGATATTTTACATACAGAGCTTTCTATCGGCCGGGTGGACTTGGGATATTTCAACCGTATCATTCTCGACGACGTACGCATTAAAGACCAGAAGAAAAAGGATTTGCTGAAAGCAGCCCGCCTGTCGGCCAAAATAGAATTGACCTCATTGCTACACGGCAAAATATCCATTTCAAATGTCCAACTCTACGGATTCGACATCCATCTCTACCAAGGCAGAGAGAGAAAAAGCCGAACTTCCAGTTTCTCATAGACACTTTCGCGAAAAAAGACAGTCTGCCTTCCAACCCGAACCTTCGCATCAATTCCGTACTTGTCCGGCGGGGTAAACTGTCGTGGCACCGTTATGACAACTCTTCTACTCCCGGCCGTTTTAATCCGGACCACATCGTGTTGGACAAAATCAGTGCCACGCTTTCACTGAAAAGCTATACGGCGGATTCCTTGAACCTGAACGTCAAGAAGTTCTCCTTTGAAGAACACTCCGGCCTACAGCTTAAACAACTGTCTTTCAAGATTACGGCCAACCGGGAAAAAGCACAGCTCGACCATTTTACCATTGAGCTGCCCCATTCCCGGTTAGCCCTCCATCCGGTCACTATGAGCTACCGCCATATAAAAGAAGGGAACGGAAAAGGGCGGTATCAGGATTTCACGTTTCAAGGCAGCATCGAGCAGGGAACATTCTCTTTCGCCGACTTCATCCCCTTTTACCCCAAATCAGTTCAAAACCATGTACTTGAAGAGCTACCGACGTTAGCTGCCGAAGCGCAGTTCAGCGGAAACCTCAAACAAATCCTGATAGACCAGTTCGCACTTTACACACCCGACCGGAGCATGGTGCTCGAAGCCCCATTGACTATCCGTCACCTCGAAAATCCGGCCCAACGAACGATAAAAGCCGACATCCGGAACCTGCGAATCACCCCGGCCGGCCTCAAGCAACTGTCTGAATGGACTTCAAACGACAAGATTCCCATTTCACCTTATTTACAGGCTATCGGTACATTAGAAGTCACAGGTGCCCTGTCCTATCGTTCCCAGTATCTCAAAAGCCATCTTAATTTACATACCGATTTAGGTTCTCTGGCTTTGTTCGGATCTTTTTCGCCAAAACGAAATCGAAGCGGAAGTGCATACTCCCGGATTCCAACTCGGCAAACTGACGGGACGGGAAGAGCAATTCGGCGAAACGGCTTTCGACTTATCGGGCAAGGGACTCCTGCGCTCCGGTGCCTATCCCGTCCTTTCGCTTCAAGGAACCATCGGTCGCCTGTCTTATAACCATTACGATTACCACGACATCACAGTCGACGTGGATTACCGAAAAGGAGGATTCGCCGGCAATGTAAGCATCAATGACCCTCACCTCGCTCTTACTACGAAAGGAGAGTTCAACTTACATTCATCCACGCCTTACATTAAGGCGGAAGCTTCTGTCCGACATTTCGCACCACATGCCCTCGCCCTAACATCCAAGTATGCCGGAACAGTGTTCCAAGGTAACCTGCAAGCTGATTTCCAAGGGCACAACATTGAAAACATGGAAGGACTTATCAGCCTGAACGATTTTTGCATGTCTACATCGGAAGAAAACTATACCCTCGGACCGATATGTTTTAAAGCCACCAATGAACCCGGCAAACGCAACCTCTCGCTGCACAGCGACTTCCTGCACGCAGAAATGGAGGGAGACTTCAGGCTCGGCACGTTAATCGCCCACAGCCGGAAACTGCTCCATGCCTATATCCCGTCTTTCGTCAAAGCACCTCGACTTAAAAAAGACACGCCGGACGAAGTAGCCTTGTACATGCACATCGACCATACGGAGCCTATTGAAAAGATTTTCGGCATCCCTTTGCAAATCCGAAAGCCGGACACATCAACGGTTATTTCAACAGCCGTACCGAGGAACTGGACTTCAATGCGTCCATCCCGTCGTTCAACTACAACGGGCAGCAATTAGACGACATTCGGATTCTGGCCGGCCGTGTCAACGATTCCCTCACCTGTACCGTCGATTTCAAAAAGCAAATCGGCAAAGCCCCGTGGACTTCAGACTGTTGGCCCGCGCCGCCCATGACAATGTCTACACAGGACTGAATTGGACCAACCACGCCGAAAAAATCTATCAAGGTTCCATCTCGGCTGATACCCGGTTTACCCGAAACGAAGAAAAGAAGATGCTCACCGACATCGAATTTCATCCCTCGCAAATCATCGTCAACGACTCGGTCTGGAACGTACATGCCTCCAGCGTACATGCCGCGCCGGGCTTGGTCAACATCAACGGATTCGCCATCGAACAAGGTGACCGCCACCTGATTCTCAACGGTAACGTATCGGGCAACCCGGGCGATTCCTTGACGGTCGATCTGAAAGACATCAATCTGGAATACATCTTCAACATCATTAATTTCCACACCGTGGATTTTGCCGGACAAGCCACCGGACGGGCCTACGCAGCCAACCTTATGAAAAGCCCCGAAGTGGATGCCCACCTCCATGTACGGAACTTCACTTTCAACCAAGCTTATTTGGGCGAAATGAACTTGCACGGTGGTTGGGAGAAGGAGAAAAATGCAATTTTCCTGCACGCACGCATGGCAGACCCGGCCCACAGCAGCATGACCAGTGTGGACGGAGACATCCGAATCGGTGCCGCCCCCAAAGGGAGGCCTCGACCTGATGATTCGTACCGAAAACATAGACCTGGCTTTTTCTGAACCACTACACAGACGGCATATTCACCGGTTTGCACGGACGAGCGTCGGGATGGACCCGCGTATTCGGTCCGTTCAAAGGTATCAATCTGGAAGGCGACATGCTGGTCAGCGAGGGAGGAATGAAAGTCAACGCAACCGAAGTGGACTACCGCCTCGTCAACGACTCCGTCATTCTGCGCCCGGACAACATTTATTTCCGTAATGCCATGGTTTACGACCGGCAAGGCACTCCCGGCAAAGACGAGCACTACGCCGTAGTCAACGGTGTGCTCCAACATTCCAACCTCTCCCACATGCGTTTCGATTTCGACATCGACGCCTACAACATTCTGGGGGTATGACGTCAAGGATTTCGGAGACGAAGTGTTCTGCGGAACGGCATACGCCACCGGAAAAATCGGGTTCAACGGACAGCCGGGCAACCTGAACATCAACATTGACGCCCGCCCCGAAGAAAACACCATGTTCGTCTACAACCTGTCCTCTCCTACGACTTTGACAGACAACCAGTTTATCACCTACAAGACCCATCAGGACAGTATCGACGGACATTCCCACTCCCCAAGCGGCACCCCTCTTCCGGAGCCGGAATCGGACATGCGTATCAATTTCCGCCTCAACCTGACACCGGAAGCCACCATGAAAATTCTTATGGACCCGAAAGCCGGTGACTACATCGCCTTGAACGGACACGGAAACATCCGCGCCAACTATTATAATAAAGGAGACTTCACCATGTATGGCACGTACACCATAGACCATGGCATCTATAAGCTCTCGTTACAGGACGTCATTCGCAAGGACTTTATTTTCAATCCCGGCGGTACCATCGTATTCGGCGGTCCGCCCGTCCAAGCCGACCTCAACCTGCAAGCCGTCTACACCGTACCCTCCGTATCGCTGAACGACCTGAGCGCACGCTCCACCTTCAGCCAAAATAACGTACGCGTGAACTGCCTGATGAACCTCGGCGGAAAGGCACAGTCTCCTCAAATCAGTTTCGACTTCGACCTGCCCAACGTCAATGAAGACGAGAAACAGATGGTGCGCAGCCTCATCAGCACGGAAGAAGAAAAAAACATGCAGGTGATTTACCTCCTCGGTATCGGGCGTTTCTACACTTACGATTACAGCAACACGGAACAAAGCCAATCCTCCGTGGCCATGAAGTCATTGTTGTCCTCTACTCTGAGCGGGCAACTCAACCAGATGCTTTCCACGCTGCTCGGCAACAACAGCAACTGGAACATCGGGACGAACCTCAGCACGGGCGAAACGGGATGGAGCGACATGGACGTAGAAGGACTGCTCTCCGGACGGCTGCTCAACAACCGCCTGCTCATCAACGGAAATTTCGGTTACCGGGACAACAGCACCAATCCGAACGGTAACTTCATCGGCGACTTCGACCTGCAGTGGCTGTTGACCCCAAGCGGAAACGTAAGCCTGAAAGCATACAGCAAAACCAACGACCGCTACTTCACCAAATCGTCGCTGACCACTCAAGGTGTCGGAATCGGACTGAAACGGGACTTCAACACGTGGCGGGACGTATTTCGGGTATTCATTCCCAAAAAGCGGAGGAAGAACCCGTAAATACCGTTCCTCTCTTTTCACTCACAACATACTAAAAACAAAGCGTATGGGAAACAAAGAATTTATGCGCAAAGCCATTGAGCTTTCAGTAGAAAACGTAAAAAACGGCGGAGGCCCGTTCGGCGCCGTCATCGTAAAAGGAGATGAAATCGTCGCAACCGGAGTAAACCGGGTGACTGCCCACAACGACCCGACGGCTCATGCGGAAGTCAGCGCCATTCGCGAAGCCTGCCGCCGACTGGGCACCTTCGACCTTAGCGGTTGCGAAATATACACATCCTGCGAGCCTTGCCCGATGTGTCTCGGTGCCATATACTGGGCGCACCTCGACAAAATATACTACGGTAACAATAAGGACGACGCAGCCGACATCGGATTCGACGATTCCTTTATCTACGAAGAACTGGCTCTCCCCCCGTCAAAACCGCAAGAAAGCCATGGAAGAACTGCTGCCCGAAGAAGCCATCGCAGCCTTCGACCTGTGGCGCAACACGACAGACAAGACTGAATATTAAACCTCTATCATTTCAGTCCATTGCCGCAGGGCATCCCCCCTCCTGTGGAAAATCCAAAGTTCCCTGTAACGGCCTTTGGATTTTTCACTATTTTTATCCGCATAAAAAATTTCCTTATCTTTTTCATCTTATTAGAGAAAAAATGTTTAATTTTGCCGATGTGATGTAGACCGGAGCGTCGGGACGCATCCTCTTTGTGGATACAAAATTGCATTTACTGCATATTCTTATCAATGTTGAAACCTGAGAAATTTCAAAAACAAGTCTGATGAGAAAGTGTGGGTGGATGCCTGTGTTATGCGCAGGCTTCCATTCCCGTTTTTCCAGACTTAGGGGTTTTCTCAGGACCTCAACATTAGAAAAACGGGATGGAAGCTGCGCAATATTTATATCAAGTATTGCCTTCTACTCTTAATCCCTTTTTCTCCACAAATATATAACGGGCAATAAATGATGGAATATAAATCAAATCAGCATAGACAAATGGCTAAAGTCAAAAACATCCTTTCACAAATATTCTTTCCCAAAAGGCTAGAATCATCCTCTCACGAATCGTATTCCGGTTCATGCGGAGATCATGCTCAATGGAGCCTGAATCCGGAAAACGGAGAACTACGCATCACCGGCACAGGCCCCTTTACGATTTCTTCGGCGAAAAAGAAGTTCCGTGGGAAAGCCATCTGAACCATATCCGGAAAGTGGTCGTCGCCCATGGTATCACTTACATCGGCTTCCAGGCCTTCAGTTACTGCAAGTCGCTGTCGAGCGTCCAACTTCCGGACACACTGACAGGCATAGGACAGCACGCCTTTGCCTATTGTAAAAGTCTGCCCTCCGTTCTTCTGCCCGAAGGTGAAACACATCAAAGACTACGCTTTTGCGCATTGCTACCACTTGCAGGAACTCACCTTGCCCACCACACTCAAAAGTATAGGTAAAGCCGCTTTCTGTTCTTGCCACGGCCTTAACCGCATATCCATACCCGACAATGCCATCCTGCTGGGAAGCCAAGTGTTTGCCGATTGTAAAAGCCTGACGGAAGTAAAGCTCCCCGAGGGACTGCTGCAACTCAAAAGCAACAGTTTTACCGGCTGTATTTCCCTCCCTTCTGTCTCGCTGCCCTCCTCCGTGGTCTATCTCGGCAATTCCGCATTCGAAGGATGCAACAGCTTTACACGTATCGACATTCCGGACAAAATCGTCCATATCGGCGACCGCGTTTTCGCCGACTGCCATGCGTTGGAACAAATAACCATTCCTCCTTCCGTACATCATTTAGGCAAACACATATTCTCAGGCTGCCGCTCGCTAAAGACTCTGACCGTGCCTTTTCCGGCCTGCGGCACTCCGGCCACCTTCTCCAACTTCGGCGAACTCTTCGGGACTACCCCCGACATCGAGATGCGGAAAATAAGCCAGGATAACGAAACGGGAAAGGAAACAAACTATTACCTTCCCCACAGCCTTTCCATCCTGCGTATATTGGAGGGATGCGAAGTCATTCCGTCCAAATGCCTCATGAATTGCTTCGTACTGAAAGAACTCCACCTTCCGTCTTCACTTTATATGATGGGCGAAAAAGCCGTTTACGGCTGTGCCGGCCTGAAAACCATTTATTGCCAAGCTGCGGAACCGGCCTCCATCCATGCCGACACCTTCGGAGGCATCAGGTTCAACGTTTGCCGGCTCCACGTCCCGCAAAGTTCTACAGAGAAATACAAACAAGACAAGCACTGGAAATACTTCTCACAAATAGAAGAATACGGAACAACCTTACAGGCGATGAACCGGAGTTGAATCTGTGTCTATCTTTTTCCTTTCGTCCAAAGCCATAAAAAGGAGAAACACAGACCATCTTCTATACCTCTGATTTTCAACCAAATAACAACATAAAAATTGTCTCAGCAGAACAGAAAATATTTCTGCGCCGAATGAAAAATCATTTGGCTGAGATTGAAAAATCAATCTCAGCCAAACGTTTTTACGACCTCCTGACGTTCGCACGGGAACCTCTTGCGCCCTGTTTTTTGTAAAGAATTAGACTATCATGCAGTTTTTTCCGTTCCGCAAAGTAGCAAGCCTCGCATATTTTCCTTACTTTTGCACGAAATAGGCTGTATCTCGGCAATCTGAAGCCAGCTTCACGGCATTCGGTTTGTCCTGTCTTTGCCTGTAAACAGCAAGAGAAAATGAAAAAGCAAAGAACTCTATGACCGCGTCATTGCTTATTTTGAACAAGCAATCCCCGTGGCTGAAACCGAACTGCACTACCACGACCCGTTCCAACTGTTGGTAGCAGTCATACTTTCCGCCCAATGTACGGACAAACGGGTCAACATGATTACCCCTCCGCTCTTCCGCGACTACCCCACTCCGGAAGCCATGGCCGCCGCCACGCCGGAAACCATTTATGAATATATCCGTAGCGTGAGTTATCCCAACAACAAAGCCAAGCATCTGGTAGGGATGGCGCGCATGCTGGTGGAAAACTACCACAGCGAGGTTCCTTCCGATTTGGATGAGTTGGTCAAGCTGCCCGGCGTAGGACGTAAGACGGCCAACGTCATCCAAGCCGTCGTGTTTGAAAAAGCCGCCATGGCCGTAGACACTCATGTGTTCCGCGTGAGCCACCGCATCGGACTCGTCCCGGACACTTGTACCACGCCTTACAGCGTGGAAAAGCAACTGGTACGCTATTTCCCCGATCCCATTATCCCCAAAGCCCACCACTGGCTCATCCTGCACGGACGCTATACCTGCACGGCACGTACGCCCAAATGCGAGGCCTGCGGACTGAAAATGATATGCCGACATTACCTGCGTACCCACGGAGCGGCACGCCCTTCCACCCAATCGTGAACGACCCGTGGCACGACGGGCGGAAACACTGCGTGAAAACGTAGCCCGTCCTCCGCAAATAAAGGGTCGGCTTTCTTGCAAATATGGACGGAAAAGTATAATTTTGCAGTGCTGTAAAAGCATTATATTAAGAAGGAAACGACAGAAAACCTTTAAATAAAGATTTAAAATTATGACTATTGACAATTACAAGTTTGCCGGCAAGAAGGCAATCGTACGTGTGGACTTCAATGTCCCCTTGGATGAGAACGGTAAGATTACAGACGATACCCGTATTCGCGGAGCATTGCCTACGCTGAAGAAAATCCTCACCGACGGCGGTGCGCTCATCATCATGAGCCACATGGGCAAGCCGAAAGGCAAAGTGAACCCGAAGTTTTCTTTGAGCCAGATTGTAGACGCCGTTTCAGAGAAATTGGGCGTAGCCGTAAAATTCGCTCCCGATTGCGCCAAGGCCGCTGACGCTGCCGCAGCATTGAAACCGGGCGAAGTGCTGTTGTTGGAAAACCTCCGCTTCTATCCTGAAGAAGAAGGCAAACCTGTAGGCATCGACAAGGAAGACCCTGCTTACGAAGATGCCAAAAAGGCCATGAAGGCTTCTCAGAAAGAGTTTGCCAAGACATTGGCTTCATACGCAGACTGCTACGTAAACGACGCGTTCGGAACGGCTCACCGCAAACATGCCTCTACGGCTGTCATCGCCGACTATTTCGATGCCGACAACAAGATGCTCGGCTATCTGATGGAGAAAGAAGTGAACGCTGTAGACAACGTATTGAGCAACATCAAACGTCCGTTCACGGCCATCATGGGCGGATCTAAGGTTTCTACCAAAATCGGTATCATCGAAAACCTGATGGACAAGGTGGACAACCTGATTCTGTGCGGCGGTATGACTTATACTTTTGCCAAAGCCCAGGGCGGCAAGATCGGTAACTCTATCTGCGAAGACGACAAATTGCAGTTGGCTCTCGATATCATCGAAAAAGGCGAAGGCCAAAGGCGTAAACCTCGTATTGGGTACGGACTGCGTGGCTGCCGACGCTTTTGCCAATGACGCACACACACAAGTGGTTCCGGCTAACGACATTCCCGAAGGCTGGGAAGGTCTGGACGCAGGTCCGGCTACTCAGAAAGCTTTTTTGCCGAAGCCATCAAGGGAGCCAAGACGATTCTGTGGAACGGTCCTGCCGGCGTATTCGAATTCGATAACTTCACAGCCGGTTCGCGCGCCATTGCCGAAGCTATTGCCGAAGCTACCAAAAACGGTGCATTCTCACTCATCGGTGGTGGTGATTCCGTAGCATGTATCAACAAGTTCGGCATGGCCGACCAGGTTTCTTACATTTCTACGGGCGGCGGTGCTCTGCTCGAAGCCATCGAAGGCAAGATCCTTCCGGGTATCGCAGCCATCAAAGGTTAATCCGTCCCGGCGGACATTCTGAACTACGAAGGGCGACTTGTGCATACGGGTTGCCCTTCTTCATTCCAAAACTCCATGAAGAAGTTAATTCCCCTACTCCTCTTGTTAGGTATCGTGTGCGGATGCCATTCCGGACAGAACGATACGGCTACCTCGCAGACTGGGAAAACGCGTCAAGATTCCTTAGCCCTTAAGGTGGCCTTGATGCCGACCTTGGACTGCCTGCCGTTCTACTATGCCCAGCGGTGCGGACTGTTCAAAGAATTAGGCCTGGACATCCGCCTGCAAACTTTCAATGCCCAAATGGACTGTGATACGGCTTTTCGCCCGCAGACACGTGGACGTGTCCTACACGGATCTGATTCGTGCGGCATGGATGCAAAGCAAAGGCACCGGCCTGTACGTATTCATGCAGGCGGACGGACATCATGAATTGTTGACAGCCAAAAAGCAGACGCATACGACAGACCAAGCATCTAAAGGAACGGATGGTGGCCATGGCCCGCCACTCGGTGACGGACCTGTTGTTAGATACGGTCGTCGGGCAGGCACGTCTGGAACCGTCCACGGTCTACCATCCCCAAATCAACGACATCCGGCTCCGGTACGACATGCTGAACAATGCCACGATAGATGCGGCTTTCCTTCCCGAACCGTATATCACACAAGCCAAGCTGAAAGGCCATAGGAGCATCTACGACAGCCGGAAGCCACACATGCGGCTCATGGCTTTCATGGTATCGTCCGACGTTGTGACCGACAAAAGGAAATCGGAACAAATGCGCTTGCTGCTGCAAGGCTACAACAAAGCCGTGGAACAAATTAACCGCAAGGAACAAACGGACAGCATACGGAACATCCTGCTCGGCTACCCTGTAGAACCGGAAACGATAGATACTCTGAAAATACCGGCTTATCCCCAAGCCCAAAAGGCGGGAAAAAGGCAACGTGGCCACAGCTCTCCGTTTTTGACTTACCGACATTTGATTACGCCTGAATATACGGGCGACACGCTCATCCACACACCATTCATTCCTTAAACTTATGGATAGAAAAGCTTTGAACTTCTTTATCAAGATGCCGTAGAGGCACTCACCTCACGCCGCATGCACGACGCCCTGAACTGTATCCGGGGGATTTTGTTCAATACCGAGAATCCGGAACTGAACCGTGAACTGGAATCCGTACAACAGGACTATGGCATGATGCTCACCTTCATATCACAGGGAGGCACGGACCCTCAACAGGCCCTTGTCCACCGCAACCTGACCCACCGAGCGTTCGTTGCTCGACAAGTCCGCACGGCTCTACCACGTCCGTTACGAAAACGACCTGTACGCGGAAACGTACAATCGCTGTGATGCCGACCAGACGGCCTCTTTCGACCAATGGCTCGAAACGGCCGATTTATTACGGGAAAAATTGTCAGAGGAGCGCGGGAAGACCTCTACGGGAGAAGCTGAGGAGAACAGTTTCTACAACGCATACGACAGGCTGTTCGAGTATATCTGGACCGCTCCTCTTTTCCATGCAGCCGACGCGGGAGAAACTGAAAAATTTCATAGAGAAGCAGGAAACCGACGAACAAGCCTTGCTCGTCAAGTGCCGTCATGCTGAACATACAACGATATTTCGATCCGCAAAATACCGCCTCTTGCTTCATTTCTGCCGGACGGAACATACAAAATCCGCGCCGGGCCATGACGGCCGCCGTGTGGACCACATGCAATACGAAAAGCCTTTGTCTACTATCCCGACCTCTCGGACGGACTATCATTGCTGGCACAGGACGAACACCTCAAAGGGGAACTCATCCTCCTGCAACAGCAATTCCTACTCAGTCTGGAAACGGCTAAGGCCGAAAGGAAATTGCAAAATGAAATCTTTCCCGATTTACTCAGAAGCCGGAACTACCAACGCAATAAAATGGGATTCGAGCAAATGGAGGAAGATTTGGCGAAGGCCTTGCGTGGAGAACCGAATGCGGAATGGGGAAAAATGATGGGCAACAAACAGTTGGCCGACAACATGAAAGAAATCATTGCCATGGGCAAGGAAGGGATAGACATCAACTTGGAAACCTTTCTCCGCGCTCAAAGGCTTCTCGTTCTTCCAATCCAAGTGCACACTGGTTCACACCATTCAACAAACGGCGGCCGGAAGTGAAAAGCATCTTCCCTCCGGGTGTACGGCACAATCCTGATACAGATGCTTATGGAAGCCGGTAACTTCTGCGAATCGGACAAATATTCGCTTTGCATGATGCTCAACCAAATAGCCCCTTCGCAACGGGATATGATGATTTCAAATCGGCTCACAGATAGAAGGCAACGAAAGGTCTCGGGATGT
>VOFF01000793.1_pt1 | contig 21039 bp, 23 predicted proteins | sample 5384061 | NCBI WGS metagenome assembly VOFF01 (sample SAMN12384725, study PRJNA508395) | human gut metagenome | isolation source: healthy gut E | host: Homo sapiens
TACCAACATTTCACGCGGCGCATTCAATACGTCCTTTGCCGTTTCCATACCGATACTTTTCAGCGCGTCTATAATCCACTGGTCGATGTCGCCCACGAACTCGTCCAGATAGATGTCGTCACCTTCTCCTTCGGCTCCCTCTATTTCACGGAACACGTCTATGGTATATTCCGTCAGCATACTGGCCAGTTTGATGTTCAATCCGCTCTTTCCGATGGCCAGCGAAACCTGGTCGGGATTCAGGTAGACTTCCGCCTTGCGCTCCTCTTCGTGGATACGCACGCTGTTCACCGTGGCCGGACTCAACGCACGGGTAATGAACAGCGAGATGTTCTGCGTGTAGTTGATCACGTCGATGTTCTCGCCGCGCAACTCACGCACGATGCCGTGCACACGGCTTCCCTTCACGCCCACGCAGGCTCCCACCGGGTCGATGCGGTCGTCATAGCTCTCCACGGCTATCTTGGCACGTTCTCCCGGCATGCGTGCAATCTTGCGTACCGTGATCAGGCCGTCATGTATTTCCGGCACCTCGGCTTCCAACAAACGTTGCAGAAAGACGGGAGAGGTACGGCTCAGGATAATCTTGGGATTGTTGTTCGTATTGTCCACGCGGGCCACCACGGCACGCACGGCCTCACCCTTGCGGTAAAAGTCGGAAGGTATCTGTTCCGTCTTGGGCAATATCAGTTCGTTGCCCTCGTCGTCTACGCAAAGCATCTCTTTTTTTCCATATCTGATATACCTCCGCGCTCACGATCTCGCCCACGGTCCTTATACTTATTATATAAGCTGTCGTGCTCCAGCTCCAGAATCTTGCTGGCCAGTGTCTGGCGCAGGGTCAGGATGGCGCGGCGGCCGAACTTGGCAAAGTCCACATTCTCGCTCACCTCTTCGCCCACTTCATAATCCTCGTCAATCTGGCGTGCCTCCGTAAGGGAAATCTCCCGGTTGTCATCCTTCACCTCCCCGTCGGCCACGACCGTACGGTTGCGGTAGATTTCAAAGTCGCCCTTGTCCGGATTCACGATCACGTCGTAGTTGTCGTCCGAGCCGAAGAGCTTGGCGATGACGCTACGGAAACTCTCCTCCAACACGCTCACCAACGTGGCGCGGTCGATGTTCTTCGTCTCTTTAAACTCTGCAAATGTATCAATCAAACTGATGGTTTCTGCTTTCTTTGCCATGATTCTATTTAAAACTTATTGAATACTTCGTGTACTTTACTTCCGTATACCGCAGTGTGTAACCGCTTCGTCCACCAGGCGGGGACGTTTCTCCCCCTCCAGCTTCTTCTTTACCTTCATCGTCACTTCGAAACTCTCCGGGCCGGCAGCCGTCAGCACCCCGTGGAGCTTGCGTCCGTCGGCCGTGAGCACGTCCACCTCGCTCCCCACATGGTTCACGTATTGCTGCAGGACCTTGAACGGCTGTCCGATACCGGCACTGCCCACTTCAAGTTCATAGTCCTCTTCCTCACGGCTCAGGCGGCTCTCGATGAAACGGCTCAGCTCCACGCAGTCTTCTATCCATACCCCTTCGGCGTGGTCTATCTCCACCACGATACGGTCGTCCGCGCTCACGCTCACGTCCACCAGAAAGTAATCCCGGCCCTCCAGCCATTCTTCCACTAACCCTTTTACAATGCTCTTTTCTATCATGCGATTACACTATTAAATGCAAAGTGAGGAGCCTTGTCAAGCCCCTCACTTCATCATACAACTGCAAAAGTAGGCAAAAAGCATCAATCCGCCAAGCTTTCAAACAGTTATTTTATATCATTTGAGAAAATCCGGTTCAAAAGGCTTCCCATAGACACCGTTTCGTCATGGTTTCGCAACACGACACGCCCGCCTTCCGAAGGCAATTCGAACGAACTGACTGCATCTGCCTCCGGGCGTACCACCATCAATAAATTCTCTTCATCGGGTACCGCCACAACGACTTCCAATGAATCTGCGGCCACCCTTCGGCTAAACACCACGCTGTCATTGATTTGAAGCTGCACACTATCGCCCCGGAAACCTTCATCCAACGATATCCGATACTCCGTCTGCGTCTCTTCCGTTCCATGCGTCCCGTCAGGGAAACACCACATCCAGAAGAACACGACAACCGCCAGCACGACTACGGCCATAGCCATAATACCGAACATGATGCCCTTGTTGGGATTCGCCCTTTTCTTTTTCATTTTTTCACCGGTTTAAGCAAACTTTCATAGCGTTCCGTATCCGTCAAAATCTCTAAAGCGGTTTTCAAATCCTTATCCGCTTTCAATTGCTGTTGGACCACCCCGCGCCTGAAATAATAACGGGCTACGATATCACTTTCCAATACCGACTTGATTTCCCCCTTGTTTTTCGGAAGCTCCAAATCGGCAGCCACGCCGCCCTTCATCTTTGCAGCCAATGCCTCAAACTCCGGCTTGGCCCCTTCATAGCATCCCTCGAAGCGAGCTGTCCGCTCCAACAATTTCATCATTTCCTCCGTACGACGCTTATAAGTAAAATCACTCTCCTCCACCATCTTCACAAAATCAGCGTAGTCCGCATCCGTCAAGGAAAAATCCCCGGCCGGCGCAATGGTGGCGTGCGTCTGCACATAACGGTTGACGTAGTCCAGCAACACGTCGGAAGTGGCTATGTCATAAACGATGGACGGAAGACTGTCCGGCGTAATCACCACGTCCGGCTTAATGCCGCCACCGTCGCGAACCTCACGGCCACCGGCCGTCTTGAACGCTTTCGTCAGGCTGTCCGGCAAAGTCTTCGCAGAGCCGTCCAGATTCAAATGACGATAGTCATACGCCTGAATACAGCGTCCGCTGGGAATATAATAGCGGCTCGTCGTCACCTTCAGACTTCCGTGATAAGGCACTTCACGAATCATCTGTACCAACCCCTTACCGTAAGTACGCTCACCGACTATCACGGCACGGTCCCAATCCTGCCAAGCTCCGGAAACGATTTCGGCCGAGGATGCCGTAGAACCGTCCACCAACACAGCCACCGGAATATCCACGTCCAAGGGTTCTTTTCTTCGTGTAGTGTTCCGAATTGACCGAAGCCAGCTTGCCTTTCGTGTACACGACCTTCTGCCCGCGGGGCACAAAAAGGTTCGTCACCTCTACGGCCTCGCTCAACAGGCCGCCCGGATTGCCACGCATGTCTATCACCAACGCCTTGGCACCCTGCTCCTTCAAATCGACCACGGCCCGGCGGACATCGCGCGAACAACCGTCGACAAAACGTTCGAAATAAATATAACCGATACCGTCTGACACCATTCCGTAATAAGGCACGGGAGGCATCGCGATATTCCGGCGTGTAATCTTGAACGACAAAGGATGTTCCACTCCGGCACGCTTCACGGTCAGCTCAAAAGTCGTACCCGCATCGCCCCGCAAGTTTTCGCTTACTTCCTGCGTGCTCTTTCCTTTCATGTCCTTTCCGTCGATGGACAGAATCAAGTCGCCTCCTTTCACTCCGGCTTCTATGGCCGGGCTGTCTTCCTGGGGTTCAATAACCATCACCCGGTCTTCTTTCTTATAGAACCGGATCACCGCCCCGATTCCGGCATATTTCCCGGTAGTCATTTCTTTCAGCTCATCCATTCCTTCTTCCGGATAATACATGGTAAAAGGATCCACCTGCCGCAACATGGCATCTATTCCCCACTCTATCACCGTATCGGCCGACAAGGAATCGACGTAGAACATATCCAGTTGCTTATAAATGTCATTAAAGATTTCCAGATTTTTTGAAATCTCGAAGTTATGGTTACTGTCCTTCTGGGCGGACACGGGAATGGCCGACATGCAGCACAGCCCCGCAGCTAAGAATATCTTTTTCATACCGCAAATTTAATCATTTCAACCATACGGTGGCAAAATATGGAGACAAGTATTCCTTCGGCTTATGATTTTTTCATTTTAAAGTCATTTTTTTCACCAATAAATTGCATATTTCAAAAATATCCGCTACTTTTGCATCGCAATTGAGGGGAACGCCCCAAACTGCTTCAGTAGCTCAGTTGGTTAGAGCACCTGACTGTTAATCAGGGGGTCGTTGGTTCAAGCCCATCCTGAAGCGCCCAATCCCCCACAATTGCACCTGCTTCAGTAGCTCAGTTGGTTAGAGCACCTGACTGTTAATCAGGGGGGCGTTGGTTCAAGCCCATCCTGAAGCGCAAAAAAGGAGACTTTATAGTCTCCTTTTTGTGTTTTTATCCACCACAACAGTATGACAAAACGTCAAATCATCCCCCTACAAGAATCCCTTATTTATTTCTCAAACCGGAAGCACAAGGAAATATGCGATTCTCGCTAATTGGAGAATGAACAATCTGTCAACCGTCCAAGACTTCTGCCTTTCACAAAAAACACAACGAAAGGGCACGGTATCCGCAGATACAAAGGGAATGTAAGCATAAAAACAAGATTCACAGGACAATCTGCCAATCCTTTTTAGGCCAATGAAACGACCCAAATAGAGTAAAAACGAGCCTCGGAAGCGCATCGCCACACCGTTTTCAGGAACATTTTCAACCCACGCGAGGAGAGTGTCCGGACGACGTGCGGACAAAAAAATGTTTTCTGCTCCAAACGAAAAATCATTCGGCTGAGATTGAAACGCCATTTGGCTTAAGGAAAGTAAAAAAAACGACCGACTGCTCCACAAAGGGTTAAAAAGAATAAAACAAAAACGACTTCCGCCACGCTATTTGCTTTCCGCTTCAGACATCCGGTTTGACAGTTTGTAAACCGGAAACCCCAATAACGGTAAAAATTAGGGGGCAGCCCCCGAAACCGGAAAACCACCCCCCCACATCCCACGCCGAACCGGGATCAGCGGATAACCTCGCCTTGAGGTATCCGGTGTTTAGGTCGTAAATCTTCCACCCGCAAGCCGGACTCACGCTTTTCCGATCCATCGAAATTAAAGCGCGACGCACTGGAGGGTATGAAAAGTCCACAGTCTTCACTTTCTTAGGAAGCGGCGGGAAAACCATAACGAAACGGACGAACCTGTCCTGACAGTCCTTTATCCAAAAACATGTGTCCGTAGGATAATACTCCACTTCGCGCAACATGTAACGGTCACCTGTCTTGTTGTCTATAATGGCACACCTTGAATTGACATGGAAAAACCACCAACTCTCAGGGCAACGGTACGTAGCCGTGACATAAGTCGCTTCCTTCGCACGGTAAAGTTCATAATACCACCGATCGAAAAGCATCAACCCTTCCGGTGATTTCACTGTATAAGGGTCTTTGTAGACAGGAAACGTATGTTCGTTGTCCATCCTGTAATGGGGAGAAGCCTTGCGTTCCTGGGACAACGCAGCACGGTTCTCCGGACGTACATCATACGCTCCTCGCCGACTTGCGGCACATGAACTCAGCCCCTAACACAGCCACCCATATTCCTAAAAGACTTTGTACACTATTCACCTTCATGGCATGTCTTTTTTGATGTCACCTTTGCAAATATGACGTATTTCTTATAAATAACCAAATATTTTCCCATAAATTTGAAAAAAGAAATGTATAAGAGCCTGTTTAAATTTTATTTAATAACATCCTAATGGATGCCAGTTTTACCATTTCCTCTGCCGAATCGAAAGTTAGCTCATAGTTTCGGCATAGCCTTCTATAATTGTCAAACCATGAAAAGGTTCTTTCCACAATCCATCTTTTACCTATTGGTCTAAAAGCCTTTTAGCTTATCACCACTGACGACAACTTCAAGAATGTATCCAAAAGCATTTTTAATCTTCTCAGCTATTTCTCCACGATATCCGGAATCTGCCAATATGACTTTGATGTTGCAAGAGAGTTCCCTCAGACACCTTGCCAACAGATAAGCCGCCTTGCTGTCATGCACACAGGCAATCGTCACCATGACTGCAAGCAGGAATCCATTTTTATCTACCACCCATGACGTTTAACGCCTTTTACTTTTTTGTTCCCGTCAATGCCATTAAGAGAACGATTATCACCCCAACGTACACTTTGACTATCCATGATACCCAAACTTGCTTCTGCTTTTTTTGACCCATTTTCACACGTACTTTTTCTCGTAAGTTGTTCAATAATAAATCAAATTCACCCCAAGAAGACCATTTTGCGATAATAGTAGTAAACCAACTCCCAAGGAGCGAAGTCTGAGGGAAGCATACGCCATTGGCAACCGGTTTTGACTACATAGAAAATGGCATTCCATATTTCACGCAAATCATATTTTCGTTTCCTTTCTTGCACGTTCAAGATTTTCTTGATAACTTGCCACTGTGTTTCTTCTAAATCCGTCGAATACATAATTATTTGAAGATTGGTAACTAAAAATAATCATTTTCGAGGAAAGAAGAAGCACTCTTTTATTTCAAACAGGAAAATTTAAACAGGCTCTAAGTGACTACAAACAAAAAAAGCTGTCCGCAGGATAGCAGACAACCTTTCGTTATCATTTTCGTTGATGAAACAATTTATTCTCCCCTCTGTTCGTCATTGCGCGGACGACGTTCGCGACGCTCACCTCTTTTTCGGGACGCTCGCGACGGGCAGGACGCTCTACGTAGCCTTCCGGCTTTTTTCGAGCAACACGCGACGAGACAACTTGAATTTGCCTGTCTTCTGGTCGATATCCACCAGTTTCACCTGAATGTGGTCACCTTCTTTCAGACCGGCTTCTTCCACCGTTTCCAAACGCTTCCAGTCGATTTCGGAAATATGAAGCAAACCGTCGCGACCCGGCATGAATTCCACGAATGCACCGTAAGGCATCACGCTGCGAATCACACCGTCATACACCTCACCGACTTCGGGCACAGCCACGATAGACTTGATTTTTACCCAAAGCTGCGTCTATCACGTCCTTATTTGCGCCACTCACTTGTACGACACCTACGCCGTCTGTCTCCTCGATGGTAATGACAGCACCGGTTTCCTCTTGAATACCCTGGATAATCTTTCCGCCCGGGCCGATGACGGCACCGATGAACTCTTTCGGTATCGTAATCTGAACGATACGGGGAACGTGCGGCTTCAACTCGGCACGAGGAGCCGGCATACATTCGGTCAGCTTGCCTAAGATGTGTTCACGTCCGGCTTTCGCCTGCATCAGAGCCTTCTCCAGAATCTCATAACTCAAACCGTCGCACTTGATATCCATCTGGGTGGCAGTCAGACCGTCGATAGTACCGGTCGTCTTGAAATCCATATCGCCCAAGTGGTCTTCGTCACCCAAGATGTCGGACAACACGGCGTATTTCTCTTCACCCGGGTTTTTAATCAGCCCCATGGCAATACCACTGACAGGCTTCTTCATCGGCACACCGGCATCCATCAGTGCCAACGTTCCGGCACAAACCGTAGCCATGGAAGAAGAACCGTTGGATTCCAGAATATCGGAAACGACGCGCACCGTATAGGGGAAGTCTGTAGGAATCTGGCCTTTCAGGCCGCGCCATGCCAAATGGCCGTGACCTATTTCACGACGGCCCACGCCGCGTTGTGCCTTAGCCTCTCCCGTGGAGAACGGCGGGAAGTTATAATGCAACAAGAAACGCATCTTGCTTTGGTCGAGCACTTCGTCGATAATCTTCTCGTCCAACTTCGTACCGAGCGTACAGGTAGAGAGCGACTGGGTCTCGCCACGCGTAAAGATGGCCGATCCATGAGGACCGGGCAGCGGACTTACTTCGCACCAGATGGGACGGATGTCTGTAGTGGCACGTCCGTCGAGACGCTTGCCTTCGTCCAGCACGCAACGACGCATGGCATCGCGCTCCACATCGTGGTAGTAACGGTCGATCAACGCATTTTTCTCTGCCAGTTCGTCTTCCGACAAATCGGCGTGTGCTTCAGCATACGACAGTTTGAAGTTTTCGCGGATCTCCATGAAAGCATCCTCACGGGCATGCTTGTCGCGGTTGCCTTCCTGAGCGATACGGTAAGCCGCATCGTAACAAGCTTTCTTCACTTCTTCGCGCAAGTCTTCGTCGTTCACCTCATGGCAATACTCCCGCTTCACTTCCTTACCGGCTTCTTTCTCCAACTCTTTCTGGAGACGGCACATCGGTTTGATGGCCTCATGAGCCACCTTCAGGGCGTTGAGCAAATCCTGTTCGGTCACTTCCTTCATCTCGCCTTCCACCATCATGATGTTCTCTTCCGTAGCGCCCACCATGATGTCCATGTCGGCCTGCTCCAACTGGGCGAAAGTGGGATTGACCACATATTCGCCATTCACACGGGCTACGCGCACCTCGGAAATCGGGCCTTCAAACGGTATATCGGAAACTGCCAATGCAGCGGATGCGGCAAAACCGGCCAATGCATCCGGCATGTCCACGCCATCGGCAGAATACAAAATCACATTCACATAAACTTCTGCGTGATAGTTGCTGGGGAACAAGGGGCGCAACGCGCGGTCCACCAGACGGCAGGTCAGAATCTCATAGTCAGACGCTTTACCCTCACGCTTGGTAAAACCTCCGGGGAAACGGCCGGCAGCGGCGAATTTCTCTCTATACTCCACCTGCAAAGGCATAAAATCTGTTCCGGGAACGGCATCTTTGGCGGCACAGACAGTGGCCAAGAGCATCGTGTTGCCCATCGTGAGCATAACGGCTCCATCGGCTTGTTTGGCCAATTTCCCGGTCTCGATGCTGATGGTTCTTCCATCAGGCAATTCGACTGTTTTCTTAATTACGTTCATTTGGTTTCTTAAAATGTTTCATCAATAAATCGGGCAAATGTACGCATAAATATTGATAAATCAGATTTTAACCCTATAAAAAATCGCACAATCCGTCTTTTTTTATGAAAAAACCATGGTTTATTCCTCCGGTGAAAGCTGAAAGCCCTTATCTTTGTAAACAGTTTGTAAATACATGATGCCGAGATGAAAAAAATGATATGTGCCATGGCCGCCCTCACGATGCTGGCCACGGCTTGTAAGGACAAGGGAGAGCAGTTTGAAATCAACGGACGGATTGCCGAGGCCGACGGCAAGACGCTCTACTTCGAAGCCGTTACCTTGAACGGGATAGAAGCACTCGACTCTACCCGTCTGGACGAAGACGGCCAATTCTGTTTTCAGGGCACACGTCCGTTCAATCCGGAATTTTACCGCCTGCGTATCGACCGGCAGATCGTCAACTTGTCCGTAGACTCTACGGAGACCATACACGTGGAGGCCGAACTTCCCGACATGGGCACCGACTATGAAGTGGAAGGTTCCGGGAATTGCCAGACCCTTAAAGAAATCAACAACAAACTTATCGCCTTACAACAATCCATTAAGGACATCACGAACGACAAAGCCCTGACGTTGGGGGAACAGGAACGCCTCGTACATGAAAAAATAAACCTTTATAAGAATGAGATGAAGATGCACTATATCATGGAAAATCCGGCCTCTGCTCCAGCCTATTTCGCCCTGTTCCAGACCGTAAACGGAAGCCTCATCTTCAATCCGATAAACAATCCGGACGATATCAAGTTCGTGGGAGCCGTGGCCACGGCATGGGATGCGAACTATCCGGGCACCAGCCGCACGGAAAACTTGCATAACATTGCCATACAAGGTATGAAGAACACCAAACGCCCCACTCCCGTATCATTGGAAGACATCGACCCGGGAAAGATATCCGCAGCCGGTATCATCGACATAGAATTGCCGGACATACACGGCAAAAACCGCAAGCTTTTCCGACATCAGAAACAAGGTCGTACTGCTGGACTTCACAGCCTACTCCCCTTCCTTCTTCACAAGAACGTATCATGCAGATGAGGGGATTGTATGACAAGTATTCCTCTTTGGGCTTCGACATTTACCAGGTATCCATCGACCCTGATGAACATTATTGGAAAACGGCATGCGAACATCTGCCCTGGACTTGCGTCTATGAGAGCCGCGGAGAAGCCTCCGGCTATTTGGGTTCTTATCTCGTACGCCGCCTTCCTACCTATTTCCTCATCAACCGCCACGGCGACCTTGTGGCGCGGGACGAGCAAATAGACGATCTGGAAAAACAATCAGACTATTATGTGAATAAGAGGAGATATCACCCTCTATTTATTGCTTGGCATATTTAGAGGGCGACACACCATACTCTTCCTTGAAACAACGCCTGAAATGTCCCAAATCATTGAAACCGCTGGCATAGGCAGCTTCCGTCACGTTCAATCCTTGTTCTGTCAACAGACGTAAACTGTGTTTCAATTTTTATTTTGCGAATGAATTCATTACCCGACGATCCGGTCAGCCCTTTCAACTTCCGGTAAAGCGTGGAAACACTCATATTCATCTCGGCGGCCATGAAAGGAATATCGAGTTTTTTCGCGGTTGATGTGTTCCGTGACCACTTCGGTAAACCTCCTGAGAAACTCTTCGTCTAACTTATTCAAATGAATCCCGGTCTGTGCAGCCTCGTGCGTCAACTCCTTGGTCTTACCCGTAATCTGTAAGGCCAGTCTCTTACGCATCTCCAACAAGTTACGCACCCGACTGTCCAACAACTTGGCACTGAAAGGTTTCGTCAGATATGAGTCGGCTCCACTTTCATACCCTTCTTCTTTATCCCGAATAGAATCTTTGGCCGTGAGAAGAATAACCGGAATATGGCTGGTACGCATATCTTCCTTCACCTTCCGGCAAAGTTCTACACCATCCATCTCGGGCATCATAATATCACTGATGATAATGTCCGGCACAAGGCGTTGAGTCTCCTCCCAACCGACCTTGCCGTTCACCGCAGTAACGACGTGATATTCGTCATCGAACGAGGAAGCCACGTAGTCGCGGATGTCATCATTGTCTTCTACCACCAAAAGCAGCGGCCGGTTGTCGATTTCCGCCACAGCATCTTCCGTTTTTTATCCGTGCCTTCCGTTGCGCCTTCCATGTGAAGGGCTTCCGGATAAGTACAATCCGCCCAAAGACGGAATACGAAGACGGAGCCTCTTCCAAGCTCGCTCTCCACCCGCAACATCCCTTCATGCAAATCGGCCAATGATTTCACCAAAGCGAGCCCCAACCCCGAACCTGAAGCCTGATGTTTACCCTCAGCCTGATAATAACGTTCGAAAATATGAGGTAACGCATGCGGAGCGATTCCGTATCCGGTGTCTTCTACGATAATTTCCGCATACGGCCTTCCTCCTTCCTCTCCATACTGCAACCGCAAAGCGATATTTCCCTCTGCTGTGTATTTCATCGCATTTCCCAAAAGGTTGTTCAGAATCGTAGTCACGACCTCCGAATCGAAATACATACGGCCTTCTTCCGAAGGGACTTCTACTCGGAAATCCACCTTCGGATTACGGTTCAGTTCTTTGTAACGGAGCCCCACTTCCATTACCAACTTACCCAACCACCCTTTTGTCACTTTGAGCCGACGGTTTCGGGTTTCAACTTTACGGAAATCCAATAACCGGTTAATCAGGTCAAGCAATTGTAAGGCATTCCTATAGATTAAACCAACCTTCCGGCGATAAGGTTCTGACAACAATCCGTCACCGGTTAAGTCTTCTAACGGACCGAGTATTAAGGTTAACGGTGTACGTAACTCATGGGTGACATTCGTATAGAAACGTAAGCGCTCGTTGTTCAGTTCCTGTTCATCACGTATTCTCTTTTCTTCCGCTGCCAAAGCAATTCTGGCAGCCAGCTTGCGTTTGTAAGTACACATCCAGAAATATAAACCACACAAAAGCAACAAACCATAAAATGTATAAGCATACCAAGTCCGCCACAACGGAGGATGAATACAGAACGGTACGGCTGCCACATGGCTTTCATCCCAATCCCCATTCCTCAACCTGGCTTTTACTCGAAAAATATAAGTTCCGGGAGGTATGTTACGAAGTACCATCTGACTCTCCTCTCCGATATTGACCCAGTTGTCTTCCAACCCTTCTATCTTATAAGCATATTCTATCCGTTTGTTTTGTGCGTAATCGGGTACGGAGAAAGTGATTCGAAAAGAATTCCGGTCATAAGGAAGTTCTATATTTCCATTTTCTTCCGGTAAAATCAACCGGTCTCCTTTTCCGGTCCTGCCATCCATTGCCCTACACTCCATAATCTGTACGGGAGTTACCCGATAAGACGTATCTAACTCCTGTGGGTTAAAATGACAAATACCTTTCAATGAACCGAAATACAATGTACCGTCTACCCGCGGCAAGCCGATCCCTCAATAAAGTTTCCCATCGGAATTCCGTCACGGTAATCATAGTTATCAAACTTTTTGTTCTTTTTTGTCCCAATGCGAAATACCATTATTGGTAGAAATCCATATTTCTCCGTTTACATCTTCTTGCACAGCGCGTATGAATACATCTTCCAACCCGTGGTCATAGCCATAAAAACTGTATCTTTCCGGATAACGCGTGTCCGGAACATATCCCAATCCGGCACGCGTAGCTATCCACACTCCCCCTGAGAATCTTCAAATAAACTATTTACCGTACCATCCGGGAAACCCGTATCTGGATTCAATTCAGCTACCACTCGGTTATTGTCATCGAACACTTTTAAGCCCCAACCATAAGTTCCTACCCAAAGCTTGCCTTGTCGGTCCCTGAAGAATACCGTACACGGACTTTTCTTCCAATTTACTGTTCAACTCCGTCTCTTTGCGTACAATACCTTTTGTATAACTATACAGTCCTAATACGGTACCAATCCATATTTTTTCATCTGTATCACGAAAAAAAGTCATTACACGTACGTCACGTATACCCATCGGAACCCGCTCTGTCTTTCCCGTCCGAAGTTCCGTTCTCAAAATACCATTATCTGATAGTCCCAATAACAAAAAGCCTTGCCCGTCATCTATAATAGCTGCGACCCATCCGTAAGAACATAACATGTCACAACATATATCAAAACGTTTGGCCAAGCTATCGTTTTTTATACAACAATAATTCATTTTCTCCTCCGACCCATAACTGTCCTTCTTCCCTATACATCCCATATACGGGCCTATCACCACAAATCTGAAAAACCGGAGGACGATGACTGATAAAATCAAGGCCGCAACTATAATTCCCAATCCAAATATTGCCGTACGAATCTTGCAACACCTTACGAATATTACTGGATGACAAGCCCTTCCCTGTAACTGCTGACAACAAGTTTTCAAAACACACCTCTTCAGGATGTTTAAAAGTAATCTGACTCAGATCCAAAATACTGATACCACCGACATCACAAAGCAATCCAAAGCTTCCCGTCTGCCGTTTCACAAATATCATAAACACGATCAGCCACCAAAGATGAAATACGCCCCGGCACATGCCGAAACACAGTAAAGCGCCCGGTAGATGAATCCAATAATCCCAACCCCCATTCGGTACCAACCCAAAGATGTCCCAAACGATCCTTATATAAAGAATACACGCTATGTCCTGGCAGACTTTGCGGCACAGACGGGTCATGAAGCATGCGACGCGTGGTCTTCTTTTTCAAATCTATAATACTCATTCCTCCCCGATAATGACCGACATAAAGCAAATCTCCATCTGCAAAAGCACATAAATTCGAACGGCAGTCTAATTGAATCCCCATATCGGATAAAGAAGTAAAACGATGGGACCGAGAATCAAAATAAATAGGATCGTAGTGATGGGGCGTAATCCATATTCCCCCATCATTGGCTTTGGCGAGATGAACAATATTTTCCAGTTTCATGCCATTCCGTGCTTGGTAAGTCCGAAAACATCCGCTCTTCCCTTCCCAAGCACAAAGGCCACCGAACTTTCCGCCCATCCACAGCACATCTTCCTTTTCGTCATAGAGAAGTGTATTCAAGGCATCGCCGGCAATTTCAGAATTATGTTGCTTATAGACTGTAAAACCGTTTCCGTCAAAGCGATTTAAGCCGACTTCCGTAGCCACCCAAATGCAGCCGCGTTTGTCCTGCGCCATACTAAGCACAAAATTATTGGAAAGGCCATTCTCCACTCCTAAATGTTGTATGGCATAAGGCTGTGCTACCACAAAAACCGTACAACAAAGAACATATAGAAAACATAACAGACGAATGCTCCGTTTCATGGCATCTGAATTTTAAAATTACGCTCTAACAAAGATACGATAAATCCGACAGTACATATCCACCTCACATGCTTTTTTGCATGAATACCCCCTTTTTTGACCGATTTACCGTTGCTCGCATTCAGTCTGCCATATTTTGGCAGAAACGTCCCTCTTTTTAGACAGATTCCGCACGCACGGAACAATACAGTCTCCTTAATTTTTGAAACCGGGAAAGCAGAAGGTTTATTTGCTGAAACAAACAGCAAAATCAGAGTGTCTACCTTCTCCCAAATTTAATGAACATAAAAAAACATCCTTTGCCTGAATTAAACGCACTCTGATTTAATCCCGGTAAGGAACAAACTAAATATCTAGTGAAATGAGAAACAATTTACTTGTTGCGATGGCGCTTTGCAGCGCAACGTCATCCACACTGCCTTTATGGGCATCAGAAAACTGGCCCGACCCGGCCTTGACCTTTGTTGAACCGAATTTAACTCCCGACGAAACGGGCGGTGGTGTGTATTATGTCTATCACGTGGCTACCCAAAAGTTCATGTGCGACGGCAATTGGAAAAACAACTGGGGAACTGAACTTGTCGTAGCAGACGAAGGAAAGAAAGTCACACTCAGTTGGGGGACAGGATTATGAACTAAGCCGTCGCCCTGCCATAGATCCTGCTTATATGGATGCATACGGCTGGCGTATGTCTATGAAAGACGGAAAAACGAGTAAGGGGCTTCATGAGTTTTTATATTCAAAGTAGCCTTGTGTTATGCGTAGACCATGACAAACAAGGCCACATCCTTTGGAAAATCATGAAACAGGACAATGGGACTTATCGTATTAAAATAGCAGATGAAGATCCTATTTATGGTGCGAAATCCGATTATGCCAATACTTTGGTTGGAATAGACGAAGGCGACACAGGAGTCAATCCATTAATCATCGAAGGTGTGGCAGGTATAGTCAATCCAAGTTACGACTGGAAGTTCGTAGAGCCGGATGTCTACGACATTTATCAGGCTAAGAAAAGCTACAAGCCCAACTGGATGCGGCTGATGCTGCTAATTTCAAAGACATAGCAAACTATGCCAACCTTTATAAGAATGACAAGGCTACCGTAGAAGAGCTGGACAAAGCTACTGAAGATTTAAAAACAGACATCCTGAACTTCAAATACAATTCGGCCACAGCAACCCATCCGATAGATGTAACGGAATTGATTTCTAACCCTTCTTTTACAGATAACGATGAGGGTTGGAACAAATGGAGAGAAACAACAAACGAACAAGATAATTTTTCACGTAAAACCGGTTCCGTCCGAACTGCCTCAGACGGCACAGAGATTTCCAACTTCTTTGAACGATGGAATCCATCCTCTCCTCAAAAAGATTGGTCCATAACTCAAGATCTCTCAGAACTTCCTGATGGAAAATACCGTTTGAAAGCTTACGTATTCTGCCGAATCAATGCAGGAGATACTCAAGCTGAAGGACGTTATTTATATGCCCGTACATTAACGGGCGAATCACGCCAAAAAGCAGAAATCTCCCAAGACCAAGTCTTTACTCCATTCACATTGGACTTCTCCGTAGTGGGTGGAACAGCCACTATTGGATTCCGAGTAGAAGGAGCCAACTCTCAATGGACAGCCGTAGACAACTTTTCTTTGCAATTCTTAGGTAAAGAAGGAGCTTCTACCTTACAAGACGTCTTGAAGCAAAACATCTCGAATGCAGAAGCTAAATACGCAGAATACATGGCTGCGAATGAAACATTCAGCAAAGCAGGTCAGCAAAAATATGAAGAGACAATCAAAGTTGCCAAAGAAGCTGCCTCCAACTCCCAACTGGACGATGAAACCCCTAATGGAGATTATTACTTCCCTACAACTCCGTATGGATTCTCTGGCTCTGGATATTGAAGCCTATAAGACCTTACAAGCTAAAACGGAAGAACTGGAAACCGCATACGACGAATCTCCCTTATGCTGAAGTCGGCCTGCCCATTTATGAGGACTATCTGGACGAACTTTTTAGATAGTTATAGTCAAAAGACATTTAATCCGAACGAGGTAGACAGCATACAACCGCGTGCCGACCGTATTATGAGAAGTGCTGTCGTAGAATCTCTAAAATCTCCGGATGGCATTCGCGATGCGACCGGTTTGTTCACGAACATGAGCTTTACTAATGGCACCAGTGGGTGGACCAAATCGGGAAGCGGCCAATTCTCAAGCAAGAGCAACCGCATCGTTGAAGTTTGGAACGCCAAGGAATCCGATTGTGAAGTCTATCAGGAGCTAACAGGATTACCGGAAGGTTCTTACAAAATTACCATGCAAGGATACTATAATCCAAGCATAGCCAACTCAAACGGATGGGAAGAGAATTGGGGAGCAGAAGGAGATACCTCTAACGATATTCTGGCTTCACTTGTCGCTAACTCAGCCTCGGTAAGACTCCAACACATCATGAATCGTCCGTTAGAGGAAAGTGAAATGTTAGGCACTGACGGATACACCCAAATCACATGGACTGAAGACGCAAAGTACAAAGACAAATGGCTGGCTTGGAGTTCTGTGGCAGCCATGGACTTATTCGAATCCGACGAAACCAATTATCTTAACACCGTAACTTGTTACGTAAGCGAAGACGGAAGCTCCGCATCGGTGTAAAAGTGGACGGCTCCGTTATCAATTGGAGCGACTCAAGAGTCTTTTTCGACAATTTCAAGGTAGAATATCTCGGTGCAGACGATTTGAGCGGAGCTACATCGGCCGTCAATGCCTTGATACAGAACGCTACGGAATTACTGAACCGTGAGGCTCTGACAACAGTTGAGGCAAAAGAAGGTTTGCGTAAAGCCATAGAAACAGCCAATCAAGCTGTAGAGGCAGGTCTGACTTTAGAATCCTATACAGAACAAGTGGCTTCACTCAACAAGTCAATAGAAACTGCTCGGGAAGCAATGGACGCGGCCACACAATTCGATGTACTGGTTACATACCATGACAGCAAACTCACAAGAGGAGGTGACTATAGTTACGAAAAGTACATAGGAACAGATGAATTCAACGCTTTCGAAGATCTTATTGCCAATAAGATGTTACCGGCAGTGGAGAATCTGCAATCCATAGCCCAAATCAACGAGTTTACAATCGAAATTACCGCAGCTTACAACAGGATGGTAGCAGCAGTAATTGACATGACCGGTGCTTCGATTCACACAGAAGTAGATATGACGTCTATACTCCAAACTCCAAGCTTTTCTGAAATAGATGGGGAAGGGAAGGAAATCGGCTCTATACAAGGATGGATCACAAACGGCAACCAATATGCCATGAGTGCCAACAATTATGAATTCTACAATCTGAAAGAAGCAGATATCCACCAAACGGTATACGGATTACCCAAAGGATATTACCGACTGGCCTACAACGGGCTATATCGTGCGGGTGATCTGACTCCGGCCGCCTTGTCACGCAGGGAAGGTAAAGAGCCTTTAAATGCGTCTGTGTATGTGGAAGCCGGTGAAGGCAAATGGAACGAACCGTTGGCTTCTATCTTCGACGGAATGGGTGAATATAAGTATACATCGGATGACAAGGTGTTACCGGACAGCCTGTTCCCGAACTCGAACGCATTATATCATATTGTCGTAAATCATGTCAAGAGTGCCGATTTAGCATTCCAAGACGGTTTATATGCCGGCGACTTCGCATTCTACGTAGCCGAAGACGGACAGCCCGTAACTATCGGTGTACGCAAGGATAGCCTCGTGGCTAATGACTGGACGATTTTTGATAACTTTAAGCTCGTATATTACGGCGACGGAGACAGCAACCGTCCCGAGGACTTCATATCCTCTGTAGAGGGAACTGTATCCGACGGTACGGGCACAATCGTTTATTCGACATGGTATACTATTAATGGCGTACGTGTGGCAGAACCGAAACGGCGAGGCATCTACATCCGCCAAGATATGATGAGCGACGGCACAAGGAAAAACCGTCAAGGTAATGATACGTGAATGATATGTCCCGTAAACGGACTTCTCAATTATATCTGCAAAAAATGGAGTCTGGTATAAAACCAGGCTCTATTTTTTTAGAAATTGGCAGAAATACCTTTCTTTTTAGACCGATTTTTCACGGTCAAGACAAGATAAATGCCTCTACCTTTGCAGAAGTGATACGTCTCTACAAAGACAGGAATACTCACAGTTCGTCATTTAAAATCGGAAATCAATAAATCACTCTTTTGGGTAATACATATATAATAAAAATGAAAAAACAAATTTTAAAAACAGTTTATACATTATTATGTTGCATTTTTTTCTCTTTATTCCTGTGATACAAAGTAAGGAGAAACCTCTCGAACTTCAAATCAATCCCTATACCGGTGCAATCTCCGGACTGAAGATACCAGGAGACAAGCAAAACATGGAATGGTTAGTCAAAACCGATGGCTCACAATACGCATGGATAAAAGAAGACTATGGCTGGGGATTGGGATATTTCACCGTTGACAGGGACCGTAAAAGTTTGAAAAGGGAATGGTATGCTCCGACAGAAATCAGTCGTGACGGAATGGACGTAGTCTATCGTGAGGCCGATATCCGCATACAAATAAAACGTCGTTTTTCCGAAAAGGATTTGATAGAACAATATACTTTCACCAACGAAGGAAAAGAGGAAGCCTTTCTTCACGACATCGGTATCTATACCCCTTTCAACGACAACTATCCCAATGCCAAACAGTGCATCAACGAACGTACACATGCACATATCTGGGAGGGCGAGAATGCAGCTTACGTCAATGCTCTCAGAATGGGGGCTTTCGGACCGCACTTGGGAATGGCACTCCGAAAGGTTCCGTAAAAAGCTACGAAATATGGGAACGAGGACGGAAAAAAGCGAATTCACAAACTCGCGGCATTATCGCACTGAATCCTATAAATTTAGTTCTGAAACCCGGAGAAAGCTATTCTTTGCAATGGAATCTGTTTGTCCATAACGGCAATGAAGACTTTCGTCGCCAACTATTGGAGCGCGGCAGCGTAATCGCCTCTTGCCCTAAGTATATATATGAAAAAGGAGAAACCATCAAAATGGAAGTGCATAGCACGCGTCCCCTGAAAAAGTACTCAGCCCAAATGAACGGTGTACCGGTTGCTGTAACCCCTAACAAGGACTCTTACATCGTGAAGGTTCCAGCAGGACAAGCCGGCAAAGTACGGATAGATTTCTTTTATGACGATGGAAAACAAACCCATGCGGACTTGTTAATCATCGACAACGAAAAAGAATTGATACGCAAGCGAGTGGATTTCATCCGTACGCACCAGCAAATGACCGACCCGAAAGACCCTCGTTTCGGTGCCTACATGGTATATGACAACGAAGGGGACAGTATCTACCCCAACAACACCCCGAATTGCAACCCTGTAGACAGGGACGAAGGAGCCGAACGAGTAGGTATGGGAGTATTATTAGCCAAACAATACCGGCTGACCAAAGACAAGTTGCTGAAAACCTCCTTATTGAATTATGCCCATTTTTTGCGTGAGAAACTACAGACGAAGGACTATGTCACATATTCCAGTGTAGACCAAACCAATCGCAATCGGGGGATACAATTATATATGGGTAGCCGACTTTTATTTCCAAATGTATCAGGCTACAGGTAACAAACTATATGCCGTACACGGCTACCAAACTTTGCAATCTATGTTCCGCCAATTCGGATACGGTTTCTATGCCATCGGAATCCCCGTACAGTTAGGACTACAATCACTAAAAAAAGCCGATATGACGAAAGAATATAAGAAACTTTTATCAAAGAGTGATTTCGCACAATGCAACGAAAGACAACAAATATTTTGATGAAACCGGCGATGTCTTTATCAAAAACGGACTGAATTATCCGGCCCATGAGGTCAATTATGAACAAAGTATTGTCGCTCCAGCCATTCAGTTTCTGGCACAACTCTATTTGGTAACGAAAGACAACAAATATTTGGATGAGGTAAAACGCCAGATGCCTGTAGTAGAAGCTTTCAACGGATTCCAACCCAGCTATCACCTGAATGAAGTAGGAATCCGGAACTGGGACGGGCATTGGTTCGGCAAACGAGAAATGTTCGGCGACACATTCCCTCATTATTGGAGTTCCATTACGGGAGCTGTATACTATTATTAACCTGTTGGCGGAATTAATTTAGTGCATATTCTGCCAATGGGCTTGTCGTTAATGAAGTTTACGTATTGCAGAATGGTAAGTGCACTAATTTTGCCAATGATTCTGGCAAACAAACCATTCGTTATTTTCGCGTAGTTCCTGATGACCAAGAACTGGTCTGTAAGTTGTGAGAATATTGTCTCAATCCTCTTTCTTGCCTTTGCAAACGGAATGAATGTCGGTTTCCAATCCTTTTGGTTGAGCCGATACGGACACTCCAGTCTTATGTGTGCGGTTTCGAACAAGTCAAGCTGTACGTCAGCTCCAATATACCCTTTGTCACCATAGATGCTACAGTCGTGATAAGTATGTTTTACATCCTTCATATAATGGAGGTCAGCCACACTTGCCTTTGACAGATCATAGGAATGGATAACTCCACTTAACCCACAGAGAGCGTGTAACTTATAACCAAAATAATACGTGTTCTGCGAAGCACAGAAGCCGAAGTCGGGAGCTTGCGAGAAATTGCCGGCACGCCCCATCTTGCAACGTTTTCCTCTTGCAACCCTACAGACCTCTATCGGCTTGGAGTCAACAAAGAATTGTTCCTCTCCGCCATCCATTTCCATGGCAATCCGCTTGCGCAGTTCCTCACACAGGCCTGACGTTTTCTTCCTGCGGTCATTGAACTGTCTCCTTGATATGAGATTGGGAATGCTGTCCTTGTATTCTTGCAATTTATAGTCGAACAACCACTTCTCACTATCAATGCTCTCGGTCTCTGCCGTCAGGGATAGCG